>Ga0210059_1005598_pt1 | contig 20191 bp, 16 predicted proteins | sample Ectturendosymbi2_FD_188042 | JGI IMG/M metagenome (GOLD analysis project Ga0210059, IMG submission 188042) | Ecteinascidia turbinata endosymbiont from Florida, USA - Sample 2 (SPAdes) (version 2) | ecosystem: Host-associated > Tunicates > Ascidians > Unclassified | place: Key West, Florida... | reverse complement strand
GTGTAGGTTGCGTGATGAGCCCAAGGACGCTGCTGATCTGGAATGGCCCCTGAGTGAAGGTATGCAAGTTAGTGCGCTGCCGCCTGTCTGAATAGCCATGATCATCTCTTGTTAAAGCGTTAATCTGCTTAAATTGCCAAGTGTGACGCTTACGCACGTTTGTGGCACAAACAGTCACAGTTGGTGAGCAAAGGTCTGCCCGGAGTCGGAGTCGTTAAAATTTTCTCCGACTCCTCAGGTTGAAAATCCTTCCGACTCCGACTCCTCGACTCCGACTCCACAGCCCTGCAAGAGATCCACAGACACAAATAAACTGTCACCTTTCCCCAGGCAACACAAACCTTTCTGCAAAATCGCAACTTGGCAAAACCACACATCAAAGCATTAAACTGACAGAAAAGCAAATGCTGATGTTATAAACATAATCCCTAATACTGTTGCAGTACGAAGCGCGACTGTCTGATTTGCGACACATTCACCAGCAACACAATGCTTTCTAACTACATATTCAACGCCTTTCAACCAGTTTTTTAACTGCACTATGTGAAATATGGTTACGGCCAGGTACGGAAGATGCGTGCACATGTATCTTAGCAAATGACGGATTTGAATAAACGCAGAGCGTTTAGATCCAGAGCCTTATATCTCATGCGCTTGCACTGATGATAATAAGCCATCCACAGTTCTGGACATTTCATGGTCATAACCGGATCCCGAGCGTGGCGCCCGCTGCTATCACCTCCCCTGCGGAGCGGTTTCCCCCTGTTGATCTCAACTTCTGATTACTATAAAACGCACTACCTACTGTGCTTAACGATCCCGCAAGAAGATGAAATGCTTACATCTGTTTAATAATTAGTTGAAAGTTCATTTGAAATGTTGGACCCTTCGTTCACTCTAATAAAAACGGATCACAGCTTCGTTAGCAGTGAAAAAAATTAAAGATGTTCGCAAATTGACAACCGATGCATTCTTTGCAAAACAGTAGTGATTGTTTCGCAACAAACACAGTCGACCACTGAAGTATGTCTGAAATTCAAAGCGTGCGGCCACTTTACCTTGAAGCTGCCTCAAACGGAATGCATGAACAACATTCTCAGCCACTGCTTTCTAAAACGTTTTCAGGAACATCGAATCTAAACAACTGATGCGACGCTTTGCACACATCAGAACATTTTGCACTGGTCTGTATCTAAATCCACACACGTGACAACTTCCAATGAAGTTTGATGAGCCATGGATATGTTGTTTGACAATTAATGCATATAAAACCTTGGTCATTGCGGGGTGCACGGTTCCCAGTTGCAAACCTGCGGACCACGGCAAGACCGAAAACCTAGATTTTTATTCTCTACACAAACTTCGTGCTGAAACTTACAGTACGTTGTTGCACAGGGATGTTAGTACACAATTAGACCTGCACAAAAAAGAACTGCGAGACAGGAATCACTGACCAAAACATGTCGTTTGTCCGAAACAGCTGAAAAGCCTCACGCTATCTTCCGTTTCCGGTGCCTTCATTTTTTTCGGTTATTTTTAAAAAATGGGTCAGTGACTAGAAAAAAACAGCACCAAAGGGATCTTCGCTTCGCACGTTCTTCAGTTTTAACCGAAGTTACTACGAAAAACTCTATACACCTCTATACTGGGACCAATTCGAAAACCCAGAAACTTTTGAAAAAGGTTTAAGCAGGTCATTTTAAGCTAGAGTCGTGAAAGATATGAAAACTACTACAAGAACATCCGGATTAACTTCCTTCGTAAGGAAAAACAGGAACCTGTCGAACGATTGGCTGACTATGGCAATCTGATCCCCGCAAGGTTTTGAACAACGCAAACCAGTGAAAATCATGGTGTGTGCGAAACAACAGAATAAAATGGTCACATAAAGCATCGCCATGAAGTGCAAAATCAGGTACGCCCGTCACAAGCAATTTTATTGCACTATGCTGCACGAATAGAACTAATTTCGAAGTATGACTCTTCAACTGGACTAAATGTTCAACACAGTGCACATAACACACATGCACAGTAACACAGTGCTGATAACACACATGCACATTAACAAATTACTCATAACACAAGTGTACAGCATGCTGTCGTGCACAGAATACTTCTGGACTGCAACATGTTCTAAATGTAAAATACGTAGACACACCACAAGATCTTCCACAACCCAGGGTTTCCCAAACTGGGACCCGCCGACCGTCTGTGATGACAGTCGAGCATATACAATGTCTCGAGCATATACAATGTCTTACAGATAAGAAGACAAAATAAAGGCTCAGACATACCGTGGACTCTTGTCTTACGAGCTTGCATGTCAGAAATAGACATCAGAATTGATAAACTGTGCAGTAAGAAGCAGCCCCACCCGTCCCATTCATGTTGTCAGTTTCGTATAATAAAAAAAAATTTGTTAGTGTCGGTTATTTTCTGTTTTGCATTATCTTTCCGCGCTGGTTGGACTGAAAAACTGATGGAACATGAGATTGAGGTCCGAGAAGGAACAAATTCACAAAAGGGGTCTGTGGCCCAAAAAGTTGGGGAAACCTTGTTGTACACAATACGTTAAAAGCAGAACATACGATTAAAAAGAAGCGTAGGCAATATGCATGATGTAATAACATCAGTCACCCATTAACGCTATGCGGAGAAACAAATCAGTAAAATCTGTTTTCCGATGTAAAATATGCCAAGCACAGCACTGCATGCCAAACGTTAACTTGGAGAAAAATGTCCAAATTTCATCACAAAATGCTTCGAACTTTGCTTTCCAAGCAGGACCTGCCAATGGCCACAGTTTTAGTGGGTTTTGCGAAAACAAGGTTCAAACAATTTTTACGAAAAATGGAGGAATCAGAAAATGAGCGTTATCAAAAGCAAGCTGAGTCTTTCAAATACCAACCACCCACAGCCAAGCCAAGCCTTTGCAATGATACAGCACCGAGCAAGCCGAGTGAGACGCCACAGCCAGTGTGAATGTGTAAACAAGCTTTATTCACGAAAGATGAAAAAAGCAACCATGAGTTGCATGCACTCACCACGCTTACCGTGTGGGCTCCGATGCAAGAGTCCAGGTATATCGCGCCCTTCGGGTCTTTGCTTATCTTTTCGTCCTTGTAGTAGTTGAGGATGTAAGAACTGTCTGGAAGTTGTTTCAAGTGGAAGTAGCGTCGTTTGAAAGACTGAAACGGATGAACAAACACATAATGGATCAAAATGGAGATGGTTTGGACTCGCAGGCGACCACAGATATTCCACATTCCAGTAACGAAGTAGGAAGGAAAAAAACAACAGAAATGTCCATGATTTTTCATGAATGAAAGAGTTATCATAAAACTTGACATATTTTTTTCAAAAAAGTCGTTTCTGCTGTCTTTCTGGCGAGATACAACACTACAAAATTGTCCAAAAATCGACAGTGTAGTCCAAGCTTGCCCTCAAAAGCCCGACCAAGCCATAAAAACGACAGATATAACACAGTTTGGCTTGACTTGTAATAATGAGCTCTAACTCCAGCGATGGCAGCGCTAAAGCAACTTTGACTGTTTGCTCAGCGCTGCAAATACGATGGAACAAATAGACGCACTGCTTGCCAAGCTCCCTTGCAAAGGGGTTTCCGGCCATTGATGAACACGCAGTGATGCCGGGATGGCGGTGGCGCAGTGCCGGGCCGGGCCAGGTGTGGAGCGGTGCGGCGAAAACGATTTCGATGCCTTCGATAACGCGTCTAACCAGTGTTTTTTAAGGTGTTTTGAGTTTGAGGAACCGAAAAGGTCTCACTGCATGAACATCACCAAAATACACTAAAACCTCACTTTACGACCGCTCATAGTTGCGGTCTCTTCAAATGTCCTAACCAAGGCCAAACCTCAAAAACCCTGCGTCAAACGGTTTTTCTTTCATGTTTAACATAACGTTGAGCTACCAAAAAAACGATTCTGGTTGGAAGTCCACGGAAATGAATAGCGCAGGGCTCGATTTTCTGGATACGGAAATGGATAACCTCAGTGCAAAGTTTCTCACGCACTGCTTCATCTATTTTTACCACCGATGTCAGAAGTGCAATGTACGTCATGTGCGACTCGGAAAACATGAAACAACGAGGAAGATACCCACAAAAGCTTTGCAAGGGGCTCTTTTACAAACCATTACAGCAGATTTCCCTCCCAGTTTGCTGCAGCATTTCTACAAAAGTTCCCCATGCACAAGACAAGTGAAAAGACATGCGGCGGAATGATTTCAAAAAGACCTTCAAGTGCTGTGAGATTTTCATCCAAAATAGAAACAAAACCAAACGAAAAACATATAATATGAGCGTCAAACAGTTCTTAACATGTGTCGCACGCACCCTGATTGATATGCTTGAAACGCCGTAGGCAGGGGCTTTGTAGAGCCAACCCCTCTTCGTCACTCCCTCTTTTTGGATGGTATTCACATCTTCTTCCAGACCGGTCTCTTCATCCACTTCAAACACCTGCATGCGAACAACAACATATTGGAAACTGCGTCAACAGGACAACAAAGTAGGAGTGAAGCTGCAAGCAAGCCACGGTAACTTAAACGCTATCAAAGCAACTATACTAGTCTCAACAAAGGTGAGTTTAATCAATCGGCAAATTGTTTTAATAGAAAATCGATTTCACGTAGCACTACGTATCCTCTGTCCTAAAATCGGGTGAAACGTTGAAGGGCTGAAGCAAGAGCAGGGGAAGCAACTAACTCAAGACTAAAATCAACAAATCACAACACAAGCTGCTGGCAGTACAAGGACTGGAAAATACACCGTTCTCAAATTATAATTGATTTCCCTTAAACTGCAAAACCATCTGTCGCTGATTATGGAGCAACGCAACAAACCACACTGACGGAATCACGCCATGGTGACTCAAAACAGAACGTTAGTAGAATGCGTTAAAAGCAGAATGTCAATCATAAGGTTGACAGACGTACTCTTGGGGGGCTCTAAAATTAAAAGCTAAACGTTGTGAAGGGAGGCATCAAATCGGCAAATAACCTACATGTGTGGCAGAAAAGTGGATCGAACAAATGGACAAAGCAGAATGGAAAAAAAATCAAGGGACATCGCAAAGGGTTTAGTTTATACAATGGAGGTTAGTTTAGTTTATACAAGAATTAGTTTTATACAAGGGAGGACCATGCTTTGAATATTAATTTCTGCGCGAAGCTTCTTAGGCCATTTATCTTCACATGTATCCATAGACAAAACTGAGTTGTTCTACAAACGCTATCCAAGGCTAGGTAACTGAATTACTCCGGTACCAACACCGTCATCTCCCAAATGTGCCTCAATGGCTAGCTTGGAAAGCAATCGCGTCGTGAACGCACATCGCGTGGAACCTCGAGCAATACGAAATAATGGAGTATATGACGTAATACACAGTTTTGGAGTCACTTGTAACCGAGAACAGTCAAGAGCTCCTTTCTCAACGACCTGGCAACTTGACTTGAAATGTACGTCACAAATGACTCCAAAAATCCAGATGTTGACTACACGAAAACCTTATTCACATGACATACAAAATATTTTAGCAGCTTTCGCCGAAGCACGGCAATCCAAAAGGCATGCTTTCGAGAGCCGAGCTGAACACAACAACCTAATTTATTCAAACACATCACACTTGGCATATGCAGCTCTCGTGATTTTTTGTGATTAAAGAAAATAACAAAAAAGAAAAAAACAAAGAGCCTGAAATTCCTGCACCTTGAGTCAAATGTGAAAACAAAGCTACAGCTCTTTTGTTGTTGACCTGAAAGCAAATTAACATTATCTAACCGCCCCCCCAGCATGTCGAATAATTTTCACGGCGGATTTTAAACATCAAATCTCTTTTTTGGAGCCCAAGAGCGATGGCGTTTAATTCAAGCGCAGATACAAGTCAAGACCTGGAAATGGTCGTCATTCAAAACTTCTTTCTCAACTGAACTGTAGGTAAAAAATTCATGAACAGTTGTGTCTCCTGTGACGAAAGGGCTTCGTTGTTTCCAGAGGTGACGAAAGCAACGAGACTGAATGTCTCACGAGGCGTTAGTGACTGCGGTTTATTAATAAAAACAATGTGATTCGATTTCGACAGGTTTTAGTGATTTATTGATTTACCAGAGCTTCCGTAGAGAATTTTTCGGGAGAATCTTCGAGCACAGGTAGAGAAAAAGGCTGCTTGAAGTTGAAAAAACTGTAATCTTTGTCAGCAACCACCTCAATATCTCGGAGTTGCAGCAATTTGAAACCGCGAATCAAAAACTCATCCGTTTTAAATCACACAGCAATCCGTTGCAGTCCGGGAGTCCAGGCAGAAGATTTAACGCAACAAACCGCATATGGTAAATGTGCGGCAGGATCAAGAAACTGACGTCACGAGCAAGGACATGACGTGGTGACTGTACCTGTTCCGGCAAGTTGGGGGAAACTCCGTCGCCCGAAAGCGGCAAATCCAAGAAGTCTCCTGCATAGTCTGCATACTTCGTCTCGATCACATTCCAATCTTGAGTGATGGCTTTTATGCACTGCTCATAAAAGCACCAGATGTCAACATGCGCGAACCGTGCGTCGTGACGTTGTGTTTGTTTACTAGCTTCGGACGCGACCAGCAAGCAATCACAACTACGCAACAAGCGGAAGACACTTTTCCTTTGCACGTAGACCACTCGTACAATGCGTGATGATGATGATTCGCGCACAGTCTCGCAGCGTCGTATCTCTTCTGCAGCTAACGCCATTATAAAGACGCTAGCTAGGCCAAAGATAGGCGCGCAGCGCAGCAAACGAAAGCTCTTGTTTAAGCGAACTCTGGCGGCCAACAGCAAACAATCGCAATATTATTTACGATATAGATCAGTTGGCGAACAGTCATCCCTTGTATTTTCTGTCATGTCACGTGCTGTGACGATGATATCTCTCAAATACAGGATTAACAACCACGCATAAATATTATCGTATGAAACACGATAAAGCTTCCTGCCTTCGAATAAGAGCGTATGCCCGTCATTCGCTGAAATGAACAAACAAAGTCTTTTCAGTAACTTCACTAATGCACTCTTGTGCACAAGTGCTGTATGAGCCCATACGGTTTCAAGCAGCAGCACGACGAATTTACTTTCTCTAAAATCTCTTTATCTTCAGACGGCTTGAATAAGAACAATTCTACACACAACGTTCAAACGATCCAACTGCGTTGAGCTGGAATTTAACTTTACCTCTTTCACAAAAAGACTGGAGGCTTCCTTCATGGCGCCAGCGGGTACGGTGTCAACCACTGTCCGCCCCTCCCTGGGTAACACATGCGCCTGCGTTGAAACAAAGAAATGAAATTTTGCCCGTCCAGATATTTGGCAGCTGATGTGGAAAATATTTAAAAAAAAAAACGTTATTTGAAATTTTGAAAATACAGACTGCGAGGTAGGAAGTGACCAGCAAGCCCAACCTGCCGTCGAGCGCTTATGAAAAATTCCTCTGCTTACACTGGTCCTTTGTACACATCTCTATGAAGCAGTCACTGACAAATTTATACGGCCCAGCACGTCTAAGGTGATTTAATCTCGAAACTTAGTAACTTTCTTGGTTTATTGCTTTTTAGATAAACGCAATTCCCAAACGAAAATTTAGATCAACAACTCTCTCCCAGTTTTAGAAAACATACCGCTACGTCATCGGTAGGGAATGACAAGAGATTTCGCAAAGGCTCCTGCTGGATCTCTCCCTGTCTTTTGAGGATAAACGCCTCGTATTCCACTGGATCAGAAGATTTTATTTCCTGCAAACAAAAGTCAAATTAAACTGCCGAAAGCAAATCAGACTTTTGCAAACGTAATTTTTGCGATCTTCTTTTGAAATCGTTTTTGTATTCCATTAGGTTCAGCCATTTGCTCTGAGAATAGATGCGGACGCAGCATTTGGACAGTCATGAAAATCATAAAAAGTTCTACCTGATCAGCAGGAACTTCGGTTGTGACGACGACCTCGGGAGGTGTAGTCATTTTTTCGTAAACTACAGCAAATCAACTACCCGGTCCAGTATATATGTGTTTGTATGACCAAAGGTCTAAAACTGCGCGTAAACTAAGGATTTGTTTAACAACAAATAAATGATGACATAACAAACACCGAATGAAACCACTTCAACTTGACACTTACATGCTAAAAGTCTGAACCAAAATATAAATTAAGATTTAATGAACCTTCCATTTCACTAATCATTTACACATTGAGTAAAACGGTCTCATACTTCAGAACTAGGATTTCCGCAGCGCAGAACTGCACTGAAAATCCTGAAAAGACCAGCATCAAAACCGCAACCGTTTTACTGCTTTTTACTCATCTTGGCTTTCCTTGTTAAAAGGCATGGTGTTATTTTATCACACTAAGCGCGGTTTTGATAAGAACCGCAAAGACAACATTGAAGCTGCATAAACACCAATCAAGCCAACGAACACGATTAACTTTGAAAGGAAATATGATTAGAGGCGGCCACGCATTGATTTCCGTCATGTTGTCAGCGATCCGGTTGCCAAGCAATCAAGCGTTTATTGTGAAAAGGGCCAAAGATACATTATTACAGAACAAACGCTGAGCATTTCGCGAATCAAAATGTGACTAAAAACATCACTGCTTCCACCTTTCATTGCAGTCATTGTTTCAATGCCGTGTATTTTCAAGACAGCTGGAGTCAAGGTGTTTTTTAGTCATTCTTCTGTCATAGACTGAAGTTTTTGTGAAACGACCGAAAAAATTAAGTCAAGTCAGTAAGAATGTCTGAACATATAGACCAGGGGTTCTCAACCTTTTTCTACCGTCTGCCCCTTGCCAGCTTCCTACCATAAAATTTACCCCCTGTTTTTGTTTACTCACTAGCGCTGTAGAAAAAACAAAGTATTGTAACTTCAGCATCATTAAACTTACCCCCAGCATACGTAAAATTTACCCCCAGTTGAGAACCCCTGATGTAGACTATTGGATAAGCGAGTTTTAATACAACTGTGAGACAAATGACCAAAATGTTTCAGCGAAAAAAAGTAGGCTGGAGTCGGGCTGCTGTTCAAACGTCAACAGTTTGTTCTTTTCCAAAAAAACAGTAATCATGATATAAACATATCAAACACACCATTGACTGACAGACCAAGGATGACATAACCTTTCCACGTTATTGTTGTATAAAGCGAACCAGGCTTTGAGGTACACAAGATAACTGGTAAACACAATGGGGTACGAAGGGTTGGGCGCGTAGACTACACCAGTGGGAAAAAATTTAACATCCCTAAAAATTCTGGAAAAACGGTTAATCCATGAAAATGAAGCGCGCCTTGGATACTGTTGTATAAACATGGCTCCAAACTTCAAGTTACCTCTTGAGTTCGCAAACCGAAGCGGAATGGAACTTCGAGGTCTTGCAAAGTCGAGTAAAAAGCAACGCAAATGACTAAAACGAAGCCATATTTGCAAGCGCTTGATGCGATTTCATTTAAATAATCATTTCATTAACTGTTGTTGTTTCTAGTTCGCATATTTGCACAAGAAAGACCATTGCGCCAAAACACACAGTTTTGCTGCAAGCAAGGAGAGTCTGTTCTACACTATGCTGCTCGGCTGACCGGCAGCGGCGTTGCCTTGCAGCAGTTTCAGGCATCAACGACGGCATTTCAATATTTCATCTGAATTCAGAACTTGGAAGAAAGACTCTGATTACCAATCAGAAAGGAAAGCTTCTGAAACAACCGTCTAGTCGTCGTTGCAGTGAAGAAGTAGACAACGCATTCCGCATAACACAGCACTTACAATATCCGCAGAAAAAATGACTCAAAGCACGCGCTGAAGCACATCGGGCAGCAAACGCAATGGTAGCCAGATAATTAACATCGATTGTAACGCATTTACCTGCCGGTTTAGCCGCTACCTTTATATTTACCTTCAATTCACCCACGCTTTCATTAAACCCATTGGAAATATGCTTAAGTCTAGACGCACACAAAACTACAACGGCGGTAGCAGCGACATAAGTGAACGAGAATTTCTTCAGCCAGATGTGCTAAAAGTGCGTTGGATAACAAATAAGCTTCCTTTGCTGTCTGTATACCTGCGAAACTGGATAGAGACAAGCTGCACGATTAACCAAGTACTTTACGAATAGCGATTAGGACGTTCAAGTTTGTCACTGGCCTGCATCACCTGATTCTACAAAATGTCATTCTTGAAGAATGACATTTCGCCACGCACAACACAAAACTTGACTTTCTGGTACAACTGGCAACAAAAGAGCAATCGAATTTGAGTGGTGCCGTCGCAACCTGCATTTCAAACCTGGAGCGAAAAAGCAGATGCCATTCTCAAATTTATAAAGACCAGCGGCAAATCAGCATCGCCGCCAAATTCGCCAAGTTGTAACTACATCAGCAAAACTCTGTCAGCAACAGCGCTGGCGATGTATTTTTGCCGCAGGGCACTGCGTGCTGGAACAAGTAAATCGGCCTGCCGTCTCGTTAGCTCTCACACTGGGGCCACGCAACGCAATGTTGCACATGACAAGATACGTAACGAATGGTCAGAAGTTCTACGCATGATCTGAACACTGGCATTTTTGGTGTCTGGAAAGAGCGCGCGCTCGAAACAATGCTCCGAAAACCAAGTTTCAGACGCAAGGCGCCACAGAAATGAAGGATATTTCGTTTCAAGCAGTTTGCCATATTTGGAAGAACTGCTTTAAGAATCTCTTCTCCTGCCCAAGTAGATACTGCCGGGTTTATAAGAGGACGAGAATGCCACTTTCAAAACTAACAAAAGTCAGCGCGGACTGTCGAACACGTCAATGGGCAACAATCTATGGTATGCTTTTCGGTCACTGAACAGTGTATCCTTTCAACGCAGAAGCAAATCATTTTATCCCGTCTGTCAGTGCGTCCCATGGTGTTAACACCAAAAACTCACCTGAGCAGATACGCACGTAACCAAGCGACCAACTATCGCGCACTCTTTTCCGTGCCTCAAAAATTGTGTATACAGATCAGTTCAGTCTTGAACTTCGGTTTTTGCTCTTTTAGTAACGTTTAGATGAAACTTGCGAATACGTCTGAAATTGGGATGAATTCAACGAAGTGTCAACATGAGGTGCAGGCGCGACACGAAAACGTGCGTTGAAATGCTCGTGACGCGCCACAGAAGTGACTGAAAGCATGCAACATACGAATTGCCGATGTTAGACATCAAATCAAAAACGTGTGAGTCAATTGTAATTTGTAGCTTTAAGGACAAAATAGTTATACAGCATATGTTGGATACAGTTGCATCCTCTTCAAACATTAGTTGGCTTGTGTCAGGAGGGATTTATCTATTTACATAGTGACTTGCTTCTAAGTTTCCACACAGCAGTAGTACGCTGAAACCAAAACTTTTATAATCTGGAAACACAGGTGGAAGTGCTATTATTTTGTTAAGCATCACTTACTAGATCAATGCCCGAATAGATACTTGATCTCGCTGCAATACTCGCACTTTCTCGTCTTTTTGATGCTGTTCCTTTCCGTTTCAAACCTTGAGCAAATCGTCTGGTCTCAGGCATGTTTTATGAAGTAATACCAAATCCTCTAGTTTTGTTTCATAAATCAATACACCACCACATGTTTGCTAGTTATGCAAGGCAATCATTGTGCTAAATCAACTGCGGCGGAAGAAAACAATAAAGCAATTACAGTGCAAACACAATTTCTTTGTAGCTTTGCCTAGTAAATAAAACCAAGTTTGTACTCATCATAAATGGTTGGGTTTCATGTGAACCACATTGGTTTCATTTTATGAAAACGACTATAGTATCTCCACATTAGTTTGAAGCAAATGACTGGTGACAATTTCAGCATTCTTTAATTTGTCAAAACTTCTTTTGATCAACTCTCTCTCAAACTGACTCACAACAAAAGTCTAAGCATGTTTTGATAGAGCTAGAATGGGTGAAAACATGGCTGTGGATTGGACACTTATCTGCAAAATGAAATGCAAACACCAACAGTTAAATCTACATTACACGAAAAAGACCTCTGCAAGCAAACATCAATCTTCAGTGTTGACGTCATTGGTTGTGTGTATTCATGATGAATGGACCTGATTTTTGGCCAGGGTTGTATTACAGAAGACACATTCCGATAGCAGAAAGCAACTCACGGATGGGCTCTTAACATAACTTATTACTGTGTACTTCTGCTGAAACATGTATATATCTGTAGGCAACAATCCATGTTTACCCATGAAATACCAAATATGCAACAATCGGTTTAAAAAATCTACTTCAGTTCTAGTGCCTTGTACAGATTACAAATTATTATCAATTTATATTCAGATTTTGCAAGTTTTCCAAACTTTAGGAACAGTATGCCCTGACCATAAATTAGTTTCTCAGCCTATATCTGCCAGGTCAAGTCCAAATATGATGCTCCTGCACATTGCAACGCCCATCAAAAGTAAATGGACACTGATGCTCATATGACCACAAACTTCAAAAATTAAATAAATTAATCATTTTGTCAAGAATGGCTAATATATGCTGAAAATCTAGAGCATTAAAATTGACATCTTTGTTGAAGAAAATAACATTGAATTGCATTTTATACAAATTATGAAAAGAGGAAATTAAACATTTTTTTATGAAGTTTTCTTTTGAAGAATGGTCATCAGAAATTGGGCAGAATATTTATAGTAAGCCTTCGTTTGATAGTGTTTGCACGTCAAATGCTAATTTGTTCTACAGACACAGTTTTACTTTGATAACTCATCAGTAGAATTACAGCAAATCAGTACCAGATAATGTATAGTCTTGCAATTAATTGCCAAACTTTCCAGCATTGACGACAACTGTCAATGACATTAATATAACCATGTGCAATTAAAATACTAATATGAAATTGAATATCCTCTTTACCTGAAAATATAAAACCTAACAGAACAGGCAAAAAACATCACATGCCCTCTCTCATTAACATTTTCGTTACCATCCAACATAGATCTATGGCAAAGGTATGCTGTCCACTGTTCTCAATAGATGCAAGTTTATAGTTTAGCATTCAAATGTTCCCACCAGCATACATTTAGATTTATTTTTTTATTCCACTGCTGTAAGCCAGTGGTTCTCAAATTTTTCTGCATGTTGACCCCAATTGAAGTATACAATTTTCTGCAGACCCCGTGGCCTAGCCCAACAGTTACTAATACAAGGAAAGTATGTACTTTTTACTTGAAATGCATGATAAAATAATACAACTGTGACACATGCACTACAATATTATTTTGTGATGTAACAAACATAACAGTTTTCATAATGTTATCACAATGGATGATTTAATGAAAAACTATTCGAATTGATTGTGCTTTTAAACTACTGTAGCTGAGATTTGATCAGCCCTCTTAATTTTGTTGAATATGTTGAAAAACGCCATTTGCATTCCTTGCCAGATAAAAATAATTTTGAATTGAAGGCTTCATTGCTCCAGTAGACCCCAGCAGTTTTTCATTGACCCCCTGGCCATTCATTGACCGACATTCGATCCCATGACTATTTATTGACCCCTTGGATGGTCCTATTGATCCCAGCAGGTCGATATCAACCACTTTGAGAACCACTGCTGTAAATGGTCTAAAAATATAGTTCTAAACTGAGTTTAAGTAACATTAGGTCTTGGAGTGAGAATCCAAGCTCTTTGGTGGTTCAAAGGCTGTTTAAAAGCATGGTACTTTTGAGTTGGTCCACCTGGATGGGACTAGTTCCACTGGACCAGGACTACGATTTGTGTTATGGAAGTGCTTTGATTCGCTGCCAAATGCTAGGAAAGCCTTAAAGAATGTACTACGTTTGTGTAAGTATATTTAGTCATGTTGATAAAGTTTAATTGCTTCATGCCAGCCAGTGTTAGCTGCTTTTATTGTCTCAAAAAAAGTGAAACTTTTGCAAAAAAAGTGGCTCTGGTAGGCCCAGGCTTGTTTCAGTGGTATGTAGCCAAATATATTTTGGAAATGATGTGATATGTTGGCAATTGAATAGTGCAAAAGCAACAAAAGATTTTCTAGCCTGAAGCTAGAAAACATCCAGCAGTATCTGCCTTCTGCATAAGAGATTTGAATTTCTTGCCAAAACCGTGCAGCAACAGTGGATATCATGACGAGGAAACCACTGATAACAAAGGTGTTAAAAAAAGTGATAGCATGGTTTTTGATGTAATTGACACATGACTTGTCATGCAGTAGTCTCAATGCAAGATCTCTCATATGCAAATGTGCCCACAGCAACACCTTGCCATGGCACTCTTGAGAATTCAAAAGTTGCTGTGTAAATGGTATGATTGATTTGACCAACAGTATAATTTAGGCAGTTACAACCATGAAATGTGCTAATTTACCACATAACAAAGGACCACATGTAGGAAGAAGTGCTGTTCTAAAAATTTGCAACTATCTCCCTGATGTGCTATCCACTAGTTGAGGCCTCATTTAGCACCTGTGAAGGTGAACAGGAACAGCAGAGTGCTTCTACCCTGGGTCACTTGAAAATGAATGAATGGAAAATGAATAAATGAGGAGCACTCATGGATTTCTGCATAGTTTCAGCTGACTGGTTCCAATCACTGTTGGACATTCATATCAAAAGGGATGCAGAACTGCCGACTGGTCACCACCTGGTGGTTTGCAAGTTACAACCAACAGGGCCTACACAAATGTGCGGAACTAAAAGAACTTCCTGAATAAAGTGGGAGACAAGAATGGAAGAAATACCTTTACAGACAGTGTATCATCCTTGTTTCAAGAGACCCCAGAGTGCTTAGTGAATACAGAAGTAGAGTGGCAGCTGTTCTAAACAGCTGAGTTTCATCTGCTGCTCAGACATGTCGACGGAAACAATTCAATAGAAAAAAGTATGGTGGAACAACATGGTGAAAGATGCTATTGCATTCACTGCATGCTGAGGAATGAAAAATCACAGCCCACACAGTAAAAATTTCCAAAATACAAGCTTGGGAAAATTTCAAACTTAAATGGGCTCCAATTATTTCCAAACCAACAAAGTGTTTTGGTAATCCATCTGGCATCTCCACAACACATTACCCAATATTGCCACATTGATAAAAGATGAAAATGGTGTCTTAATCAGCAATGAGGGGCAGATGAAGACAGTATTTCAAAAATCTTTTGAACCCAATCACCCTCTTACCACCAAATACACAAGAGGTGCATTTAAAGAAGAAAAATACCATTACTGTAACCAAAATCTTCCTAGCTGTCCAAACACTGCAAGCTGGGAAGGCTTAAGGTTGTGATGAAAATCGACCTGATATGCTCAAAGCCTTGAGCAAAGGATTTCTTTGGTTGACATGTCAATTGGCCTGGTGTTCTGGAAGGGCCCCGAAAGAGTGGCTGAGATGATCATCCCATACACAAGAGGGGAGACAGAAGGAATGCACTAACCACTGAGGCATCACTTTCCTTAGCCTCCTTGGATAAGTATACACCTAGTGCTTTGAAAACAGATGTGAAAAAACATTTTTATAAAAATAACTCAGCAATACTATGTTTAGCTTTTCATCAAAGCATTTCTTCCCTGGACATAACAATACAGGAAAATTACAGAACTATAAATAGCTACACACCAGAACTATAATTATATATCAAGTTATTCATCAAACTTCACCTGCTGTATATGCAAAAAATCATCCACTAGACTACATAGACTTCACCCTGCATAAAGCTAAAAGCAACCTTTTCTTGTTAAGCAATTCGTCTTTGCAAATATGACACAATCAAATCAATTAGCAAACTTTTTTAAGTTAATATGGGGTACACATCCTCAACAATGAAATCTTTTTCAAATGGAATCCCAAAACCTTGTTTGAAAAGAAACACACACTGGGCCCCTACTAACTAGAGATTCTTTTTGAATAGGATTTCAGGACTAAGGATGCACACTTGTGTGAAATTGATTTCCTTCTACTCTGTGCCATCTTTGCAGGACTAATTACTCGAATAAAGATGTGTTCAAGTCTCAATCATTGTCAAATTATGAAAGCAGGGCTCGTCAGCTGACTCCTCCAAAGCTTGCAGCAAACCTAGAGCTTTTCATTATCATTTCATGATAATCAGCATTTATGCCAGCTGGAAAGCACTATGGGTTGAGCATGCAACTTTTAAGCTGGTGGACTAGGCTACATTCCTATTTAAATCACATCAGAAAACGAAAATCAGTCAGTACTTTTGTCATTTCTTAAGTCTTATGCTCAACATTTGGCATTAATGAGTAGAGCTCAACGACAAGGTTTTTTTAGGCTGTTACAGATATAAATGTTTATATTTTTTCATTACCGATAACCGATACTGGTATGTTTATGTTACTCAAGCAGCATTTATTTTGTCTCTTGAGGTAAAATAAACACCCCTGGAGCTATTTTGCCTTAAGCTATACCATGACTGGTTGAACTGGTCACATGACACCTTTGCAACACACGACCTGCTCAGTTGATTATAATGTCTATTACATGTATTATTTTTAGCAAAACCTCCCAACAAGACATTTTATAACACTGCCTCAGCAGTATCGTGGAGTAGTGACTATCACACATAATGCTACATTACAATGCATATTAAACCAACTCGCAAGAGGTTTTCATGTACTGGTATAGGATGTTTTCATCCATCCTAGTTACTGCATTCAATAGTCTTACTCTAAATCAGTGATTCCCAACCTGTCTAGGCTTGCGGCACCCTGCAGAAGAGAATTATATTTTGCGGCACCCAGTGGCGAACCCATACAATTTTGCTTCAAGGTTTGATGACAGTTTGAAAATGTATTTTTAATAGTATATTAAAAAACGCATGAGCTCACAGCACCCCTGGGTATTGTAAATGGCACCCTAGGGTGCTGCGGCACTCCAGTTGGGAACCACTGCTCTAAATCATCGATGTCCAGCCCGTGGGTTACATGCTGCCCAGTTCAGGGTTTCATCGTAGTGAAACATTTGTATTTACTGAAAACCTGACTTTATTGTGATAATCTTGAATTAGACATTTTTGATGCAGGTGGCCTTCAGTGCCATTGTATCATACCTGTTACCATTGCAGTTAGGATTCAAACACTCACTACATGAGCTTAAGCGAAATTTAGTTTGCTACGATCAAGGTTAGCCGTTTAATATGCGGCCCTCATTAGTATGTCATTCAGTCTGCAGCCCTGGTAAAGATAGTGACATAATTTTTGGCTCAGCAAGCCATTTGGGTTGGACATAGCTGCTCTAAATCAAGCGCACAGAGTAAGCAAGGTGGACTAGGTGTGCTACTCCAAAAAGAAAACAAAACAAAATAAAAAAAACTTTTTTCTTCAGGCATGAATTGGTTTGTATCGAACTTTACCAGGCCCAATGATAATAGTATACCATGTGAACTATACACTTATCAAACACACCCTGAACAACCCACTTATATATTATACATGTACCAGACTGCCAGGTGTCTTCAAAAATATGTCTTTCTTGAAGGTAATGTTTTTTGAAATTGCAAAATGTTCTGCCACTTGGTTCATTCAAATAAGTGCCATTCATGACTGAATACAAAGGAATCTTACACATGACAGGCTGATTTTTGTCATATAACATATATATTCCTAAATTCCATGCGCAATTGTTATCAAAGAAAGTTTTCATGAAACAAAAAACTGAGCTTCTCATTGCACTTACTCAACACATACTCTTCCTTAAAATGACACTTAACACATGAAAATGAAAACTATATTCATGACTTATGAAAGTTAACTTAAACCAGTTCTACTTTATTACAACATACCTGACAAAAGATTACTACTCAAAACATTATATAACCTCAAGGATTCCATTTGAAGAAAAGTTGCTTAAAATTCTGACTGAGCAAGTAGAAAATATTTTTATGGTTAATAAAACTGATGAACCAGTAACATGTTGTTAAATCTGTGCAATGCTGTGAAGTTAGTATGTGTCAAGGTATAAAAACGCATTCTACCAATTTTTTTAAACTGTACATGCTCACTAAGCATAGAAGCAAATCATTTAAACTACACTAAATCATCTACAGTGGTTACTTATAGTTGTTATGACGAAAATTGAAACATACAGTAATTAGCTTGTCTGCTTGAACTAAAGAAAGCTGGTACTGATAGTGCCTGGTCCTAGTTTGCTTAGCCACACGCATCATAAAGCAGATAAAGTATTTTTTTGATAAAGGTATAAAATTTTTCTTCTCAAAACAGTTCATACAAACAAATTCTTTGTCAGGAATTTGTTGCCTACTACACTTGCCAAACAGTTTTCAAAAGGCAGTGTCTATTTTGCCATCAGGATGGCAGCAGCAAAAGGCTTGGTAGAAAGGAAATAAATGTTACTAAAAGATGCACTACAACCTAACCTTAATCCTAACCGTAGACCTGACCTAACCCTAACCCAACGCTAGCACTAACCCTAAACTACCACTAAGCTAATGCTAACCTAATCCTAATCCTAACTAATCCCTAAACGTAACACCTTGGCGGAGCTTGAAAAAAAGCAAAGAAAAAAAACGGAAGTCGGCAACGTGAGAGCCGAACCGAGAACTATTAGCATAGCAACAGTAACACATAACCATTACACCATAAGCAGGACAGCGTTTTCCTGACAAAGTGTCCTTTTTCTTAGCATTGTGTCATGCCACGAGACCGAATTTTAGACTGCCAGCACAATAGCTCTAGCTGATCTGTTGCCGCCGCCACAATATCGCCAGTAAAATAAATACTACCTTTTTAAAATCCTGCTGGAAAACCTTCTATCTGCTAGATTCAAAATTTTGCAGCTAACAATGACGTGAGTGGAAAAATCCTGCTACGTAGATTTACTAGCAAAATCAACTAAAATGGCAACACTAACAAACACACCATTTTTATATCAATTTGTGATGATAAGAAACAGAAATTGGCACAAGTGTGACAATGAGTGCTGCATTGTTTGTACCTTCCTTGTTTTTATTTGGAAGTAGCTATGACAGATACGCTTCGCATGACACGGTTCGAATGAAACGCCCAGTTTTTTACTCTAGCGCAGTGGTTCTCAAATTTTCTGCACGTTGACCCCCAATTCAATTAAAGTACACAATTTTCTGTAGACCCCGTGGCCTAGCCCAACAGTTACTGTGACACATGACATGCATTACGATATTGTTTGTGATGTAACAAACATAACAGGTTTCATAATAATGTCATCACAATGGATGATTTAATAAAAAAACTATACATTCGAATCAAACATATGATACTATACTTTCAAATTAAACTACTGTAGCTGAGCTTTGATCAGCCCTCTTAATTTTGTTTGATTTGTTGAAAAATGCCTCTTGCATTCCTTGCCCGATTAACAATAACCTTGAATTGGAGGCTTCATTGCTCCAGTAGACCCCAGCAGTTAGTCATTCATATCCTAATCCTGGACATTCAATGATCCCCATTCGACCCCATGATTATTTATCGACCCCTTGGATGGTCTAATTGACCCCTGGGAGTTGATATAGCCCACTTTGACTTGAGAACCACTTATGCAGCGGCACCAACTTGGTAACAGTACTGTAGCATAGCAGATGCGTTTAGCTTTAGGTCTGCTGCAATAAGGGTTTTTGGTTCCTGATTCAGATTTTCTTGTGATTCAGATTTTCTCAACCTGACTGAAGAATTTTTGAAGGAAGAGTAGGATGAGAGAGTTAAAAGTAGAGAACAGAAAGAAAAGGAAGGAGAGTGGAATCACCTCAATAGGAAAAGGACACACAGAGCTCTCACCTTGGCGACTTTCGTTTTGGTAAAAGTGGTTGCACGTTTCAATTCATGGAACAATTTTTTCTTCACTTTTTTCAAGTTTCCAAAGTTCAGGCTTAAGTGTTTGTGTTACTAACACAAATCCTAACACTGTTAGGATTAGGGCAACGGTTAGGGCAAAAAAACCTAGGTCAACTCAGCCGCCAGTAGCTCCAGCCGCCAGTCCGCTCCAATACGCACGTCGGCGAAACGCAAACGCGTTACGAGAGCGTGACCACAATGAACTGATTGAGCCAATTTTAGCGATCATGCCCGTGGAAAAATAATTAATATTTCAACCGAAATGGGTAATTTACATACCCAAAAATATATTTTGCTTGATTAAAACTTGATCTCTGATCTCGAAT
>Ga0210059_1005596_pt1 | contig 20196 bp, 14 predicted proteins | sample Ectturendosymbi2_FD_188042 | JGI IMG/M metagenome (GOLD analysis project Ga0210059, IMG submission 188042) | Ecteinascidia turbinata endosymbiont from Florida, USA - Sample 2 (SPAdes) (version 2) | ecosystem: Host-associated > Tunicates > Ascidians > Unclassified | place: Key West, Florida... | reverse complement strand
TTTTCTCCTCTGAGGAATATCCCACAGTTTGGAAGACTGCGACTGTAATACCCCTTCTTAAAACAGGTTCTCAAACTGAAGTCCAAAATTATCGTCCAATTGCTTTATTACCTTCTCTCTCAAAAGTTTTTGAGAAACTTTTACACAAACATATTTACAACTACCTAGAACACCATAAATTATTGATTCCAAACAACTCTGGATTTCGGAAAAAACACTCAACTCTTAATTCTTTGTTAAGTACTTGCAATAGTTTGTACCAAACTTATGACTCAAATCTCTCCTCTAGAATAGTATTTCTTGATATATCCAAAGCTTTTGATCTAGTTGATCATACATGCTTGCTCTTTAAAATTCAACAACTTGGTATAGATGGCCCTTTGTTAAATCTTTTATCCTCTTATCTCTCTCAGCGTTCTCAAGTCGTTCTCATCAACAGGACACGCTCAGACCTCAAATACACTGGTTGTGGTGTTCCTCAAGGATCCGTTTTAGGCCCTCTGTTATTTCTGATCTATGTCAACGACATTGCTAAAAATATTAATGCATCTATTTCTCTTTTCGCGGATGACACCACTCTATATTATTCAGCCAAATGTCCTCTTCACTTGCACAGGGTACTTTCTCAAGATCTTTCCACATTATATAACTGGTCAAAAGTTTGGAATATTAACTTTAATCCTTCTAAAATTGCTGTTATGACAATATCTAACCAGAGGAATATCCACCCCCGTTTATTTTTCAATAATATTCACCTTTCAGAAACCGATGCACATAAACATTTGGGTTTAATCTTTCATCACAGTCTCTCTTGGCATACTCACATTCTCCACCTTCATCAGAAAGTAATGACCAAAATAAATCGTCTTCGCTCATTCTCAAATTCATTACCTCGCCACTCTCTCCTTACTATCTACAAAACAAACATATTACCGATTTTTGACTATGGAAGCATTATTTATGACAACTGCTCCGATAGCGACAAACATCTGCTGGATAAGGCCCAACTCTCCGCCGCTAAAATCATATTAGGCTGTTTAAAAACTACATCCTCTTCAGATGTTCTACTTGATCTAAACCTCAAAACCTTAATCCATCGCAGAGAAATATCTATACTCCGCTATTTTTCTAAAATAATTTTTCGTTTGGTACCCTGCCCTTTGCCTTTGAATCTCTTTAGATCGTTCGGTGAATTTGTTCCCTACACTTTGCGCCACAATCTAGACGTTCAGATTCCACTTTTTAAAAAATCACTGGCATTTAACTTTTTTCTCCGAAAGGCCTGTAGCTTATGGAATTCTCTCCCACTCGAAATTAAATCTTCTCCAAGTCACCCAAATTTCATGAATCGTTTAATGTCCTACTACCATGTTGCAAAACAAAATACTTACCACCTTTTGGGAGTTAATCCTCGCTTGACATCTGTTCGTTGTATGCTTCGCCTCGCCCACAGTCCATTGAATATCAATAAAAAATCGTATCGTACTTGCGTTTGCGGTGATATCGAAACAGATTCACCTTTTCTTTTATTGTAATTTTCATGATGCCGCACGTGCGATTCTTTTCAATAGGGTCTATAATGTTGTAACTAACAACATATCACCTGAGTTCTTTGATTGTCTGAGTAACGTTCAGTTGCTGCGTATTTTCTTATTTGGCTTGCCTGATAATGAACCATCACATGTCTCGGTTGCTGTGTTTGGTGCCGTGGATGATTTTCTAAAGTTTTGTAATAGATTTTGATAAGTCTTGTGATAGATTTTGATGCGTTCCTGTAGTGCCGTATGAGTTTCTGGCTATGCAGTGTATGTGTTTTTGCGTTTCCATTTGTTTTTCAATTCTTTTTGCGTTGTTACATTATCATAGCACGACGTGACTCGACAAAAGTGCACCAGTCAGGCTACCACCTGTAGCAAGATTGTCGTTGAATAAATAAATAATAAAAAAAAGAGTTGAAAACCTGTTTTGAAGCATTTTTTGTTTTTTGAAAATAATGGCAAGCTGTGTGTTAGTGCGAAGTGCAAGTTACAAGCTTTCTCAGTTGTTTGGTGTGGGTTTAGTTCAGAGCCAAGTTTTCATTAAATATTGTGGACATTGAGCCTTCCCTCCTCTGCGTATCCTTCATTTGTAATTCCATGCAATAGCTCGGGCTTCCGATGAAGCAGCGCACGTGCAATAAATTACTTTTGCTCTTTCGGTCGAGCGCATCACAGCGCAGGCAGGTCAGATATTGCGACTGGACGGAACGCACTTTACGGTTGCAGCCTACGTGTCGCAGGCAGCTCTTGATATCCCTGAAGGGATAATGCCTGTCAGTGCTCATCAGGGGCAATGCGTGATTGCAAAGACGCTCCGTTGTTGGCGAGCAAGGTGTTCTTGGTTGCTGTATGTTATTCAAGTTGTCCTGGCGCTCACGTTGAAAGCAACATTGATTTTCTTTATCTCCCTTGGGACCATTGACGTAATTAGCTAATCAGCGATATGCTTGTCAAAGAAAGTTTGGTGAAAACGTGCGCGAGAGGAGCGCACAGACCAGTTCCACCTCACACTACGTTAAATTACACCCTGCATGGCCTAATGTCGTTTTACGTAGCAGTTCAAAACCATGCAAACATCGGTAACTGTGCAAGGCAGCTCTGCACCGTCTCGGACATGAAGAGCAGGTGTTCGGGTGGAAAGACATTTTCGGAATTCGCTCTTGAGTTTTTTTATTGTTATATCGCAAATTTTGCTCAAATTGTTAAACGTTAAAAATTGGAAATGTTAAAAAAGTCATCTAGCGTGCATATTGCTGCATTGTGGATGAAGATATATTAAGTGGGTCTAAGCCGAGATGTTTTTCCGTCCTTGTCTACTAAAAAGCAATCAATATTTTAAAAAAATTCCGCTGAGGTGAAAAAGTTGAGAAAAAAATCAACTCAGCAATATGACTGAAATAATATATTGTTGGAAAGAGAGCATTGTTTAAATTACTTTTGTACAAAAAATTGAATGAAGTGCAATAACTGAGGAAGAAAAATTTTTGATTGACACAGTTGCCAGCTGGTTGTGCATAATCAGGTAACGAGGTGAGCCACAGTTACCAGGACAAGTTAAACAGATCGCTAAGAAAGGAAAAATTGGCTGCTGTAGCTGTAATTAGCAACACAATGACTGGGAACAGTTGGAGGTGTAGATTGCCGTGAAATGAATTAGTTTCACTGTTAATCGGATCCTAAATTTAAGTGTGAAGTTATATTTTCCGAAGCTCGGCTACTGGTCTTACTTATTCATCCATATATAATGATTCCATGCGTGATGAAATTCATATTTCGTGATTTCTGACACATCAGAATGGAGTACTGTTGTTATATACAGCTTACCAAAATGTGCAAGACGTTACTGTTTTGCAATTTGACTTCAAAAACGTTTAAGCTTTTTCAATAAAAACAAAAATTATATTCAAGCGTTGCATCATATGTAGGTAACAATGATCCACGAACAACGTTAAAGCGCTATAATATATGACTTAGGGCAGGCCATTGTGGCGTAGGGCAGTGCGAAACAACCATTTGGTGACGAGCAACAAAGGAAGAGACCGGAGTTGCAAAGAGTGGAGTAAATTGCTTCTGCCTATACGTGAATATCATTTCATGAAAAAAAAATTGACTGACATTAAAAATTCGTTAGGTTTAGTCTGTTTGGAGAAAAATGTTTTCATAGGATTACCTAGTTTTCCAATAAAAATTCCAGGTCTGGTCAGAAACACTGTGTGGAAATTTCATAAAATGTATAAATTTGAAAAAGGTATCGCTATTGCTAATCACTAAACTTGTTTCAACATTCAGAACAAAACTCATCTTAATCAGGCAGCAATCAAATGTTTTCTAAACAGCTTTACACATGTGCAGTACAGAGTTTTTAATTTGTTGATCTCCAGCAACGATAAAAAAAGAAACTTGGATCTTAAGAAAAGACTTGAGAATGTTAATTACAAATGATTTGAAACAGTGGATTAAAATAGGCATAATTTACAAGCAGTTAAATTTTGCAGAGAACCATAAGCAAAATTTTAATGACTCCAAAACTGCTTCTAGCGCCATCTAGTTATTTAGAATGGCTACGAGAAAACCCAGGTTTGACTCCAGGATAATGACAGGTCTTGTGAATGTGATTAACGCTCGATGTCATGACCTCGGATTGAACCAATCAGATGTATGACGTGTACGCCGTGTCAACAGGCTATTTTGACTAACGTTGACGAATGATTGCTTGGCAGTGGATCGTGGATCAGTGAAGAAAAAAACTGCTGCTGGTCAAATGTGTTGCAAACATCTGTGTAGTAGTTGCACGGATAACGTTTCATTGTTGCTTGTTGAACAATTCTCATTTCAACAATGGTGGATAACAAGCGGATGAGATCGGGAGCAGCCAGATAATGATGATGAGGAAAACGGCGATCTTATACTTCGTTGTCATGGTCATTTTGCAAGCGCGGGCCGATCAGAAAACGCCGCCAGCAACTTCGTCGATGAATAATGCAGGTGAATTTCAAGATTCTTCTTTTCTTTGTATCAAAATACATGATCACACATTCTTGAATAAAACATAACGCCATCAACTTTAATAGAATTCACAAGCAGCATAAAGTCGGTTACGAAAGTGTGCTTATACTGACGTTACGCAACCACCATTGCCTATCTACGGCGCTACTTATGCAGAAAAAAGCAAGGTTTTTAGAAATCACACCAAAACTAATGTTTTTGTATCATGTATCGGATTAGCTGTCAACAAAAGAATCGGATATTAGATTGTTGTTTAATATCAACAGTCTGCTTTACATAACATCTTTCTGAAACACAACAAGAATGTAAAAACAGGCAAAGGCTAGTGAAACTCTGATCTTGACATTTCCTCGCGTCGAACTTGCACAAACATCAAACCTCTCTCTGAAAAAAATTTGTTTCAAATGCGACAAAACTGTAACGGTTCAGTCCAGCGCCAAAACCTTTTCTTAGCAGACAACAAATCTTGGAGAACGTTTCCAGAACATGTGAAGATTTTGACAGCTCCCGTGGACAATAATCACATCATCAAAAGGAAGATTACAGCATAAAGCAATATTTTCAAGTTACTTGAACTTTGTTAAGTTTTTGCAAGCTATTGTGTTAAAAACAATCTTATACAAACTGTATATATATTTCTCCAAACAGCATTTGCCTGATGCAGCAAGGTTACATAAGTTGTATAAAGGTATCGCTTGTTATGGCGCCAAAATATTTAGATATCCACTGAACACTTATTTTTAATGATTTTTTAAAACTTCAAACTTTTGTCTGCTTGCCACAATAAGATCAAATAAGATCATAAATGATTTACAGTATTTTGTCAAATATCACCATCTTTTATTTTCTTTATTATATTCCCGTTTAGGAACATGGGGTCTACTATTATTTGAAAATACGGAAAATTACCTACTTCTCTCTTTTGCAAAATTTGTAACAAATCAGTTGTAATTGTTTAGTATTACCACTTTTTATAAGTGTTACACTGCATTTTCCTACACTGCAACTTCATGTGATTCACAAATTAAACGACACTGGTTGTTTTTCATGGTATAACATATAAAGTCGAACAGCAACTGCAGAAAACAACCACAAAACGCCAGCCACTAAAATATGGGAATATTTTTCCTCACTGTGTGTGCAGCAGTCCACCGCATTTGTTATGAAATCTCTTTTCACACTTTGCACACTCATGCCGAGTTTTTTTGGCATACAACACATCTTCCCTGTGAGAAAGATTTGGATGTTTGGCTCACCTGCCCCATCGTATCTTACTGATGTATTGGGTTTCACTGCAGGGCAACCCAAACGAAGTCCTGCAACCCATTTTGCACGGTAACCTGCGAATTCTCTTCGAATTGGAGATGAGTAATGCTGCTTCGCTTGGCTTAGCTATACAAGCGAAAAGCCACTAAAAGGATCAGGATGTTGCTAAATAAGTGCCACCACCTCATATAATATCGCAGGTGCGGTCGATAGGATGGCAACGTGCGATCGCCCCATCCCTTGATTGTACATCTTCACAATATGAATTTATTCTACTGCTCCTTGGTGTTCATTTCCAAACTTTCTTTCGTTTTGGTGACAGGCGTTACAGTAAAATATTTACTGGCAATTGTCGCTGGACGGTTATCGGCCCGTCACCGTCTCACCCAAACAACAGCAGCCTCACGAAATTGAACTGAATGATTCAAATGTATAGCGAAGGATTACGTGGGGGACAAAACAGCTTCTGCAACGCATTCAGTTGTACAAGGGGTGGAAGGTGCTGTCAACAAGCTAATTACTGCACAACTTGTTCAGGTCATCAGGGGAGCGCCTTCTGACAAATTAGCGATAATCCTCTCTCCACACAGCAACCTGTTGTTCCTGCGACAACGGGAATCAGCTTCACTGTATGTTTAAAAGCACATGCTACTTAGCAAATTATCTGCGCCTGCGGAGAATTTTTCAGTTGAGTATCAAGATGATCCAAGCTGCACACAGCACTATTTTATGCCTGCTGTCTTGGAAAGCAACTCACTCTATTTCGTAAAAAAATGTATTAGCGGGGTTGTCAAAATACTTTCGCAACTTCGAACAATGAGCTAATTCAGTAACTGCTGTCTGAAACAAGCGTTGGATTAAAAGTTACTTTGCAATGTGATCCTATATATCTACTAACTTTAGTTGACAAAACTTTAACATTTCTATACTGTGAAAAGACCAACGTTTCAATTTTGGGAACATCGTTTTCGAACTCTTTGAGTAGGATGGGAATGGACAAAAAAATGTAAACTAATGTTTGGATCGGCTAAACAGAATCTAAAAAAATATTTTATCGCAAATTTTCTAGATACGTTTGCAAATTTACAAGAAACAAACCAAGATTAGTTTCACCACCCGAAAATTTTATTTTTAAATGAATATGAACCACCATAAAATAAAGGAACGGTTTGGATTACAGCAAAGGAATGCTTTTGCATATTTCAATATCATCAATCATAGAATAAGATTCTGACGAAAACAAAGAGTGCGTTGAGATTGCCTGGAATGTATGGGAGCATTCGAAACATGTTCTCATTTTGGGAACGTTGGTCTCTAAAGGGTATCGCTGTGGCTTGCGCTTACATTTCCTTTTTTTGTAAAGACAAACTGTTTATTCAACAGCGAAAACAAAGCAATGCAGATAGTTACACAAAGAATCAACCGCCAGTTTTATGAACTGGGTGCTTGGTTCATTTTATTTTTATAACATTTCTATGAAAAAGTCATGTTGGCATTTACAAATGCAACGGCTACAAAGATCATCAAATTAAAAAAATCGATTCATCCAAAACCGCCGTGTATTGGCAATAATTCAGTGAGACGCTGGTAGGAGACAGCTATAAGTGAATTTTTTAAATAAAAAAAGAACCATTGCCAGACTTTCACTGCACAACGCAGTTCTGTTAAGTACGTGTCTATAGCCCGGTGATTCAGCCTCCACGGCCTGTCCTGTCTGTTTTTATCAACCTGCGTTGTGCAGAAAGCGTGTGTTTGTACTATGGACTTCGTGTGTGCGGGCAAAAACGCATTATTATTACATTATCACCGCCAGGGCAGTAACCAGCTGATATTTCCGGAAGGGGAAAGTTTCGGGGGGAAATATCTCAACTGGTTACGGCCCTGGAAATAGGGAAATTCCCCGCTAGTTGAGGGCCCGTTCACTACCTACCTTATAAAATGACAGCAAATTTCAGAAACGAAGGCGAAAACAGCTTTATGCGCATTGTTTCTGCAGAAAATCGCATGGTCTATTGCTTAGGGTTTGAAGAGGCCGCAGTCAGGTAGGTATGTAGGTTTATTCATGCATTTTGATGACTCAAACCACCAAGAAATAGAAATGCAATAAAGAGAGAAAATCACCAAAGGGCAGAGAACTCAGTTGTATGTTAATAAAAACATAAAATGAGGAAAACAATTGAGGACAAACGAATTCGCCGAATTGATGTGAACTACATGTTTCAGACACAAAGGACTGGCGAAAGACTTTATGAGTCAACTATTCAGCCAGTCCTACTGTTGGCATAAGTCAATACTAAATTTGAAGGTGTTTCAAGCGAAGAGAAAGGAGTATGTGACAAAATGCAACAACTTAAACGGTACACAGAAGTTATTAAGAAGCACAACATCAGCTAAAAATAAAAACACAAGAGGATGAAAAGCTTGCCTATGTACAGGGAGGCTGAGGTGATCACTAGGAAGGTTGATGGGTACTACAGAAAAACAGGCACTATATACAAACTTACAGAAAAATAAAGAAAAACATAGGAATGAATAATCAACTGGCATATTGGCAACATAACAAAAAACATTTTTGCATTGTTTTCCACATGAAAAAGATGAAGAGACTTCAAGTGTTGAGGAATTTCAGACCAAAGTTTGTGACAAATGTAGAAGAAAGATGACCCAGAGACGTTTTCATTCTGAGTAAATAATGTTTTTGTGAAGAAGCAAGCCTTGTTTGATAATATCGAACTGTTGCAATCTTACAAAAGTGAAAATCAAAGTGTTCATACAGTCCACAAATATCAATGGCTTACATAAATTTGGCAAACGATATAATTTAAACCAGTGGTCTACAAACTTTTTTGTCCGAGGGCCACGTATGCTGTTACACAATAGTTTGAGGGCCGGACTTCTTAAGTAATGTGACTGCTTCGGGAAAGGTTGCATTCCACCAAATCACAAATTTTCGTTAACATATTATTTTTTCATCATTGACAAAATGACTTTGCGGGCCGTAGTTTGTAGACCCCTAGTTTAAACAAATCAGAAATTTGTAAAATTCGGTTCTTAGAATAGAGAATATCCGTGTAAGTTTTGTTAAAATCAAAGCAATGTAGCTTTATTAGCTCTTTCCCCACTTAAGCATTGAGTAAGTTAGTAAGAATGAAAAAGAGCAAAACAAACAGATCTGAGCACTGAAATATTGGCGGAGTGTTTTAATTTGAACAAAATTCCACATGATTTAGAAAGTTGTATTGGCAGCTTTTCTGTTTCAGGCTTCCAATTAAGTTTATTGTAAAGTATAAAGTCACGATATTTTTACTTACTTTGTTTTGATATTGGTTGATCAATAAAATAAACAGAAATGTTTATTATCAGGGTTACTCATAAGCATAAAATTATTTTCAGAGTAATTCGATACATAATTTATTATTAGTACGAACCCAGTAAATCAATGTTTTACGTTTTTTTTGTGAATGTTGGTAAGTACAACGAAAAAACTGGTATGTTTTCATTTCAAAAATTATAAATAGATTTTCAAATATATGTGGGTATTTTATCAACGACTATTACAATAAATGCACATTAGTCTTAAAACTAGAAACAGCAAGAAACAAAGATTGATGTATTTTTTAAGCTGACTACCTTAAAAAACCTGATTACCGCGAAGTGGCGTGCAGTGAATGATGGCGATGTGTGCACTGCAATTGCATGAACTTGTTTGCTTTACAAAAACATCAGCTTACACTGCATCATGTGGAAACCTGATGATGATCCAGAAACGAATTTTGTATTTGTTCCAGACGAAATCGATTGCGACAAAAATAATGAAATTGAGTCGAAAACCGAAAGCAGCGCATGTCCTTGCCTGTGCTCCTGTGGAGGAGGGGGGACCGAGCTACGGTGCACCGGAGGTCGCTTCTCAATCCCATCAAATGCATCTAAAACTGTAAGATCGTTCATCTACAGCAACAACAAATTGCCAAACAACACATTAACGTTCGGTGCTTTGGCGGCTTTTCAACACGCAACTCTTATGATCCTGAGCTCTAACTCTATATGTGTCGTTGAGAGTGATGCTTTTGATCTATGCCGCAACCTGACGTATTTAGTGCTTGACAACAACCAGTTTGTCAGTTCAAATGTGCAACCTTTCTTGGGACCATCTGCAACTAGCTTGGAGTTTCTGAGCCTCCGGAGTGTGGTGGCCAGTCATGAAGAGAGCGCCTCTCTATGGCGGCTCTTCAACCTCTTGTTGAGCAAAGAAACTCATCATTCTTCTGAGTCAGAAAGGCGATTTGGAAATACTTTTCCTTCGCTTCGCACGCTAAAGTTAGATGGCAATTTTCTCACGAATATCAATGCCACTAATTTAAAGCAGGCATTAAGATGGTCGTGTCTTCGTTATTTCTCTCTGTCTCACAATTGGCTCCAGAGCGACAGTATGGAGGTTGTGCTGACTCTGCTTGATGGATGCGAGCAACGAATCAACGTGAAGAATATTTCTAAAAATAAATCTTTAGCAGAAATTCCACTTATAGAAGAAGCAAGCTTTTCATCGACAGACGTTGATATGACCTTCAACAACATCACCGGACTTGAAGCATCTTTCATAAAAGCACTGAAAGACCGTTACTTGGGCGATCAGCCTGTTTCTCCATACGAAATTCAACGCAAGTTAACCTTCAAGCTTAAAGAAAATAACTTCATTTGCAATTGCAGTATAAACGAAACCATGTGTTTTCTCTTCAAGGACAAAGGCAAAATGATAATCACAGACTGGAAGAAGCTGACCTGCCACCAGCCCGATAAAGGTAGATTGCCTTGAATTCATCTGCACTTATACTCCAACCTATAGCAGTGGTTCCCAACCGGGAATCCATGGACCCCCAGGGATCTACAGAAGGAATTTTGGGGGTTTATGACCTTTATATGAATGAGATGAAAGCAAAATATGGAAATGCCAAACTACGCGTCGTGTTGGTCTAGCTTGCAAAAGACCAATTGAACGCAACTCTAGAATCCAGAGTTTCCAGGTCCAGGTGGGCCAAAAATGACAAATCGCTTATCAAAATATGCAAAATCGCTTCAAAACATCCTAAACAACCCGAAACAGGGCGATAGCTTTTTGTGTTATTAAAATATATTGGTGAGCAATGACAGAAATGCGGAGTTGCTATGGAACTAAGCCTAGAATTATTGCATTTAAAATTGAAAAGAATTTTTATTCTCCAAAAATACCAACTCTTCATAGAAAATGCTTCTAAAATATACCAATAAATGTTTTTTGAAGCAATAAAATACAAGTTATGAAAATGCAAACATGTATCATGCCATAGTTTTTAACTACTTTGTTTTTGGTACACAATTGTCTGATCTGTTAGATATGCCACAATTCCACAAAATATCTATTGCAAAACGCAGTCACAGAAAACGCCCAGAAAAAATATTAGGCTTTCTAGGAACAAACGAGCAAAATATGCTGCAGTATATCGCTAGTAAAAATATGCCAGATAGCTTCAACAAACAACAAGCAGCCTGAAAAAAATCTAAAAGTTAGAGCTCAAAGCAGACAAATAAAAAAATTGCCAAACAACATTCTTTTCAGTCAACACCACTATAAAGGCCATAAACATGCAAAACTATGACGTACATGCCAAATAGCATTTTCTCATGCCAAACCACTTTTAAGGCTAGATGTCTGGAATTTGGCAATAAAATGACAACCTGGCAATCCTGGTAGAATTCAGGCTTGAAGGTGACACAAGATCTTGTCTATAAGAACGAACGCGTTCATGCATTTTAAGAAAGGTATGCAAGTTGTCAATCAATCAAATCAATGAGAAGTTTGTTACTGTTTGTTCTTAAGTAGCTTATCTATAGAAGGATAATTTCTGACAGAGCAGATCTTACATCATCCTGTCGCCCAAACCTGTAGATCATCTTTCATGTCACAGTTTGCGGGGAGTATTCGTTCTGACAAATTGATCTCAATGCTATAATGTCACACTACATCTTTCATTCACCCACCTACTAACTTTATCAGAGAGCGAAAAAGGTTAAATACAAAAGCAGTGGTTGCTTAAGAAAGACCTACCAATTGGACGAAAGCTAACAACTACAAGCACTTTGCTTTAAACAAAAAAGCAAATGGAAAGTGTGTGAAGGCCTTGCTTGCAAGCACTGTGCACATTGTGGTTACCGCGGAAAACGCAAACAATCTGTGGTCCCATGTGTTTCACAAATAATGACAACAAATATTTCCCGCTGAACCAAAACCTGATATGTGCAAACTTTGGTATTTATGCAGAGACTTGCTTGACATCCTATCAACAATATAATGGCCACACAGTAAACAAATTTTCCACGGGATGTTCACCGCATCCAAGTAATTGGAACGAACGAGATATCAGCAGGGATGTGCCAGTGACCAAATCGTTTTATCGCGGCACTATTTAGTGTTCCGTGGCATCATAAATAAGCCACCTATCTATGAAACTTTCACGGTTACTTTTATGGAGCAACCAGTTTTAACTCCGGTGGATACTTGTGAAGTAAAATGTCTTGGCAATCGTAACGCACACATTAATATTCAAAGCATGATTCTTCCTCGTGTGAAACAATTATTGTACTCTTTACAATGTTCAGTGATTTTCCTATTCCAGTTTGCCGACTTATTTTGACTTTTTATACCACCCACGTAGCAACCGATATTGACACTTCGCTTTAAAGTGTTTAGCGTTTAACTTTGAAGACACTCGAAGTTTGCGGCTCTACATGCAACAGAAGTAAATTAGGTTGAGACACAGGCGTAGCTATGGGGGCTAAGTCCCCATGGTTTTAGTATATCCAGTCATTTTTTGCTTTGAGAAGAGGTGTCCCAAACAAAATACTGTTGTTCGTCTAAAGTCAAACATTTTGGCCCACCCTAAAGTTTTTGGCCCCATAAATGTTTGGCTGGTTACGCCCCTGGGTTGGGACATAAAAATATGTTGATCTCAAGAATATTTTCGCACTTTTCATCCACGTATAGTTCTTGAGGCAAAAATGTCCATATGATTTGGCTCAGAAATAAGTTAAAATGTTGGGGAATGCTGGTGCTGCTCTATGCGCAATTGTCACACCCATGCCTAAATTGCTCATACATCCTTTTGTTACTCGACAGGTATCCATGGCCCAAGATAGGCATATATGCTTTTTGTTTCATGACGGTTACTCAAGGCCAAATTAAGCAGATCTCTTCGTTACACGTCAAGAAAGCAAGGCCAGATTGGCCATTTACTTCCCTCTAACTTGAAAAATACGAAACTTATGCAAGTTTTGATACGAATGCTCTACAGAACGCATAAAAATGCAGCTTCTGAAAGAATCAGCTTTAAACGTTAATTCTAAGTATTTCTGTAAATCAGTTGAAAACTGGTTTTGGCCGATCAAGCCACCTTCCTGAGCAGGGTTTTAACTAGTTTTCTTAAGGGGGTCCACAGATTTCAGTCAAATCGTCAAAAGGGCCCGTGACATTGAAAAGGTTGGGAACCACTGACCTATAGCAAACCTTTCAGAGGATTTTAAGAGAATATCGAGAATAGGAGAAATTACCATTTTCATTTTAATTGCAGTTGGGAGAAATCGAACTGCATCGAGCCGCAGAGTAAAAGTTGGCAAGAGCGGCCAAATTGGACTTTTGTTGGTCCATGAATTTAGTATTTGAACCTGCCTTGAAGTAATTATTAATTTAGATAACTTTTTTGGTCTTTTGGAAATTTCTAACGTATGTTTTTCGCTGTTGAAAAAGAATACAAAACCACTGAGAAGATAGTGACAAACAGTAGTTTTCTTTGAAAATTTTATTGGTATTGTTTAACATGTTGGTGCGCCGAATCGAATGAATATACATTATATAATCATTTGTCCGTTACCATCAGACAATGGCTATTACCACATGTTGGCACAGGAACTGCTTTGGACAGTCTCATACCACCCACCATGTTGTAAATCGCTTCATGTTTCTCATACTAAAATTACTGTACAAAAAATATTGTTTTTGAACTTATTACTTTTTTGTTCGACAACGTTCGATAGCTGAATCCTGTTTTTCAATTTGTGGAAAAAATGTGTATCTACTACATAATGTCAACTCTGTTTATGGTTTGCGCTCAGAACACACCACGTGGTTTTGGTCAAAAATTCTTGAAAATTCGTATTTGTGATCAGCCAGGCGTGAATTTTCTAGAAAGAGAACCTGATGTAATCCGCAAAAGCAACTCTGTGAACATTTTCAACAACACTTTGATCCCCTGCGCTTCAAGAATCGTAACACTCGTAATTTCCGTAACTTTAAAGAGATTATTCCACATCATGATATCTTGGTAACGCTGCTTGTTCGCAGCAGACTGACGCCTCAAACGAAAACAACGAGTTATCCTTATCAGTTGCAGGCCTTGAGTTGCAGCAGGTTTTCGACTTCAGAATAAACTACTGCGCACAAAAAGCATCCAACTTCAAATTCTCTGCTCCGCAACTGGCGTTCATTGTCATATTCGGCGCAATACTGGGTGTGGTCAGTGTTATGGTAGTCTACCTCAATCGATATAAGATCCTCTCCTACTGCCGAGTGGTTCGACACTGTGGTGAAGCAGATGAACATGAAACAAGCGTCAAGTAGGTATTCAAATACAGACTGCGTAACTTCTGACTATTTTTTTTCAAGATTGGGCGTGAAGTAATGGCGTACAATGCCGCATTTTTTATAATTTAATCTAAACAAAGGTCTCCACTAACGTTTATAAATTAGTCAAGAAATGAATTGTAAGTCAAAATAAAAATCAGCGATCTGGTTTGTTTCGACTTTGTTTAGCTGAAGCCGATAGTAATCTTATATGATTTGGCTGATCTATGGGTTTACTCTGGCTTTTTGTCAGTCAGCTTATGTATTTCCATGTTTGGCTTGCGCAACTTTTTTTGCGTCAGTTTGCACCACTATAACTCGCCAGCCGATTGAGCTAGAGAGCTGTTCAAACCCTCTGAAGATGCGGGAAGTCTTGTAGTTTAGATTTTAAAAAGTTGGAAAGTTTTGGATTTTGTTTTTCTTTGTGAGTGACGTCAGAATGGTGGTAGGCTTAGGCCTTTTTGGCCATGGTCATCGCGCCCTGGGCCCCAACCGAGCCAATTTTTTAACTCAACTTTTTAGTGGAGACTAAGAGATAACCGGAGTTTTTAGAGCCCTTGTCTGGCTTTCTAGCATTTCTGGTTCAAAAGTTATGGCCAAAAAATACATTTTAGGTTTATCTACCCAATTTTGTTTTATACCCAAGTCGAGTCAAGTCATTGGCTCGAGTCACGCTATATATAACTGTTATCATTTATATCTCAGGTTATACCTGCAGAATGCCTAAGAAATACGTAGAAAAAACACTTTATTTTGATGAAAGTAAATGTAAATTTATAGGTGAAATCGATCAGGACAAGCCAGCTTCATCCGTTTCGCAGTTTAAATAACGAATCAGGTTTAAACGACAGGTTAACGTCGAGAATAAGCTCAAAAATTAAAAGGCGTAAGTGGGATAATGAGTATGGATTTTTTCTCGCCAAAGTGAAGAATTAAGCCATGAGCTCTCTTCTCAATGCATGTTTAAATATAGCAACCAATGTTTGGCTTCTTCCAAACTGCGGAGTAATTTACAAACGAAACACGGTCTTCATCAGAACAAGTCCCTGCAATTTTTCGAGCAACAGCGAATATTTGAGCAAACAGCAAAATTCCCTCCAGTCATCAGTCGTAAGTGACTCCGTTAACAAACAACATCTTCTCATCTCCTCTTTTCAAATAGCGCACATGCTGATGAAACGAAAAAAAAACATTTTGCGAAGCTGAATCTGCCATCAAACTATGTTTGAAGATCATAGCCAATTTTCTGCGTGGCGGAAAGCATGTTGTGGATGAAGTAGAGAAAATACCTTTGTCTCATGATACAATGAACGTTTGAATGTTACATGATTATTGTCACATCGGCCATGCATTCACCAAGGGTGAATGGGAATGGAGCACTTGATGGCAGGGGGTGAACAAAACCGAAAAAGTTTAAGAAGCGCTGATTTTACCGATCCTCGCGGTCTTGGAGGTCACAGTCTCGATCACATCACTGTGTGCAGACCTTTGCGTGGCAAAATGTTCACAGATGTTAACAAGCGCAGCTTGAAAAAGTTGGAATAGCTGATCTTGCTGTGTCTTTTATTGCATTTTTTACTGTTCTTGACTTTCAGGTGGAGAGGAAACATCAGCAAATATCAAATTCCTGAAGACCACCGAGGAGTCGGTCAGATAAGTTACTTCTCTGAAGAACAAAAACTGACGTTTGGTACTGAATCTGAAAAGGATGTGAAGCATACTCAGTTCATGTGAACCGGTAGCTGATTGCTTTTGAAGAGTTTTGATAAATCGGTGGTATAATAAAACTCTCGTAATCAGCCAATAAATGAACAAACAATAATTGATCACTGTCTGTTTTTCTGCCTCTATGTTCGCAAAGATAAATTTCATGGCAATCACTGAGAAGACATAGATCACCTTCGGTGCCAAGACAGTCAGCTCAGGTAGAACTGCGTTTCTTTTGCCAAGCCGTGTATCAATCTCCTTGTTACGCCTTCACGTCACTCGTGAATACCACGGTAAGATACTTGAACTTCTCTACCTGTGGCAGTGCATTACTTGCAGTGTACAGCGCCTGGGTTTCCGCAGAGACACAATACCTCGGTCTTATGAGTATTAATTTTCATTCCCGCTTGATCCCGTGCAGCTGCAAACCAATCAAGTACATGTTGGAAATCATTTTCACAGGATGATTTAAACAGATCCAAATCATCCGCAATAATGGGTGTAGGAGCAAGCAAAATTTTGGGGGTGCGTAGAATTTTTGTCCAAATTTCCCCAAACTTGCCCAAAAAGTCGTCGTGCGACTTTTGCCGACAAATTTTTTCCTAGAAAGATCGTGAAGACCTTATTTCGGTGTGACTTCCAAAAACAGCTCTTGATTTGTTTTTCTGCGAACGTTGGGCGCCATTTTTGAAGTCAAATAATGTTGGGCGCCATTTTTGACAGTATTTTCAGGGATTTTGCTTAGATATTTAAGGATTTTGTTCGGATTTTCAGGGATTTTGCCCAAATTTTCATGCATTCTGCTCGGTTTTTCGACAAATCAAAACTTTTGGGGGTGGGTGCTCTTTCACCCCCTGCACCCCCACCTCCGATCTACAAAAAGCAAACGGTTGATTCTGCTTCCAACAGCAACACCCTCGACGTGGCTGTGACCGTCTATCCAATTCATATTATGGGCTATGAAGAGGAATGGTGACAACACACCCTTGTCAGAGTCCATCACCCATTGTGAACAGTTGTGATTTAACTCCACCGACACGGACACAAACTTCTCAGCAGGAATACAATGACTTGACAGCCAGTAACATGCGGCCGTCAGCACCGTACTCCCGCAGCACTCCCCAAAACTTTTCTCGAGGGATCTAATCATGCTTTCTCAAGGTCGACAAAACATGTGTAGACGTCTTTGGCGTACTTCTAAGATTTCTCGAAAACTTGCTGGAGAGTGAAGATTTGGTCAGTAGTGCTACGGCCGGGACGAAAACAGCACTGGGTGTCCTCCAGATCAGTGACGTAGCCAGCCCAAAATTTTGTGGGGGGCCAACATGTTTGACTTTAGGCGAGCAACAGCATTTTTGTTTGGGGCGCCGCTTCTCAAAGCACAAAATGACTAGACATGCTAAAAATTAGGGGGGCATGGCCCACTGCCCTCTGGCTACGCCTATGCTCCAGGTTTGGTTCAATTATATCGCGGCATCTTTTTCAAATCACTTTGCATACACTTTTCCAGGGAGGCTAAGAAGAGATGCCACGGTAGTTATTGCATTTTCTCCTGCCTCCCTTCTTGTGTATGGGGATGATCATCACCACAGTTTGCCAATCCTTCTGTGCTCTTCTAAAACGCCAGGCCACTTGACACACATAACTAAGTCAAAAAGAACTCCACTGTTCAAGACTTTGAGCATTTCAGGTCGGATTTCATCACAACCTGCAGCCTTCAGTGTTTTGACAGCTAGGGAAACTTCGACTGCAGATGGTATTTTCCTCCCACAAATGCACTTTCTGTGTTTTCGATGATGTGGAAGTGACTGGATTCAAGAGGTATTTGAAATAATCTCTCCATCTGCCAATAAGGATGTCCTCCTCATTTCTGAACAACACACCATTTTCGTCTTTGATGGATCAAGCAATATTAGATAATTGCCGCGGAGACGCCGGATGGTTTGCCAGAACACTTTGTTGGCTTGCCTTTAATTGGCAGTGATGTGGCTGAGTCATATCTGTCGCGTCATGAATCGAGTAGAGTCATCAGCACATCGAGTCCGAGTCAGTGGTGGGTTTAAGGTTGGGGGTCCCAAGGCAAGACTAAAAAGGGGGGCCCTCTCATGACATCATCGTACTCAGCCAACCGTGATAAGCACTTTTGATCAAACCTGAGATATGGCCACCGAAGGATACGTTCCTGAGATTACAGTTGCTGTTCGTGACCACTTTGAAAGTAGCATACTTGCACATTACAATTGTTGTTTCGTTGAGGCCCCTGTGAAAGCAAGGTGTTTACACATTAGAGTTGCTGTTGTGGTCTCCTTTCAAAGCAGAGTACTTACACATTTCATTGGTTGTTGGGGGGGCCCATTTGAAATCAGATTACCTTCAAATTGGAGTTGCTGCTGGCGGCACCTTTGAAAGTGAAATACCTGCACATTTAAGTTTCTGTAGGGGGGGCTTTGAAAGCAGAGTAACCTACTTACTTATGATCTGCTTTGTAACGCCTTATATGAGTGGATAATACGTTTTTCACCAAAAATAAGGAAAAATTATGTGTTTAACACCGTAAGGGGGGGAGGGGGGGGCGAGGCAAGTGCCTCGCTCGCCTCCCCTTAAACACACCACTGGTCCGAGTCATCTAAAATTCTCGAGTTAATACGTGTCATGACTTGGTCGAGTCGATTCAAACAAACTGTCCAGGCATGGGTTCAGAACACACTTGAGTCTTCTTTGCATTTGCAGTTAGGGCTTACTATTTAATCATTATTCACCAAACCGAATCGTTTTCGTCCGCATACCAGAGCACCAGATGAAGTTACAGCTGCTTTGAACAACCACCACTGCACCTCCGCGTCCGCTGTGCTTTCAGGGATCTGTCAGAACAAAACCTTTTTCTGTTCCCTCCTTTACGGATCCAGACCAAGCGTTTGGGGGAGGGGCAGTCAAATAAGGGGACGCCAAAAATTATTTACTTGCTTAAATACCCCAGCTTCTCTATGACAATCGTTGGGTACCACGCAAAAGTTGTTACCTTATTTAGGCCAAGAAAATGACCATGTTTGTTGGTCGAACTATGTGATCTTTCAAGGAAACACCACAGTTTAAAATCGCTTTGTATCATTAATTCACAAAACGTTTAAAGCTGTCCAAACAGATAAGGCAGTGGCGTAGCTAAAGTGTGGGCTGCCCGGGGCGGGCCTTGAGTTTGGCGCCCCCAAAGCCCATAAAAACACGTATTGCACAGTGACTCCCTCTTAAAGCTTTGTATATATATTAACTAGTTTATGTACCCTTATGATATTACAGTACGCTCACATGCTCAAATATAATATGTTTTGAATATACACAAAAAACTCAAACATTGTAAGTGACAGTTAAACAAAATGCAAAAATGACATAAAAGGAAAAATAGTAAAAAAGTGTAAAAAATTAGGACTATCTTTGTTTCTGAAATGAAAACTACAGTTTTCTACACAGTAACTTTTCCTGCCTTATTGCCGGCAAATTCATCAATGGCAATGTCAAAATTTATATTATCTGTCAATTGTTGCTCTATAGACAGTGTGGCAAGATTTCTCAACCACAAGGTACTCATGCTAGATCTTAAGAAATTGTTGATCATGCTTTGTTTCGAAAACCTCCTCTCACATGCAGCAACACTAACGGCAATTGTGAGGAAAATCCGCAGCATTATTATTGTATTTGGAACAGAGTTCCCAAGGTTATACTTTTAAATAAACTGCAAAAGTTCAAGGTGGCCTTCTTTCTCTACTGCAATATTTTTCAACCTTTTGGTTGCAGAGGAACCCTCCACAAATGTTGCGTAGCTCATGGAACCATATGGCATAGTGCAGGGGTGGGCAAAGTTTTCAATAAAAGAGCCACGTGTGGAAATGCAAAGCTACGAGAGAGCCGCAAATTCTGTTTGGAGTGTTAATACAAAAACAACAAAGCAAGTTTTACAACGAACAAAACAAGTGTTACTCAAAACAATTTAATAGAAACACTTTAATAGATCAACTGGTTTTCCATTCTATTAAC
>Ga0210059_1005595_pt1 | contig 20197 bp, 8 predicted proteins | sample Ectturendosymbi2_FD_188042 | JGI IMG/M metagenome (GOLD analysis project Ga0210059, IMG submission 188042) | Ecteinascidia turbinata endosymbiont from Florida, USA - Sample 2 (SPAdes) (version 2) | ecosystem: Host-associated > Tunicates > Ascidians > Unclassified | place: Key West, Florida... | reverse complement strand
TGCAATGTGAGTTTCATACCGGCAAAAAAACTGTCATTGCAAGAATCAAATCAATTAATCGGAATTAAGATACCGACTTCAGGTTTTTCCAGAAATATTTGGTTCTTAATCCCAATTTCCAGGGGGGAAATGCCCGTTTTGCCCCTCCTGCGGACGCCCATGCGATCATTGAATATTTTATATCAGGTTCCACAAACAAGGCCAGCTCATCTAATGAAAAGAAGAAATGTTTTTGACTAATTGTTAGCATAAGTGAATTTTTAACATCTTTAGCGATTAAATAATGTGCAGAACAAAAATATTTTTGGCGATGATTTTCATTGAAATTGAGTGTCATGTCAACACCTATTTAGGTCTGGTGGGGGGGATGCATCCCCTGCATCCCCCCTGTGTCCGCGCCTGGTTCCCAACCTGGGATACATGAACCCCTAGGGGTACATTTGCCTATATGAAGAAGTAAATTTATTGTACATTTGCAACAAATTAACTTTGAAACATAAAAATGTTTTAATTCATTACTTGCTTTAATCCGGACAACTGGTACATAGGCAATTCTTCGTGGTATTCACATCAAACCGAATCCTGAACGAGATTCTATACTTTGCAGAAATCAAAATTGTAGTTTGAGACTTAAAAGTGAAAAAGAGTAGCAACTTGTTCTGAAAATGTACACATTTTCTTAAAGGGTTTCGTTGCTTTCGACAACGTACTTGCTACACTTCAGACTTTTAGAGAGTTGCTGCAGCACAACTGAAAACGTTTCTGCCACGTCCCAATGCCGAAAGATCAGTGCTAATGTCCACTTCGGTTTCGCACCCAAACTTCTGCCAGTTATCGCACAACGAGATTGCCTGCAACCTGCGGAGATCAGCCTGAATTCATCCGTGTAGGCCTCTTAACCTCTGGCAAATACCCGCCCGCTTACCTGATCCCAGATATTTTTAAAGAACTTTCCGACTGCGTCAAAATCGCCTTCACTTTTAATTACTGCTGGCCGGTTGTTTTACTGTAAGTTCGGCAATTTCATTGCAAATACGCGTGCGATCGTGAAGTATTTGTTTGCGGTGACACCATCAGTGTGGGGTGTGGCTGCGGTGTAACGTTGCCGACATAGAAATGCGCGTACACGCTGGCAGGTTTAGAGAGCAGTGGTTCTTAACCTTTCCAACCCTGGGTACCTCTTATTTCCTAAGATTGGCTTGGGGATCCCTCGTCTGCGTTGTCATTAGTCGAAGTAGTGGTCGTCGTTGTTTGTGCACCTAAGGGTTAAAAGAAAACACTTCGGCATTCCTTCTTTGTGCCCCCCGATTTTTCACTGCGGACATCGTTAAGAACCACCGGTCTGGAGTTTGATCCTGTGTCGCGTCACACTACTTGTAAACTGACACTGCAGCTTCCTTGTCTGACGCAAGGCGTAGAGAAAGCTGCAGCAAGCTTTGAAGTCCGGTAGCTTTCTTTGCCATCGTGGAGAGCGAAGTGCGCGAGGTTGGTTGAGGCATAGAAAATCTCCAAATAAAAGAAATTTCTGCCTGGGCGTCATGTGCATGTGGTCTTGTAGGTTGTTCGCATGCACTTAATGCGTTCTTGCACTCGATTTACGTGCGCAGCGACTGATCGCAAGAACATGGGGATATGGCCTAGGTTCAAGTTCAGTTGTTCTGGGCTATCCCATTTAGATTTGGTGTCCCCTCAGTTGACGCTAGGCTTTTTGGAATTGAAAAATTGCACATTTAGCATAATTCGGGAATTTACTGGGAAACTTCATAGAAACTTTTTGAATCTTGACCAACGCTGGTAATTGGATCTCGTGATAACCCTTTTTTCAGACACTACCTGAAAATTTAAAACGAGCTTGAGCAAACACGTACGAAATTATTGTCGCACCTTGGCTCTCCTACATGTTTAATTTCACCGCAACAGTTAGGATTGCAGTTATGAATCTGGCTCACCGTTTGCTGTTTGGACCCCTTCGGTTTGCTTGCGTTCTAAAGTATCGCCCATCAATTTATCTCGTCGTTATTCCAGCCATTATTCGCCACAATACCACGAGAGTGCTTAACTGCCGAATTTGCAGCAGTCCATCTGTGGTTCAAAGTACACACACAGCTTATACTTTCACTGTAGCCTACCTCTGGATTCGTAAACGGAATCGGTGACGGATTCGTATATAACCCGAAGCTCTTCGACGTTTGGGGTCATGAATTTTATCGCCTCTCTATACTTGCCCGCGGCCTGAAAAGCTCGTGCAGCAGAGAGGACGCCGGTTGGTTCGAAAAGCAGCGGTATCTCATGCCTGCAACACGTATTTGCACCGTTTAAAATAAGCACTTTTTAATTTTGTCGCACGTATGTAAGAAAACAAGGTCAAGGAGGGCATTGTTGCGCAACATATTATATTGGTAACTTTTTCTAAACATTTCACCTTAAACTACCCCGTTCCTCAATCAAACTCGTTCTGCACTGGCCAGGTTTTCAGAGCCAGGCCAATACAACAGAAGGCACGCCGAGCCGACTTGGCTAAGTTTGACCACAGATGCAACCTGCAGTGCTTCACTTCAAACTTGACCCCCAGTCGGCGGCACTATAGGAATTTCTCCGCTTCCACTGGTATTATGAGGACATAATGCACCTTGCAATTATCTACACGATCGTTACTTTCAAGCTGACCGCAAACTATCAAAATCAAGCGACCAGAAGCACCTCCAAAGTAACGGCACATCGAATGCGATAGACTACTGCAAGAATTACTATTCAAAATTTTGTGAAAATGCTGACCCGAATCGCACCGTAGCAGCTTGGCCCATCAAATACCTTTAGGCCTCAGGATTTCGAGCACTAGTTCGGTGTAAACATTAACGTGGCACATTCGACATCAAGTTTTCAGTAGAACGTCCTGCCACCACGTTTCTGTTAACACTACAATATGAAATATCATCCATCTTTTAAGCAAAGTTTGATACAACAATTGCACCATGAAGTGTTCCCAAAGCAGGGTCAGTTTAGAACCAGCAAATGTCGAACTGTTACCTTAGAACTACGACTGCGTAGTTCAGTCATGCGAGAAGTTCAACGCCTCTGCGAAGTGCGAATTTAAACGATAGATTCAATTCCGCTATTCATGCAACTCCGCTAAACCGAGTAAAGAGGGTATTCGAGCTCGTCCTCTTGTGCACACACGCTGATGTTCTTTCGATGATATATAATAAATACACATAAAACCTACCGCCAACACAAGTAGCAAACGTGTTCGATTGCTTCATCCGAAAGGTTTGCATCCAAGCACACGATAGGTGCGCGCAATATATCATCTTCATGCGCTTTGACGAAGTCAGCGTTGCCTCTGCACGTAATAATGCAAAGAAATGCACTACACAGCGGAAAAAAAGTAAAGGTAATGCCGGCATTATTCTGCTCACTCGCTTGTATCTGAATCTTGAACTGCAACATACACTTCACCTCTGTCATCAAATATCACGTTGTAGATTGGAGTCGTTTGAGCTTTGTCAACAGATATTGAGGTCATCTCCTAAAACCGGAAAGGTCAAGGTACTTAAAAAGTTTAGGTGTGGACAACTTTTTTTATTGAAAAAGTCACCATTGCTGCCAAGTGTCTGAGCATTGCTTCACCATAAGTATCGTCGCCCACCACGGATATCATTTGAGGTTTGCTGTTAAGTCTCCACAGTGATTCTTTATAAGACACAAGTGGGTTGTTGGCGCTGATAAAACAGGCTTGTAACCTCAGCAAATTCAGGTAAATAGCGGAACTTACCTGCAATGTTGCGTCCAACACCGCCGAAGGTTTGACTTATCGCTGCAGGATTGGACGCCTCATTGCCAAGGATAGGCGAAAGGCATCTTGAAACTATATCAACAATACATCCTCCAACGACGACCTTCAAACGCAAAACGTTCCACTAAGCGCCAAATGTTTGAAACAAAAAATATGCATTTAAAAATCACTCACTGGGCGACCGTGCTTAGGGTTTTCTTTTCGTTTAAACGAGTTTTTTAGGCGACAGTCCTTCAGCTCAACAAGGCGCCTTGCGAGTTTTGCTCCAACTTCAGCGTTGTTGCGAATGAGCGCTACGTCTGGGATTAAAATGCTGTAGTAAGAACGAGAAGTAGTTTTTAAAAACAGATGAGGTGAACCCCTCCCATACTAGCTTGCAATGATTTTCCTCCAGTTGTCTCATTGACGTACTGCAATATGTATGGCGTGACAGCTTTTCCAGAAATATTCTTCTGCCTGCAAAAATAATTTGGATTTGCAGAAGCTTTTGCCTGAATATTTATAAGCATTGCAGGTAGTGTAAAAATATCTATCAGCACACATGCGCACTTTTGTGACGTCACAAACAGCGTACTTCCAGTAACAATGACCACCACACGCCACTGCTCAATACTAAAATTTGGTAGGGGGGTATCAATCAAGCAGTCGCCCCGGGCATCACCAGACCACTGCACGCCACAGGTCACAGTAGACGAAAAACGACGTACCAAGCTGAGTCGAATACAAGATCGACTTACAGGAAGTTCAAAAACTGTGCTGGCTGAGTCCGACAACAAGAACTAAAAACCTTCGTAAATCTTAATGTAGACGTCATCGAGATTTCCACAAAATAGTTAAAAGACAAAAGCTGCCGGCGATTTTAAAAAGCTCGAACGACGCTAAGAATGAGATAAATTTCCTCAAAATCTAATTTACTTTTCAAAGTTCGGTTCACACAGCATTGCATACCGGCATTTGTCGAGTGCTTCAACAATCGCTTGATCGATTTCTCTTCCGCTGGCAGTCGATTCGTCAGGAATCGGCACAGCCAACAGGATCCCGCTGTTGAGCTTGAGTTCCTTGTGCGTATGAACGAGGGAAGCAGCTTCATCCACCGAGGAAACACAAAGGGGAGCATGATGGCCACTTTTGCGCGTGAAAAATCCAGGAAAGTCTGTCGTGTTTCCGAACGTTGCGACTGTGACGCCTTCTGTTTCCTTCGTCAGAAAAAATACGGCACTCGGCAAACGTTCGATGAACTCCTGAAACAAGCACTGTGCAACGAGATCAAGTTCAGTTGTACCAAGCGACTGACGGTGTAAAATGGAAATGTAGTAGATACATGACTTTTAATTTACTCTGACGGCAAAGTCACTATATTGACTAAAACCACCTTTTTGGCAGGCTTGTCCATGGGAATGGGATTCCTATGGGAATCCCATGGGAAACGTCCCGTGGAATTGGATAGGCATACATTGCTATGGGATGGGAATGGGACAGATAAATATGTCCCATGGACAACCCTGCTTTTTGGTCATACCTGATACGAACCGTTTGCGGTTGAGACACAAGCAAAACATCTTTCCGCGAGTTTTTCGATGTGCTTTCTATGAAATGCGTACTGTATATATATATGCCTTTGCATTCAAGGTTTTTGAGAAAAATAATTTTTTTGTTTTTTTGATTATTTCAGCCAGTTTGTAGCACTTTTTCAACATTTGGTAGCACGCTTGCCTGTATGCATTTCCAACCTATTTTATGATTTGGAAAATTTTAATGTAGTACAACAAACTAAAAACAACTAATATCTCACTCACTGGAGTGTTTGGTCGGAAAATTAGTGTTTACCCCTTGAGGTCTGGTGAGTCACTATAGTAGTCATAACTCTCGAGCGGTTGACGGTAGTGAAAAAACAGAAACATTTTTGAACGAGGATTTGGACACACTTCCCATCTAAAGAGAAAATTCACGTTTGCATTTCAAATTTTTGAGAAAAAATGAGATGTTTTGTACACTTTGTTTGTGAAACATTATCCAGCGGGTTGTAGAAAATTTTAATAACTTTTTTCCTCTTGATATTTTTCAAGGCGTAAGATACATCTATGATTTTATCATGCGATGGATACTGTTTGTGGAACTGGAGTAATGGAGCCTCAAAGACGAAACACATACCCCTATTTTTGAACGTTGGAGTCCTATAAACTCGAAAAAAGAGAGAAGACCCCAAAAAACTTCTTGCAAAGGCGGCAGATTAGTGAAATTTCTTGTCAAGAATTAATTTTTTTAACGAGCATACTTTTAGCCGCACAGCCCTTTGTAGAGTCACTACAGTTGTTGCACGGATCAAAAATCTGTTTTTTCCTGTAGTACGTCATAAATGCGCAAAATGACATCATAATGTAATCTGCAGTCCCCTTTCCACTAAAAACATTTAAGGTTTTGACTTATTTCTTCCGGTTGATGAGTTGTGATGGTGAGTCTGAAAAGCTATTTTCGGTAAATCGTTCGGAAAGGGTGAAGGGTCTGGCGCTTAAATTTCCCGATTAACGGTCACAATTAGATTTTTAAATTTATGAAAAACCTCGCAAACGAAGCTAAATTAAACTAGCTTATACGCTGTATAATCCAAAAAGAAGGAAATAGACAAACCAAAAATTCCAAAGTTCGTGGTATATCTAAAATTGATTTTACACCAGCAGACACGACTGTCATGGGCGTACGTCCCAGCTCTTTCAGGTCAGCGCTGATATCAAGCGTATCTTGCCCCATTCTGTGCACTCCACCAATGCCGCCAGTGACAAATACGTCGATTCCGCACCTAAAATGAACAAAATGCGATGGATTGAATCATTAGGCTTTCTCTGATCACCAGCACATCTCGACAATTGCTGTAGACGCCGCTTAATAAATCCACATTGGTCCCAGCCGATCTCGGATTACTGTGCTTCGGTTTTATCGACCAGCGTAACTTGACCAGCACGAAAACGAAGTACCTGGGTGTAAAAACGGCATCAGACATATAATAATTTTGCAACTCAAGCTATTTTGTCTAGACATTTTTATCGTGCAAGATGCACTAGCTAGAACACACACCTCGGCTGCCATGTCTGAACTTCTGAGCCAAGAATGTTGAAGATCTAGGACTAAATAATTCGCAAAATGAGGTACAGTAAAGTGACGCAGAATGGTAATACGTTCGAGGACAGTCCGCTACAACAGGACACGCCTTTATTAATTCTTTTATAAACACAATGCACATGGAATTGAAAATGGATTTATAAAGCGGAGTTTGAATTCATTAACGGCGTATTTTCCATTGTATTTGGATGAAAAAAGTCCATCCAATGGCAAATTGATTTATCAGGGAAAGATTTATTAGGCGGCTTCTACTGTATATACTAGTTTCGAACGGATCGGAGATTTTTGCAATCCTAATCCAGTCCAGTATTTTCATTGTACAATCCGGTCCGATCCTAATCCGGTAGACGTGTCCAAATATTTGATCCAAGCCGGTTTAGATCCTGAAAAACACCCTGATTAAGCATTTGACTGCAGTGATCAAAGCAGTTTGGATATCCATATCTGATCCGGTAGAGTTTTTTTCCAAATCCAGTCCGATCTGGATCCGGTTCTGAATTGCAGAATCCGGTTGGATCGCGATCCGGAAACCGGATCATGTTCAACACTGGTATATACACTCCGCATTTAAAATCAATATATCCATGTTTATCTGCATACCCCCAACAGCTTTGAGTGAAAACTGCAAACATTTTGATTCAAATGAATGGACACATAGCCTGAAAACAAAATTACATGCAAGTGTGAGGCATTTTTCCAAAATCAAGCTAACGTTTTGCTGTACGTGTGTCCTTCACACGAAGATGTTTTTGAAACTCTGCTGTGACTTTAGTCGATATCTACTACAATAAAATAAACACCAAAACCACAGAATTAGTGTTGGATGTCTTACGAACAATCGTTTACGTCGTCAGCAAAAAATTTCAATCATTGAACTCTTGATGGCGATGACAAAAGTAGTTTTTGAAACGACCACCATGATTCATTTAAAACTGTACTTTTCTTTTCTTATTTTTAATCCAACCTTGCCAGAAATCCCAAGTTTTAATGTAGTTTGAAATGTTGACCGAACGATATCGAAACTGAAAGGAATTTGAATTCATGCTTTGTAATTAGATCGGTTGGGTCGTAAAGTGCTAGAACACCCGGCTCAACTTGGTGGACTGGGTTCAATGCCCGGTTGGCTGCAAGGGAAGTTTTACTTCCCATGAATTTACCACACAGGCATTTTAACCAAACCATATCAACTTACTTCAGTTTCAGACAAAATTATAAAATTTGATTCAAAGCAAAAAAGCTTATCAATATCAGGCTGTCACATCAATATGTTCAAAATGAAAACTGCTCCTTTTCCAAACATTTGCGGTTACAACTTCGACAGTAAATTCCAAAGCATAGTTTTCGGAAAGAAACGAAACATTGCATTATTAAAGCTTTTCATACCAGTGGGCAATGAGCATAGTAGCAGACACCGTCGTTCCTCCATTCATGCCCATAGCGCAGGCTGCTGAAAGATCTCTTCTTGACAGCTTAACGGAGTCGTTAGCACTGGCAAGTTGGTGCAGTTTTTCATCATCCATTCCTGGCACAAATTTTTTTTGTTTTCGAATTTACCACGCATAAACAAATACTATAATTTTGACGAGGAACCAGCAATGTCTATAAAGTAGCTACGTCAGAGTGAAATGCGTTTTGTTTTAAAACCCCACTTCCCAAAGCTTTTAACTTACAACCCACTTGCACTCGCAATTTTTGTGAGGCTCACTATGAGATATTGCGGTGAAACGACAACGAAAAAGATGAGTTACGTAAAAGAAACAAAACATTAACAACACATGCAATTTAAAGTTAGTGGGAAACTTGAGCTTGCTTATTAGATGTGATAAAGTCAAGTTGAGGTTTGACAGAAAATTAATCAATGTAATCAATAAAAAATTAGTAAATTTTCAAGAAAATCAACCTGATCAACAGAAAATCGGCTAATTGTCAAGAAACGTTTCAGATAAATAGCAGAAAATTGTTAACATGTTGAAATGCTTCCTGGCCGTGCTCAAAGACCTACGCGACTTACAAGTGGGTGGTGGCCCACTGGTTGGAGATCGCTGTTTTAAAGTTTTAAACAACCTTGAGCGAAGAATCAGTTAAACTGGCGTTATTTTAAACAACTACGATTGAAAATCGCAGCGTTTTTTAATTTTGTCCATGTGGTTAGGAGATACTGCCCTGACTGATTGACAAAAACCTCCCGTTAGAAAAATCATTTTAAAAACGCTGCGCAAGCCAATTTATATTGTTTGGCAATTATTCATCACAACGTGTAATAATCAAAAGTTGTTCTTATGGGGAAGTCAGGCTGGAGGCGAAAGATATGACACCGTCAATGTAATGTTACGTGATGGTGGACGAGAAGCTAGTGAAAAGTGTGCATATGTTGAAAAAGGGTGTTATTTGAACGGACGCGATGGTTCTTGAAGAGCATTTGCTCCGAATCGCCCTCCTCTGATTTTTCCACTTCATCATTGTAAAGCTGTTGATCACTGGAAAACAGTGTCGAGTAATTCCGGGCTTGGATTGGAGTCAGAAACTGAGGGGGTTGGCATTTTCAGGTGGCATCGCAACGGAAGTCAACATCATGAACGGTTTGATCTCGTTAGCTTGAAAAGATTTAAAAATTTAAGCGGCTGTCACGATATGTTACACATCACATCTTCTTCAGCTGGAAAGTGGAAACGAAAAACAATTGCACTTGGCATGATTTCCAGGTCAGCAAACCACATTTTTTGTACTTATGCTAGCTTTCACTCGAGAACGTAGTGCAAAAAACTCTCTGAAGGTGTTCTTTCACTCATTTTTATAGAGTTGACATCTTCCATGTCGAGCTCAAGTCGATTGGAATCGATGAGACTACGTCTCATTTCATAAAAAAGATTTGACTGGGTCAAACTACACCCAACCCCTTAGGGCTTGGACTTTCTGTTAGAAGTGACAAAAGCAGTTACTCGAACTTCCTACAAGAAACGAGATGAATGATGTTAGAACTTGTATTTGTTGTCAATATTTTCAGAAGTATTTTCATCCCGAAATACCAATGAAGTTTTTGCTGAAGAAGCGATCATGACAGCCTACGTTTTCCAACAAAGCGCATTACGTCAACTGTTGCTGACATTTTGAATGTGAACTGAGCAGCTCATACGACAAGGCAAAACAGTTGAAACGTTTAAAACGGGTTCCATACAGCAAATCTTAAAACGTAGCTCAGACATGAAAGCGTGCTCATTGCTGGAAGAATTTGATACATGGATAAATAACCTGTAATTCTACCTTTCAACAAGAAATATCATGGTGGCATATCGAATAAAATGCATTAATAGCAACTAGCATGCCAACATTTCAATGTTGTTGACATGTGATCAATGCACACCAATGATATTTTCAGAACTTCACCAGATAAAGCTCTACAAACTTTCTGCAATTTATGTAGCAAATCAGGTTAGAATAAAAAAAATGCACTTGGGATGCAACCTATCTATCCACTACTATGTTTCTCATTAAAGTGCTTATCTCACACTCAACATGCATGTCACAGCAGCCACCAAGCAGAAAATTGTCACTCATTACAAAAAACGGCACAAACATATGATGGATTTCAGATTTACCTTGTATTAATCTAGAAAAGAAGTAAACATCTGCCACAGTAAATAACAGTTAATAGCACTGAGTAAAAACAAACATGTAACAGAAGGGATCAGCAACAACTATTTCCAGGCTTGTCTATGGGGAGGGATTCCCATGGCAATTGTCCCAGGCAATGGGATAATGGACTTCAAATTTGTCCCATCGCTAGTATTTTACATCATATAGTGTAACAGGGATTTTCTGAAGTTGAATACCATTATTATTTGCTCACATCATAGTAAGTATTAAACATTGAGGCTCACTATCTTGGCTAGGTGATGTAAGGGCCCTGAAAATAAGGTTTCTGGACCGTTTTGAAGGTTGGTGATCCTTGCCTAGACATATAGTTTATAAATTACAGTAGTAGCCTTTAGCACAGTGATTCTTAACCTTTCCAACCCTGGGAACCCCTGCTCCAAACGATATTGGATTGGGGAACCCTTGTTTGTGGTCATGTCATTAGTCGAAATGGTTGTTGTTGTTTGTGCATCTTGAGGGTTGAAAGAAAACATTTTGGCATTCCTTTTGGGGACCCTTAGATTTTTTGCTGGGGACCCCATAAGAACTACTGCTCTAGCAATATATTGTCGTTGTCAAAGAAAATCAGAATCAGAACATCATACAATCTAAATAGCCTCCAGAAATTGTCTCAGAAAAACTAATATAAAAACTTACAAGAACTGCGAAAAGTATAATCTTTCAAAAAAACACCAGAATAGTTTGTGATTATTGAGATATGTATCAAAGATGTTATGCATTAGGCATAATCTAGTACAGGAGTGGACAAACTACAGTACGCAGGTGGAAAGTTTGTGACCCACTGGAAAGTTTTTGCAGTTCTTGTATACAAAATGCACACTTTTAGTATTTCTGTGCTGATTGAGTATCACAACATGGCAATACAAAACATAAAAAAACACGAAATAACATACCATCCTCTTGATAAAATAAACTAAGTATGAATATTAATAAGATGAATATATTACGAATACTAAATTATATTTTATGTAAATAATATATATAATCTACAGAAGCTGGCCCATTGCTGTGTACTGACAGAACAATGTGGCCTTCACTGAAAATAGTTTTCCCACCCTTGGCCTAGTATTACCCAGCTTCCAGAAACCACTGATACTTCCATTAGTCAATGAGAATATCTTATTGTGATTAATGCAATTGCTGCAAAGGTGTTACACGCAAGGCATAGCCTAGTATTACCGATGTGAATTCGCCCATTCAGTACTGCAATGGTTGCTGGAACAACTCCATGGGTTCTTACAATGTTTTCCACTTCAACTGCTGTCCTGTGCAAAAAATAAAGAACAATGTTAACAAGCAATCAATTAGAAGAATGAATGCTCGAATTGCTGAATGATTTAGAAACAGTAGTGTCTATTTTGCCACCAGCAGTAAAAGCTGTACTAGAGCTATTTTGCCATTAAAATTGTATCCAGCCATGTCCACATAATGCTGAGTTCGTAACACTAGCACAGGGGTTCTTAAAGTGGTGTCTCAAATATTCCCACTCACTAAGAGGTATTGAGATTAGATGATGGTGATATTCAACAGTATTGGGAAGTAAAGTCCTAATCCAGACTCAAGTCCTCATTCTCTAAGAACTTAGACTTGCTTCTATCCAGATTGACTTTTACTTTAAACCTGTTGACTTAGCTAGTAGACTGTGTTGAAATGGAGTATCCAGATTGATGAAAATTTGATTTAGGGGTATTAAGATGTTAAAACTTTAAAGACTACTGCATCAGCAGTACAGTGAACCTGGTCGAGTAGTCACTGCTTGTGCTCTCATAATTATTGCTTTGGCTTTTCTAGTAGACACGATACTTTTCATGAGAGCTCTTTTATATACTTTTTTAAGAAGTTTCAAAAACCAGGCACGGCTTTACATTTTGAGTTAAAGTTTTGGATTAAGGTTTAGGGATAGGCTTTTAGGTCACATGACAAAGACGATGTGCTAATTCAAGCGTTTCATCCTTGTCACATGACCAATTCAACCAGGTTCAGCTAATTACAAAATAGCTGCAGTAGTGCTTTTGCTGCTGACAGCAAAGACACTTCCATTAAAAACATGAGTGCTGAATTGCTACTGCAATTTTGGCAGTCTTTATACTGCTGCTGGCAACTGCTCAAAATGCCAAGCTTTAGTAACAGTCAAAAACCTCAAATCAATCAATTGTCCCTATGTAAATAAAAGGCAGTGGCTATACAAGTCTGCCAGTAGATCTTAATTTTTGAAAACTTATTCATCTGCCGCCTGCAGTATGATAGTAATGCATGGTGGGTGTGCAGTAGACTACACTACATTTGGTAGAAATGTACTAAATCCCTAAAACAAACTCTTAAAACTAACCCCTATACCTAAAACCTAACCTAAACCCTAACCTTAAGGAAGTGGCTATAAATACGCCGCACGTTACATGGTTCAAATAAATATTGACTTTGTCACTTTAACGGTACTGTCATAGTAGCCTAACAGACATGCCTATGTCTGTCATCTGCTGTGCGAATGGTTTTCAATTCGGCTTGCACCATGGCACATTTTGTTTTGGTAGTAGTTTCTCTTCAGATTTACGGTTTAGGTTTAGTACATTTCTACAAGTGTACTGTAGTATACTGCACATTCACCATGCATTACTAGCATGTTACAGGCAGCGGATGAATAACTTTTCAAAAATAAAAGTTATCTGGTTGATATATACTTATATACACTGTCTAAACTAAACTCTAAACCTAAACCCAAACCCTAAACCTAAATCCCAAAACCTGAACCTTTTGAAAAAAGTAAAGAAAAACCGCTCCCATGAAGAGTGTAACCACTTGCCTGCTACAGAAACGAAAGGCATCATAGTGAAAGCCGAACCGAAAACCAATCGCATAGTAGACGCTTCTGTTAGACTACCATGACCATGCTGCTGAAGTGACAAACTCAGCATTTTATTCAAACCTTGCCAGTGCTGGCAGACCTAGCCTATAGCCACTTCCTAAATAAAAATTCTGGAAGGAAAATATTTTACTTAAATTGATTAAATAATAATAAGCAATTAGCACACACAGTAAAAACGTAGAACACTGGCCAACTACACCTGAAATTGTCTGGAAATGGCATCCCATGGGTAATTATGGTGCTTTCTAGTGCGACCACAGGTTTCTGGTTGTTAAGGGCAGAACGAACAGCATCACTCACTTTCACAAACGGCTTGTTTACAGCACCAGCGTAGTTACAAAAGCTTTTGCAGCAAAACAACCCCGGCAGTATTGTACGTAGCATTTCGCTGTCTTCAAAATAACCACAAGCCAGTAATGTTCTGTGCAACACAATGAATCACACAGTTTCACTTATACACTAGACCAGGGGTTCCCAAACTGGAGTACATGTATTCCTAGGGATACATTTGCCTATTTGAAGGGGTACAATTAAGTTTAGCAATGGAAGGGAAAAAATATATTTATATATGTTATTGATTTCGATTTATTTAGGCTATAGTAATACATAAATCAGTGAATATTACTTTAAAAAATCATTCATTATATGCTTGTTTGGTAAACATATTTCTATAATTTTCCTCAGCCTTTTTGTCATAAAGCATTTTGGAGGTACATGCTCATCTATCAAAATGTTGAAGGGGTACATGGCCAGAGAAAATTTGGGAAACCCTGCACTAGACTAACAGTAACACCACATCGTAAGAAATGCTGCATCAACGCTGCAAGCTGATCTCGCGGTTTCGGTGAATCACCACTTCAAATCTGCTTCGGAGATGATCACGGAGCCGGAGTGCAGGTGCCAAGCGAAATTTCTGACCTATTACTGTTTATTTTATCAGTAATTTTCGTTCTCAGAGTAAAGGAATAAAGTTTAGCGATTACTTTTTTGATGTGTGTTGTGAAAAATAAAACATTTTGGTTAGATGTCACTGTCAGGCGCCCACAACAAGCTACAGTACAGGAATCACTATAACCACCAACATATATAGGACTTCGTCTTAGACCTCAATTGTATTTCATTTTCTAACCCCAATCCAAACCCAAACCCGACACACTTGCCTAAACACCAAACCCTAAGCCCTGATCATCAGTTTTCTCAGCGTATTTGATATGCAGAATATGACTCTGTGCATGCGCGCATGGCGTGATGTCAGAAATTTCTGACTTCACGGCTTCACGCCAAGTGCGCATGCACAGAGCAATATTCTACATATCAAATACGCTAAAAAATTGATGATTGGGGCTGAGGGATTCGTGTTTAGGTAAGTGTGTGGGGTTAGGGTTTGGGTTAGGGTGAGAAAAAGAAAAATATTTGAGGTCTAGGACAAAGTCCAAAAATTTTCAGTGGTTAAAGTTATTCCTGTACTATAACTTGTTGTGGGTACCTGACATCTAACCCAAAAGTTTTAATTTACGCAACACACATCAAAAAAGTTATTACCAAACTTTATTTCTTTTTTCTGAGAAGCACGATAACTGTCAAACAATACCAGGTCAGAAATTTCGCAGAGGTCAGAAATTTCGCTTGACACCGGAACAGGATCGGACTGGAATCGAAAATAACTCTACCTGGTCAAATACGAATATCCAAACTGCTTTGATCACTGCAGTCAAATGTTTAATCCACGGTGTTTTTTCGGATATAAACCGGATTGGAAAAATATTTGGACACGTCTACCGGAATCGGATCGGACTGGATTACACAATGAAAATATTTGACTGGATTAGGATGGCAAAAATCTCCGATCGGTTCAACACTACAACCAAGGAACATGAAGAAATCAAAAATTTTGCTACAAAACATTATACATCACTATCCTGTCTGTAACGTCGACCAGCGACTTAATTGCTCAACAGCTTCAAGCTGTTCATCCGGTGGCCAATGCTTTGATGCGTGCAACTTTTTTCGTTCAAAGAGCGTGATTCACTCCAAACGCCACCTTAAAGTGTAATATTAATAGACAGCTTTGATGGATAGCACTACCACTTCTAAAGTAGCAACTTTTTTGCAATTTCCTGGCATGGGTCATTAGAATTCGCACTGAGTTGAGTAACAATCTTATTTCTCCGATGTCGCCGTCTTGTGTCTGCTAAAGTGCATGTAACGACATATGTTGCGTCCATATCCTGAGTGCTGTATAGCCGTTTACGATCGGTGCCAGCAGTTTTGTAATCGGTCTAGTGAGTTAAGGAGTCGTTCTTTGGCTTTATTATTTAGCTTTTGTTCTTAGCACAGTACGCAGTTTTTCTAACTTTGTTTCATTGTCAACTTTCGCATAGGACTGAAGATGTGTCGAACACGAACTAGTTTCCTTGTGCAAATAAATTATTGCGACTGATTCGCTTGATGTATGGTCACTGCGGTGGCTTTGCTATTATTGCTAAATGATAAGTGCAAGCCTGAATCGTTGCAAAGGGATTGAAGACCAGGTTGGAGATTTCCTCAAACAGCTGGCTGCAAAGCTAGAACTTGTTATGTTGCGTCTGTTTCGTTGTATCGAAACAGCTGTGACAAAGGAAGTGTTTTTCTATTTTGCCGCACCTAGGCTCTCGACAAAAGCTCGAGTCAACAAGAACTTAGCAGTGATGTGCCCGAGTTATTTTTGTCGAGTCAGAGTCATAGGCCTTTCGAGTCAGAGTCGAGTCAGAGTCATTTTAAAAATTTTTCGAGTCGAGTCAGAGTCATGACTTGGTCGAGTCGAGTCACAAAGACTGTCGAGTCACTTCGAGTCATTGGTTTGGAAGCTCGAGTCAATGTCGAGTCACATAAAATTTCACATTTTTTCTCTTACATTTTTTATGCTATGAAATGGCGCCCAACATACTATGAAACGGTGCCCGATAAGTTAGAAAATGGTGCTCAACATGCTATTAAATGGCGCCCGATAGGTTAGAAACTGGTGCCCAATGTTGTTTCAACAAGTTTGATTGCAGGCTATTTATATCTAAGTTTTCTCAGTTTGCATTTTACTTGTCCTTTTCACTCTCAGTCATTTCAAAAAGTCTAGCCCAACTCTCCTGCAGGTGTTGCAACCACTCGGTTAGTGTTGTATTGAATGTGCGATTCGCCACGAACGGGATGTACGTGAAAAACAACACCCATATATATGTGTCGCATAGAAGCAGAAATAGAATGAGCACGACGTGGGATCTCTATTGTTGCTTGCTGCCACAGTGTGAAGCTTTGCATACTTGCCGCCTGGGCTTTCCAATCACAACAAAGTGGTGCTTTGACCAGGGTGTGAAGGTGATGCTAGGTGCAACCTTCACAAAAAGAATGTGCGATAAATGCGCTTCACTGCAAAAAGGAGGGGACGTTGTTGCAACTTTTCAATTGATGTTGCGTTGAAAGTGCAATTCACCACAAATGGGATGTGCGCAAAGAGCAACACAAAAATATATGCGTCGTGAACAAGCAATAATAGAGTGATCTCGTCGGGTGATCCCTATTATTGCTTGCTGCCACAGTGTGAAGCTTTGCGCACTTGCCGTTTGAGCTTTTTGATCACAACACAAGAAATATACTTTCTTGTCTTTCGCATGCCTAATACATGAAAATGGCCAGAGATGAACATGTACTTGTGTTACAGACAAGTGGGGGTGTCTGCATTTTAGGGCAGTCCCCCAAGAGCACTGGTTAATAAATGAGGACTGACCAAGGCGTGCCCGAAATTACAATGAAGAAAATCAGACCCGCCCGTTACACTCGACCCGCTCAGTTTATCACAAAAGAATTGTATTCACTCATGGTTTTATTAATATAACTTTACGCGATGCGCGGTTACTTTCACATGCATCATAAATGCACTACAATATCATATACAGGGGTATAATAAGATTTCAGGGGTTGCCGCAATAATTTGGGATAGAGGAGAGAGTGACTCGAATTATCTTAGAGCATCAGGGGTAAAACAGGCTATTAGACCATAATTCCCTGGCCATAGTCTTTTTCTAGTACTTCCGGTATGCCCGAGGTCCTACTAGTAGTTAGTCTGGTAATGCCTGAGATCTAACTAGCTGCTTCTTGGACCGAGGTCGAAGTCAGACTGATACTAGGGAAATTTTCTAGGTCTGAGGAAAACACAATGTGTCGTCTTAGATCACGTGACAAATACGAAATTCCTCACTTTAATACAATCTTGAAAGGGGGCTTTTCCAATTAAGGCAACCTTAAATGACATGACTTCAAATAAGATGATCTTGTTGCGATTCTGGTGTTCATACGTTTCGCCGAAGTCCTAAATCGTTGATCTCAATTAACTCCATAGTGACTTTAGTGTCTACTTTCAACGGTTCGCCGAAGTTCAAACCCACTTCGCCAAAGTTCAAAATAGTTTTTCAACATAAAGTGTTTTTATCCGTTTAAATCGTAAGTATCTCTTTCGAATCGCTACCACACGCCAATGCAAAGTAATTCCACAATACTTTAAGTCACTCTCCTCCTTGATGTGAGTTACAATCAAAATGCAAAGTACAAATACTCAATAATACAATGAATGTGCTTTACAATGTCCTTATAGACGGAATATCTCAGTCTTTACATTGTTCCAGTTTCATGTTGAGGTTGCAACGCGAACTCAACACTTGGATTTAAATCTTGCGACATTTCAATAGATTGATGGATTTGGATGTTATCTTTTTGCTTGAACAGATTTGAATTGGAATTTCTTATTTTCTTTTGAACTTTATCGCAACTTTCGGTTCAGTTTTGAGACTACGGGTTACTGCAGGACCGCAGGTTAACAGTGGATTGCAGCCACCAACACGTTGGGAGCCATTTGTTGCAAGCACAATGCTGCGTCGCCCTGAGCCAACCAAAGAAACAGTCGAACTGATGATCCTCAGCATAATAGCAATTGCGATTACACATTTGACCAGGTTCATTCTTGTATTGCAACTACGAATTCTACGTTATATGTGGCGTAATCACATCGCCACATGGGCTTAGGCCAGGGGTGGACAAATAGCGGCCCGCGGGCCAAATGTTGCCCGCCACAGCGTTTTCAGTGACCCACGGAAGCATTCACGAAAATATTCAAATCTAAAATATCCTCCAACTCAACACAGCAAACGCTAGTGCTGAGGCTAACTTGAACCGTGATTTGTTTCTGTTTCCAGAAGTTGTGGCCCTCCACTGATCGCGGCCTTCTCAAAGTGGCCCCAAGCCAAAATTAATTGCCCACCCCTGGCTTAGGCTAATAACAGTTGCAGAAATTTAGATTTAAACAAGATTCGATTTCCGTATTTGCATTATATTTTGCAATATAGTTTTTGGATTTGAATCTGAAAAACTTTAATCACTTTACCGGTATCTGGAAAAGACTCAAATCACAGTATGAGGCCCACTGCCATGATCATGATATGCAAATACTACATTAAATCACATAAAGTGTCAATTATGTTGTGCCCTGCTGATCCTTCATTGAAAGAAAAGTCTCAGGTCTACCTCTGTGCAAGTTGGGGCGCTTGATCCTTAAAATGTAGCATAGAACGACTTAACAGGCAAACCAGAAAATTTGCGCCAATCTTGATCATCACTGAAACAAAAAAATGTTCATTTCTTTAAGTGCACACGAAGTGGGTTTGTCTACCAGAAACTCAAAGATTTTGAAAAAATGACTCTCACTCGAGTCATTGACTGCGACTCGAGTCGAGTCATTCTGTGAAAAACGTGACACAAGTCGAGGCAGCATTTTTCTCAACGTGACTCGAATCGAGTCCGAGTCACCAAAAATCGTGACTCGAGTCACGCTATCACTGGAACTTAGGGACAATTCGGCCATCATGCGTATAGACCAAATTCTATTAACCGTAACAGCAGTTTTCTGATTGACCGAAATCTGTGCTGTGGAACACACCGTTTTTGGTAGGTTAGTTTGTTACATGTCTCTTTTTGGAGCAGTTGTAGCTTGCCAGTCGACACTGAAGCAGTCCTAATACTTTGATCGCAATCATGCGTTTAAAATGCGTGTTTTATTAACTGTAAATATCGGCATTGTGTGCTTGTCTAATCGTTAATTGTCTGTAGCTCGCTCAGGTAATCAGTTATGAAGCTTTTTTGCTCAGTTTAGCTGCACTGGCAGTATGCTTTTAGTTTGTTTCTGTTGTGTATGAGAAACCGTATCCAACTATCGATCGCTGTTGACTTTGCTTCTTGATTTCGTGACAACAAACGGGTTTGTGCTGATTACCTTTCGACCCGTTTGCAATTGCTGTAGGAAATTGAAAGACTGTAGTCCAGTGATGCGCGGAGTTTGCAAGGTGTCTGTTCGGCGAGGTCGTTGCAAGCGCGTTTCAAACCTTCTGTGAGTGTCAGCTCACCCCACAGCTCGTAATTAAAGCTGACGCCGCAACAATGTCGGCTTGTAGCTTATTACTCAAAATCGTGTGCTTATATGGGGCGCCGTTTGTAAAAATATTATATCTGACAGATTTAGCACAAAAACTGCTATCTCTGGCAGAGATAGCTATCTCTGCATGAAGAGATGTTATCTCTGGCAGAGATAGCTATCTCCGCATGCAGAGATAGCGCTGAAGCGTGTGGAAGGGCTCGCTTTCAGCGCGCTCTTTCTGTGAGAGCATTCTCTTTTTGCACCTGAAGGTGCAAAAAGAGGCGCAGCTCACCACCTCTGAGCGCCTTCAGGTGCAAAAAGAGAATGCTCTCACAGA
>Ga0210059_1005593_pt1 | contig 20202 bp, 15 predicted proteins | sample Ectturendosymbi2_FD_188042 | JGI IMG/M metagenome (GOLD analysis project Ga0210059, IMG submission 188042) | Ecteinascidia turbinata endosymbiont from Florida, USA - Sample 2 (SPAdes) (version 2) | ecosystem: Host-associated > Tunicates > Ascidians > Unclassified | place: Key West, Florida... | reverse complement strand
AGTGGATAAAACGTTTTTAGCAAAAAAATAAGGAATTTACGCACGAATCATGTCGAGGGGGCCCAAGGCAAGTGCCCCGTTCGCCTCCTCTTAAACACACCACTGGCACCACCCATATATAATCCAAATCAAAGTTTCAAAGGCAAATTAATAGTGGAAAGCAAGTCAAATTAACTTTTGTTCTACCCATGGGCGCCCGCAGAAATTTTACCAGGGCGGGGCAACGTCGACATTTCGCTTATCTTTTTTCAAATTGCGAATGATGCAATGCAAATGGACCTTCACAAAACGCTTTACCCTTTCCACACCACAGGTCCGTAGCTAGCGGGAGCAGGGCGGGCGAAGACCCCTTACAAAATTTTTCCTCCCCGTCTCGAAAAATATGTTGGACATAGTTTCAAAAATTGGGGCCCCTCTCAGAAACTCTTTGCCCCCAGGTGTCCCAAGCTGGTTACGGGCCTGCTACACCGCAAAGAAAATTCCCCATGAATGCACGTGCTCCATTCGCATTTTTTGAAATCGTATTCAGGTGGAGTTGTATTCGAGTTTGCGAAAAGGTTGTGGACTACTTTCTGTTATCGTTTAGCAGCTTTTGCTGCATAGGGGTATCATCCAACGTCATTATTACTGTGAAATGCAGACAATTGAGTCTGAATTGGACTTGAACTATCCGCAACTACGTTTGCGGTGCTCACATTAGTCTGCAATTTGAACCTCACTTCTCAAAATTTAATTTGACTCTGAAATGTTTTTTACACTTTGTCTATCAGATATGCTTTTTTCATATACTACTTAATATCTATTTTCGAGCACTTTCTATAAATAAGTCATTCAGAATAATCAACGGTAAGAACATCAGTAGCGGTGAAAAAGACACTCACAAACTCTTGCAAGCAATGATAAGTAGACCTGCAAGGTGACAACGACTATCGAACAACTTACTCGCAGGCTAAAAAATTGCAGAGATTAATTATGAATACTCGCCAGAGCAAATACAGCTTTGCACTTGCTCACTCAGAAGTCAGAACCAAACCTTATGTATAAGGTTTTCCACTCTAGAATCCTGCATACATAACAAACCACGCAGTGTGTAAAAAGAAAACTGCATAAGCGTAGGTCGATTAAGCTAATGTGGTCCAACTACAGGCCCGCGGGTCACATGTGGCCCGCGGATAGAATTTTTAAGGCCCGCGAGCTTTCTCAGTGATTTTTCTTGAGTATATGTTACACCAGGTAATTTTAGTTAAAACAAGCATAGCATTTTTTTTATTAAAATGTACAATATTAATGGTGTTAGACTACTAGACTGTAAAGAGATTCTGGAAATTGGTCGGCAAAGATAGACTTCCCAACCTGAAAGATTTCGCATACAAAATGCACTCGATGTTTGGAGCATACTTTCTGCCATAAAGCAAGCCAAATCTAAAAATAGAAATCGACTTTGCAAGCGAAACACTGAACAGCAGTCTCAGCCTTGCAACAACTAACATATTGGGTTTAATATAGGAACGATAGTGTCAGAAATCTCCAGCACAGGCATCCCACTGATAGAGATTTGTAATAAGTTGCTGTTTGCTGATGTGCAATAATTTCAATGTGGATCTGTTGTTTTACAGATAATTTGTTAGAAGTGGCCCGCAAATTTTTGCAAAATGGCCCGCGGGTCTAAACGAATTGGACCACGCTGGATTAAGCTATTCACTCACACACACTGGTCACACTCAGTCTCACACTTGGGCATTTCACACTTGTGGATGCATTGCTAGATATTAACTCTGGCTTCTTTTCACACAGTATGAAACTACGTAGCTTACCGCTATCAGCAGTCACTGTCTCGCTGCATTAACTGCCAAGATATCTGCGTTCAACAGCAAGCAGCAACATGCGGCAAAACGCCTACCGGGGTTTTCCGGAAGTCCGCCCATGGGCGCTTAGTTTAGGTGGGCGTTTATATGGTGCTAATATTTGAGTTGAATATCGCTACTATTTGTACCTGTCACCTCACACGGTACGTCCAACGTTATACTGAGTTTGAATACTATTTGTAGTCACCTTACACCAGTGTTCGGAAAACTTTTTATCGCGGCCCAGATCACTTTTTCAATAGCTATTGAAGGCCCACTACATTTGAAACCACTAGAACAAAACGGCTGACAAAACGAATCAGACGCAGGCAATATGCAACTGCCGTATAACAGCCCGGGCGGTTATTTGGTGCACGTCTTATTTTCCCAATGTGTCTATTTTCCCATTAACGGCCCTGGGCGGTCTTCCGGAAAGCCCCGGTACTATCCTAACTTGAAGTGAACCATGGTATTGTTACGCAATAAAGACCAACAGCCGAAGAATCCGCTCCCAAGTTCGCCCACGCGGTGGACCAGACATAAGTGAACTGCAAGCTCCCTACTGCATGACACCAGTACCGTGAAACTGGCTCTTATGCAGTGTGAGTGTCTTACTGGCAAATGAACTGTCATTGCAAGAATTAAATCAATTAATCGAAATTGAGCAGCTGACTTTACGTTTTCTAGAAAATTTTGTTTCTAGGTCCAAATTCCATGGGGGGGAAATGCCCATTCCCACCCCTGCGGACGCCCATGGTTCTACGATTGACTCGCAACATCCTAACAATTGACACTACAGAGACTTCAAAATATTCGTTGTTAGCAGCAATGCAATGAGAAGCTCTTAAGCTCAACAATAGCGTGAAAAATGTCAAACCAGAAGACTAATAAGCATACAACGCAAACAACTCATTAGAACTGGGCCACACGTATAAATAATGATAAACTAAATAATGAAGCAGTCCAAAAAATTATCCGAAAGTTGCAAAGAAGTTCAAAAGAATATCATAATCCAATATCTGGTTAAGCAAAAATGATAACATCCAAATCCATCAAAATAACAGAATGACGCAAGATTTAAATCCAAGTACATGTTCGTCTCTGGTCATTTTCATTTTTGGGCATGTGAAACACAAGGAAGTATACTTCTTGCAGTAAGGTTGGGGTAGACTTGTAGATATGACCGAGAGTGAAAGAGACAAGAAAGATGCAAACTGTTTTCACAAAGAACTTAGATATAAATACCTGCAATCAAACTTGCTGAAACAACATTGGGCAACATTTTTTACCTTATCGGGCACCACTTTATAGCATGTTGGGCGCCATTTCATACCAAAATAAAGACAGAAAAAATGCGAAATTTCATTTGACTCGACATTGACTCGAGTTTGCAAACCAATGACTCGAAGTGACTTGACAGTTCTTGTGACTCGACCCTGACTGGACTCGACCAAGTCATGACTCTTTCTGACTAGACTCAAAAAAATTTTAGATGACTCTGACTCGAATCTGACTCAGAGGGCTTGTGGCTCTGAATCGCCCCTCACTTGACAAAAATCACTCGGGCACATCACCGGCAGTAAGCCCGGTGTCAAGCGAAATTTCTGACTTCACATCATGTACGCATGCACAGAGGAATATTCTGCATACCAAATATGCTGATAAAACTGATTATTAGGGCTTGGGAATTCGTTTTTAGGTAAATGTGTCGGGTTAGGGTTTATGCTTGGGTGAGAAAAAGCAAAATAATTGTGGCCAATGACGAAGTCCGAAAATTTTCAATGGTTAAAGTAATTCCCGTGCTACAGCTTGTTGTGGGTACCTGACATCTAGCCAAAATCTTTTAAACACACAACAAAAAAGTAATTGCCAGACTTTACTTCTTTATTTTGAGAAGTAAACTAACTGAAAAACAAAAACAGGTCAGAAATTTCGCAGAGGTCGGAAATTTCCCTTGACACCGGAAGCAACAACAACATTTCTTCGTAATAACTGACCGGCACCTTTGACCCCCGATATACGCACGCCAACTGCCCCGAGCTGTCGTGGCAGCAATAACCGTTTCAACGAACGCTCTCTGTCCCCATGCGAGAGACTGTAGTGGGCCTCGAAATTATGATCGGCCATAACATCTGAACGGATTGAGCTAGAGAGTCAGTGAAGACATCATCGAATCCGGTTGACAGCACCGCATCTTTTGAGGCAGGTTGCGAGCACCTGTGACGCCATTGTGACGTCGTTTTAGGGGAAAACCGGTTTTCGTGTGGGCTAGGAAAACCAGCTGCCTCCATTCAAACAGCCATAGATAGAGCTCAAACCAAAATAAACCTTCTACATAAAGAATGTTGGTAAAGACCTTACCTTTGCAATGGTGATCAAAGAAGTTGAAATTTTTTGGTGGGGTTCCAACGGAGCAAAATCCATGGATTTTGTTCTTTGCGGTTCGAGCCATTTTTCTGCCAGTCAACATCCACGAACCCCATCAAAGTTGCAGAACAGGTGTATTTGGGTGTCTTACAACATCCCACCAAATTTGAAGCCACAATATTAACAGGAAAATTTTATTCTTGAAAAAAATCAAAGTATCCACTAGGTGGCTGAGCCAATTTTTTGGTCTATCTTTGGCCATAACTCCCCAACCTCTTAGGCTAGTAGGCTGATCAAGATCTCTAAAGCTTCAGAATAGCTGTTAGAACATTTTAAAGAACAAACGAAGCAATTACCCCCAGTATTTTTTCCAAGGACCCCAAAAATTGATTCTGGAAGTTAATTTACCCAATCCACACTTCTTTCTCCCCTAATTTTCCCCCCTAAATTTCCCCCCAAAACAGTCCGATCCGACTTTGTTTGAGAATATACTTTTTTGGGTTTTCCGGCGGTCGGCGAAGTGCAAAAACCGTATCGGAAAGGCTAAACGGGATGCGGGGAACGAGTTTTTTGATTTTGTCTGAAAATTGCCACAAATGCACAATGTTTTTCAAAAATTTCAAATGTAAAAGTATAGTTTTTGTCAAATTCATTGAATTCGTTGACGTTTCCGCATCCAGGGATGTTTTCACTGGCTCTCTTGTCCAATCCGTTCAGGAGTTATGGCCGATCAAATCTCAGGCCACTATAGTGGCCTCCAAAATCTGTAAACAAATCTCTTCAATCTGTAAACAAATATATTGCATTTTTTGGTACAATGAAATAAAAAAGGTAAAATGTTTAATCAGGTGTATTTAATGCATTATGTCGATCTTTTAATTTTCCTTTTATTTTCATTTTGATTAAAGGAAAACAGAATTGTGATTAGTTGCTTACTGCAAGTATAACATTTTTTATTATTGTCAGATTTGGAAGGAAACCTACCTTTCTCTTCTGCACATTCTGGCAGTTTACCGTTGGTTTCTGTCTTAGCTTTGTCCAGAGCTACACAGTTTATGCAATTTTATTTTTCTTGAGCGGTTCTGGTTCAACCATCAACTTCATGGTGGCGACAGTAATCGGTGAGCGGTTGATTGAAGTTTCGTACACTGCTTATTACATGTCAGGTTGATTATTGCCAAACGAACCGAAAAGATCGTTGATCGACGCTTATCGTGCAAGTTAGGTATTCTCAAAGTAAACATTATAAAAAATTTGATTATTCTTACTGCGAACATTAGATATTCATGGACATTTGCATAGTGAAAAGTGGATAAAATGTCGAATATAGTAGAAGAGGATATTTCTTGTTCTCCATACGAATAAGAAGAATACCCTTCCAAAAAAGTTAATTCTAACCAGGTGCTGGGACGTATAAACTATGAAAGCTGTCGCAATCGCATTTTGATTGTTTAAAAGAAGCCGATACTGAATTATTAGAAATCGAAGTACTTAAATCTCAAAGTCTGGTCATACCGAAGACATGAAACACGATATTTGCGGCTTGTTCAGCCTTGTGCATGAACGACTGCAAATTATAGGTTCACGTGCTTTGCTGCTGCTGGCTTGCCACTAGTGCAGAATTTACAACGAAACTTCCCGTAGATATGGCCACAGACCACAATGACACTCCAAAGGGAGTACAAAATACGAGTAGACTGAAACTTTCTGCATTCCGAAAGACATTTAGTTTTTGACTGTCAGGTGCTTTCAACAAATGGAAGTACAAACTTATAAAAACTTGCAACCATTATGAAAAACCTGGACTGAGTGCGTAAGTGCCTGGCGCTGTATAACGTTTCGCGCAATGTTCAAAAAGAAGTTTGATGTAAACAAAATTCTCACGTGACATAACAAAAAAATGGTTAAAAAGTTAATAGCACAAAAGTTTTGTTTCAGGTTCTGAAATGATTCGGCCAAAGTACAGGGCCTTTGCTTACTTCGCTTTGACGATGGGTTACTCCATTGGATATTCTTTAATGGCTCCTATAACGTTTTTTTTCCGTGACTGGCGTTGGTTTCAAAAAGCAGCAAACATGATTGGAATTTTCTTTATACCTTATATCTGGTAAGTTTGAGATGGTTCGATTGCAAGGTAAGTCAGTAAAACTTTAAATTAAAATAGATGTAAAATTGTAAATGTAAAATAGCAAAATTTTACTGTAGTTTTGGTGGAATTGCCATGTGCTAAACAGTATATTCCTGGCAACAAGTTATGATTTCCTTTGTGGGAACATTTCATTGAAAGGTAAGTAATATTAATGTCTTTGGAAACGGTCAAATCAAGACGAGCAACGAAAATGCAAGATTTATTTTAAAAAATCAGCAAATATTTCTTTTTTCCATGGTGATGAACTTTCGTACCTTCAATTAAGTAGTTCTTTTAGAAAATACAGAAACAATGCGTTTGGTATGGGGCACCTGACTGGATAACCTCTGGATAACCTGATTTTTTCGGTGCCCCACCGGTCGCTGTTTTGAAGAATATACCTTGCGCAGTGCACTCAGTATCGCTATAAAGAACGTTTTTATTCAAAAAAGAAATATTGACAGGCTTATTGACGAGACGCCGAAATGGCTTCGTGCCTCTGGAAAAACTGATGAAGCCAGAAGGATTGAGAGCAAAATTGCCAAGTTCAACAAGCTCCCTCAAAATTCCTATGTAAAGGACGCAGGGTTGTGCACTGAAATGGTCGAGATACTTGGAGTTTGGGAAACGGTTAAGAAGCTTGCGCAGAAACCTATTCTTGTTGTGAGGGTTTTTGTGCTTTCTTTAGCCTGGTAATTGCCATCTTCAGCATTGCTTTCTCTTGTTTCTGACGTTTGTTCAGCAATACATTTCTTGCCTACCATGTATTTTTCTTTTTGAGCAGGATTGGCGTAGCATTTTCGTACTATATGATATCCCTGGGCAACAACACTTTGGCTGGAAACCGTTTCCTTAACATCTTTTTGTCTAGTCTGATGGACATTTTCTCAGCATTGGTTTACTACTATGGCGTACAAAAAAGGGGGAGAAAAGAATCTTATATCATCTCTGGAATAATAATGGCTTTATGCACAGCTGCAATTGGAATTTTTCAATATAGTAAGCACTAAAGTTTTAGTATTGCATATTTTTTTCGTGTCTGCATTTGCGGTACAAACTGCCACCTTGGTCATTTGCTTATAAAGAAGAAAGTACATTATATGCCCAAAGGTTAGTTCAACTTGGACGTCAGGTTGCCAAAGCAAATTATGCATAAAGGTAGTTATTTGTGGATAAAGTGAGTATGGTTTTACTTTTACCAAGAAAACGATTTCCAACTCATATTCCTTTATATACTAATTAAAGTGCAATTGTTGGTTTATTTTAGGATAAGGGAGGGTCTTAAGCATTTCTTACATTAGATCTACCCGTACTTTTAATTTTCTATCTTCGCAGAGTTTTTTGCACTTAATTTTCTTCCTCAAACATTGTAATCGAAAAGACATTTTAGTAGTTCACAAGCTTTTTTGTGGATGCTAGCTTTCGGAGAATCACCCGATTGGGCTCCGCTTTCATCATTTTGTGATGATTTGTACTTGTCCATGTTTCTATTCAAATAAGTAGTTTAGGCAATGGAGACGCAGTCAAATCAATTATCAAATGTTTTCAATAACAAATCTTGTTCACCCAAGAGTAAACATTCTCAGTCCTGAAATCTACAAGCAAAAGTTTATGAGCAAAATTGCGGTATGGCTGAAGAAGAGGAGAGAAAGCACGCAAAATCTAGTCTAAAATGAAGGAATTATTACACATGCTGCGACAAACAACAACTAGAAAGTAGTGTAGGATCTCATAAAAGTAATGACTCAACCACACGGCGAAGAATCCGTCACAGCGGGCAATTGGATTCTGATGTGATCGATTGCATGTTTCCCATTTAGGGACCGCAGAAGCTTTTCAGTGCGATTTTTGCAAAAACTCGCGAACCACTGAAGGTGCGTCGACACGTAGGGCATGGTAAGAAAGGTTTTCGAAAGATCTATTCGATATGTCCAAAAATGGTATGTTCACATTTGGAATTATTGAAACAATTGCAATTTTTTGTTTTTTCGTAAGCGATTTTTGGCAATTTTCGGCCTTCTTCAAAAAACCGTCCTCACGCCTACGTTTTAACTTTATCGAAGCGTTATTTTGGCTTAAACTCCTCGTAAAAACTGCAACTAGCCACCGATTCTACAAAAAATCACTTACCATTGTTTTGAAGAAAAAATTTTGTGGCGAAGAAACGCATTTTTTGAAAATTTGAAAAAATGCTATTTTTCGGGCGTTACGCCAAAACCGTTGGTAATAATAGCTGATTTTGGAGTGCACCATTGGCAAGAACGCGAAAAATACAACCAAAAAATCAAGATTTGCAAAAATTATTTTTCAACCTTTTGTAAAATTTTTTTCAACTTTTCAGATTTTAAATTGCCATAACTTTTTCTTTTCGTAATATTTCAGCTTGACATTTGGTAGGATGTTGAAGACATAAATTTCAATTTGGTCTTCGATTTTCAGATTTTTCTTGTGTTGTGAATCGGAGATATGGACCTTTGAAGGCGAAAATACCATAAACACTCCCAAAAAATCGACAATCTCCTTTCTGGACCCCCCCAAAAATGGATCATTTCTTTTGTCAAAATTTTAACAGCGTTTGGGTCATGGCCAACATTTTTTATGTAGAACGAATTTTTCTAACGCGTTTGGATTTCTTGAACAGAACCACTGCATTTTCAACTACGCCAAAAATTGGGTTTCCCCCCCCTTGACGTCACAAATGACGTATGAAATCCTGAAATACGTCGTAAACACCAGAAAGATGCGCCGTGAAATAAACTTTCTTGCAACGTCTTACATGTCGACGTAGCTTCAATATTTCGCGAGTTATCGCAAAAATCGCGCGGACAAGCCGATATATCGGCTTCTGCGGTCGCTGAAGGTATAGGATGCACTGGGTTCTCCCAAGAAATAACCCAGAACAAGCAATAACACAACTTATAACCCTACTCCAAAGAAATTGGCTGACTATATCCTTCAGGTGGCACACCCTGGATACACCGAGTAGAAAGCCGAAAGTGCTGTTTCGGATGTGTTCCTTGCTGCAGCCTTTATGGTGGCCTTACTAAAGCCAAAGGTCTGCAGCGTCTTGTCAGGAATTTCAGTCACTCCCTGATCACCAGCAACACAGGCCTCGCTGCTGAGCATGAATTGTTGTTTCCATGGCTGGCAGCATTTCACTGGGTGCTAGCGTTCGCGGACAAGTTGCCATGTCGCTGAGAAAGATTTTGCTCTCGGCCGTCAATATGTCTTGCACTAGCATACATTGGATTGGCCTTCAGTAGTGCAACAACTTCCGCTAATTCACCATGTTTACTGGTGCGCACATGTTTGCGCAAGAACGCCGGACCAGGCCGCAGTCACCAAACTGGTAGAGATTTCGCCCTAGGAGACATGCTGACAGAAACTGGTTTCATCTCAAGATTCCACGGGCAACCCACGCAGTTTTAAACAATCTGATCATTTTCCATAAAAAGCCATTCTATACGTTCGACTTGGGCCGTACCACACGGACCAAAGGTGTGGAGTGACTACTCGACTCGCCATAGCAAGTAATTCTTAAGTTCATGTGACGTGAACGATCTACAAAATCAGGGTGAATATAATCAGGCATCCCGCACAGGGCAAACAGCTGGTCTAAACATTTAATAACAGTTGATGGAAACATTTTTGGACACGGAAAACGAGAACATTCGTCGACAACAACCAGAAGATAAGTGTTTCGCATCTAATATGGCAGTGAAAGTTTTTCATCTGACGCTCACATTCTTTACACGTCATACCTTGAGATAGGCAAGTTGTTCGATCACACAAAGTGAAGCTACTGCGCTACGCCGGATGAAACAAGTTCCTGTGCAGCATGTCCAAGTTGCAAGCCGGAACTGTAGAACAGGACGCTCGCGCGAACTCTAAGCTCCAACACTGAATTTTGTTATTCTTCACCTTCGTCCGCTTGCTGTTAGCAAACACAAACGTGACTGACTTTTATTCCATGACCAATATGAAGTGACGACTAGCCAAGAAATGGTGACGTTTTCCTTCGACGACTGCGGTGGCTTCCTTTTCCACAGGGGGGCAATTAAACTCGCATTTGCTCAGCGACCTTGACGCGAAGGCAGTTGGTTTGAGTGTCACTGAAATCGCAACCTCGGATGCATCACACTCAACCACAAATGGGAGACTTTCGTCAATTGCTTGCGACGATGCATCTTCAAAACCTTCCTTCAGGTTGAAGTCCTCCAAGGACTTTACATCCAAGTGCAAGTTTGTTACCACTTTTACCCTTGCGATCTTATCAGAGAAACATGGTAACCACCTTGCATAGTATGCTAAAAAACCCAAGATACTTTCCCTTCTCAGAACACGTTGCAAACGTTAGACATTCAGACCTTGGTCAGCTTGCGTCTTTCCTCCGATTGCTACGTTGTCCAGAAGCGAAAGTATCAACTGATTCTTTCGAATTGACGATCAAACACATAGTCCTTTGGAAAGGAGGAACGACGTCAGCGACACCGAAGGGCAGTCTTTCGTACTCCTACAAGCGGCCTGCCACTTCGAAAACCGTGAAAGCCTTTCTATCTTCACTTCGTGCAGTTGGGGTCGAAGGTAAAGAAAACTCTGTATCTCTCTAACTTGCGCACTAACTTGTCAATCTTCGGTAGTGGATAGGCATCGAGAACCGTAAGCAAGTTCATTGTCTAATCCAGTGGTTCTTAACCTTTTTTACATATCTTACCCTTTTATCAAACAAGATTACGAGATTTACCCCTAATACACTCAGTTATGCTCATTTATTGAAAATACGAAATTAACAAACTCTTACAATTTAAAATGATTTAAAAAATTTATTTTGGCTGCAATTTATGATTCAGTAAATTTACCCCCTTGGCAAAGGAAATTTACCCCAGGGGTAAATTTACCCCAGGTTATGAGCCACTGGTTTCATCACTGGATAGGCTCTTCATTTATAAACTGAACGAACTCCCAGGGCCGATCAAAGGGGACAAGTGCCTCTTCCCCAAAATAACGTCCGTAACCTCGAAGGACAAGCACTCTGGAGCTCGTCTCATTGTATGTTGATTGGAAATAAGGCTGGGCTTTGTTCTGACACCAACCCATTAAGCGACGTTTTTCTTATTTCCCATCTTGATTACACCAGGGAATTCAAATTACCTTTATTGTACCTGTCGTTTCGACAAGTCGTTTCAGTCAACTAAGACCACAAGCTGGAAAATTAACAGCTGTTTGGAACAGCAACAATTCCTATACCTTGTCTGCTGTGCATTCAAGAAAAGCTCAGAACAAAGACAACATCCACTCAGTGAGAAACTTTTTCTTCAAATGATTTTCTACCAGGGCCTTTTATTTTGTTCTGAAACACACATAGTCCTGCACGTTCGTGCAAGACCTGTTGCTTTTTTCAGACGTTGTTAGCAAACGAATAGGCGATGATTTATTGATACCACTGCACCCTTCTCACACGAACGCCCAACGCGGATTGGAATATGTCAGCTAAAACGATGGAGGAATCACGCAGTAACCGTTGTAGTCCCAAGGATTTTAGTTCAGTTGCACTTTTGTGGATCTTTGTATTGGAAAAGGTGATCATGATGCAAAATGTGTTGTTACTCACAGGACACGCTTTCGATTCTCATTAAGATTTGCATCATCATGTTGATCGATCACGCGCTTCCGCACACCAACGTCATTATGAAGAGCGCATTAAAGTCTCCTAAAAAATTGTGGATTCGTTAGCATTAACACCGCGCAAGGCATCAGTGTAAAACTCCGTAAACTCGTGATTGTGCGCAGTCGAGTTAAGGGCACAGGCCCACAGCCAAATGTTTTTAGTTTTGGGGGAAATATACATATTTATGTGGGCAAGATATTTGTTTTTATTATGTGTTTAAAACAAATTTTTCTGGGCGCAACACTATTTAATGTGGCACAAAAGATATTGGGGGTCACTCCCCGGAATGCCCTCCAGTGGCTACGGGCCTGAGCGAATACCTGCATCAAACGCAGGGAAGTGTCTAATACCTTAAGTTTCAACATGCATCCTTTTCTCCCAATGGATCCGAATCATGACCACAGCCTGTAGTTGGAATTAACGAGTAATCTCACCCCACTCTGGACAGACAATGTTGGCCAATAGCCGATGCAGAACAGTTTTAATCCAACGCCCAGCTGTGCAGTGTTCGAAAACGACACTCAAACCAGCAGATGCCAACAACATCCAGAGCGCTTTTCTTAAACCCTATCATAACTGACAATTTACAAACCGTTTTAGTAGGACATGAGGTTCTTCCATACTGAAATGCAAGTACAGTAATATGCATCTTTGTGGATATAGGCGTATAAAATATGAAATAAAACGTTAGTTGCACTTACTGTGTATCATATATGTTTTTAGAAAATGGCGAGGCCGTGCGGATCATAAGTCTAATCAGCAAGTTCATGTCGGCAGTTGCATGGGCTGTTGTCTACTTACACTCAACTGAAGTTTTTCCTACAAAGTGCAGACAAAGCCTTTTGACGCTGCTCAATATTTCTAGCAAATTTGGAGGTCTTTTGTCGCAGTACCTGGTGCATGCAAGTAAGTCACAAAATGACGGTTATGCCACTTTCGGAAATTTTTTAAAGGTACCGCATGTAAATAGGTGTTACGGTTTCTAGCTGGACTATGAAGTACGCACAGGGCCTATAAGAGGGGGGTCCAGCAGGCACATTGTTCCGGGGCCCGACAGCTCCAGTTGGGCCCGAGACTGAAGGAACATTTGAGTGGTGTTACTAACCAACTCAGAATAATGTAGTGAAATTAATCCCAATGATAAAACTGGTTTGTACCAAAGGATTTGTTAAGCTAGTGTGATGTATTTCAGTGTGAATTGCTGGCAGTGCATTTTCCGATATGATGCATTGATAATTAGCAGTAATTATTTTTGTTGAACTCGACTGTTAGCCTACACTGTCGAATTTAAGACATTCACAATTACTGTCCCAGTTTGTCCATTGAACTGAATTTTCCGTTACGTCTTTTATTTTCAAACAAATCTTCAACAAAAATTCTCCCCGATATACCTATAGTTTCAAACTAAGAGATACTTCAAGTTAAATTTTAATGGAAACATGCCAGTTTACTATAAAATTTAATCTAAAAACAATAGCCCTCGAATGTTGCGCATTGTGTAAGATAGCTAAAAAGTTTAAAATTAACAAGTAACTGCAGTGCAGGATGCAAGTGCTTATTGTGCACCGTTGCGGTGTGCTGTGCATTTTGCTGGTTTTTAAATTTGCACTGCAAGCAGATACAGGCTCTAATCGAATGTAAGTTTTGGATTAGCGGACATACCCAGAAATATGAAGATTTCGAAAACAGAGTAGAAACACTTATAGTATTTCGACGGAATGCTTTAAAGCAGTGGTCGCCGGCCTATGACCCGTGTGACTATTTATTGTGGCTCGCGGTCAAAAATAGAAGCAACAGTCAGTTGACAAAATATTTCGTTCTGTCCCTTCATTCTTGTTATAATAGATAAGCTCATGTTCGTATTAGCTTAAGAATATTCTTGACTATTCCAGCTACAGTATCATCTGCTGAAGGATCTTTTAACAAGCTTAAACTTTTAAAAAATTATTTGCGGTCAGCTATGTCACAAACTCGACTTGTTGACCTAGCAAGATTAAGCATTGTGTTTAGCATCGCTAGAAAAGTTGATTTTGATAGTGTTATAAAAATTTTGCAAATAAGAAAGTCAGAAAAGCGCTTATTTAATAGTTGCATGATTCTTTTCTAATTTCTTCCTTGATAAGATTTTACTATGGACATTTAAAAGCAGTGAAGGAGTTTCGATACTTGGTCTCGGTCTAGAGACTCGTCTCTAGCCCCATTTTTGCGAGTCTCGGTCTCGAAGGTTTCAGGTATCGTCTCGGTCTCGAAGACTACAGGTCTCGAGACTTGGAATGTTGCAGAGAAATGATATAGTAAAATTTCTATAATTCAACGATTTTTTGTTTGTTGTATTGTCACGTAAGAAACAACGAAAACAGGTCCGAAAAAACGACAAAAATTCGAAAAAAATCAACATAGAAGTGATGACAACATTTTTAAAAAAATCCCGGCAAAATGCACAAATTTTGAAGTCTCGGTCTCGAATTTCAAGTCTCAAGTCTCGGCCCGGGGATTTTTCATTTAGTCTCCGTCTCGAAGTTTTAACCAGGTCTCGGTCTCGAAGGTTACGGTCTCGACTACATCACTGTTTAAAATCCTGTTTAAATAATGGTAACATTGTCACACTACTTGAATACTGGTATGTTTTAACATAATGTTTCATATGATCAATAAACGAGCGTTTCTTGCTGACGTTTGATGCACATCAATTAGACTCAATTTTTGTTTATTTCAATATGATTTTGCAAGTCGTAAGGGCCCCAAATTGGTTTTGTTCCGCCTGAAAGGTTTTCTCTTGGAGGCCCTGAGTGCGCAAAGTAATTTAAAACAGTAATTCTTAATGTGGTCCAGGTGGACCATCGGTGGCCCACCTGGAATTTCGAGTGGTCTGCAGGACTTTTATTAAGGACTAAAATTGAACATGCCCTTGAGTTCTTGACCTATCTGCAATACAGTTTCGACTGGTTGTTCATGAGTCTGCAATACAGTTTCGACTGGTTGTTCATGAGGTGTTAGCAGAGCAAAGTGGTCCATCGGATATTTTTTTAAAAGGTGGTCTACCGGCTAGAAAATTTAAAAATCACTGATCTAAAGTAATTAACTCATGTAAGTTGTTTCTCCTATCATTTTAACTCAGAAAACAAAGTCATAAAATCGCATTTGGCCATATATGCATTTATTTCTTCTTTAGCATTTATTTTCCATAGTCCGCAAATATTCTTGTGGGATAAACTGAGTTAGACAGTGAAACCCGTTCTGGAAACTTTCCCTAAGATGCTCTCCAAAATTCTAGTTGGAACTAATGTCTAAAGGTAAATCTGCGCATCTACATTCTGCTTCAGCCAGTGTTTCTTATGTAGATTGAAAACTTTATCAACTGTTTTCTCGAAACTGGCATTTTTTGACTGAGGCACTTTTCGTTTGGGTGTTTTCTGAAATACAATCAGCCTCAAACCTAAAATAATTATTAACCAAACCATACAACTAGTATTCTCTTAGTGTTTTGCTACTCCCCGTGTATTTGTACAATGCTTTAAGTGTTCCAGATTGATATATAGATTCATTCATTTTCAATTTCGCACCTGATTTCCTCTGGGGAGTGTTGCTGGGAGCCAACCCGCGGATAAATTCAAATACCTCACAGTTTTCAGGAAACTCTGATAGCTTTTCTGACTCTTCCTAAACTAAGACGGGGCCAAGCCAGGTCGGAGATGTAATCACCACACCATGTCTTTGGTCGACATTTGGGCCGCTTTCGCGTGGGTTCGATGAACAGGACTCACCTGGCCAACATTTTACTGGAAAATTCTGGCTTCGTGGCCTAACCAGGGTGGATGTAGGCAGTAATGTTAGGGGGCTATTTCAATAATATTTGGTAGTCAAGTCTCATCACGGCTTCGCTACTGTAAGCTGTAAGAGAGATGAATTAGCCTATATTTCACAACACTGCTGTGACAAAACAATGGACGAAAGAATGGCCTTATACCGCGAATACTGGTTTCCGCATTATAAAAATCATATTGAACAAAGTTACTTTCGTAGGTTTTATGGGGAGCGATCGCCCTCCCCCTGGATCCGCCCCTGGGCCTAACCCACGTAGCTGGGTTCTCTCTATTCGGAGAAATTGCTGAACGTTCAGGGCTTTACGAATGTCACAGTCGTGCACTTTATCGCCAAGCGACACGCCAATAACTCTTCGCTAAAAAAAAACATCTCTGCCATTTGTAACTTATTTGAGGTACCACTCTGTTTGTCATACATAAAAAAAATATTTTGATAATATAAAATGAAACTAAACTTGCCTTTACACAAATTTTAAACGATAAAAAGCTTTGGTATTCTTAGCTCCACGTAAGTTGTTCAATTTTTGACACATTCGTTCCACTTGCTTCAATAGTGTCGTTCATTGCCAAATGTTTAGGGGTTTTGAGTGGACGTAGCCTCAATTACGGTAAGCTCGGCAGCATTCTTATACACCAGGTAATCATGAATGACCACCCGCTTAATATATGATGTATATATGTTGTTCGTTTTCAGGTGAGTCTGGCAGCGTTTTGCAGCCGTGCTTGATAACATCAGGCCTTTTGTTTCTGGCCAGTATGCTGTATTTGCTGCTTCCTGAAACGAAGAACGCTCAGTTGCCAGCAACTATTGAGGATGCGGTGAACATGAGGTAAGGACAGCCACGCCGTACATATGAACCCATGTCTGAGAATTAGTTGTGGAACGAGGTGCAAAACGTGCTTTCAATTTTAAGAAATCCTTTGCCTTAAATCTGGTTGGAATTTTTCTTTTTTTACAGCGAACCCTTTCTTTAACAACAATTGCGTCTAATTTGCAGGCCTCATTTTGGATTATGTCCAAGAAAAAAAGTGGCAACTCGAAAAGCAGAGATGGAAAACTTCAATCCCGCTGAGGACAAACTCCTTTCCGTTTCATCATAAAATTTTTAGTTACATATAACAAAAGAACACGAAAATCTAGACTTTGGTTGTAAACAAACCTTGCTCAACACCCCTTACTCCTTTGCCAATTGATTCATGAAATGTTTTCCTTTCAAAAATCTTGAAAACGATTGCCACGCTGAATTAACGTTAAGAAAATTTCGTTTCGGATTCCCAGAAGATTTTGTGATTTGCTTCAACAAACGCATTTGATGAGGTAGGAATCAAAATTTACGATCAAATCAGATAATCTCTTGCAGCGAAAAAACAGATTTTGTTCGTTTGAGAATAGCTGTTTTCATTCTAAAATATTTTCGTAGTCCTGTCAGGTTGCAAACCTGCAGAAGATGTTTTTTGGGTTTTCACTTTAATGTTAGTTTCTCAGTTCGCATACTCATTCAACCTGTAGTTGTGTTTAATGCTTTCTGTTGAGCCACTATTTTCGAATGACACCTATTTTGTACAAAAACCTCAACGTATGATAATCGCGATTCCATTCACTTTTTTGAGTTTTATGTATTTTGTAGCAATTAGCGCTGCGTATTGCAGGCGTTCCATATTTGAACATGAAGCTACTCTCATCATAAAAAACTTTGGGGCTACAACTACAACTAATCTCGAAACAGCGTGATTTGCAAACACTTTCGCCAGCATTACTGTTCGCGGGAATTGATGTTCCAAGTTCAATCGGAACAATACAGATCATTCTGACGCTTGCTGAAAGTAACCGTTTATTGCTTTATGTGAAGTATGTTCGTGCATCGCAAGGAGCAATCTACAATTTTGGTTCGCGGCTTTCACCAACGTCAAAGGCACACTGCGACTATCTGACTTCTGACAGACATAAAAGAAGTTCTAAACCACTGCATCAGCAGCTGCGAAACACCAGTCGATTATAAATCCATACTGCGTATTCAGTTCCATGCAGATGCAAAGTTGATTTCAGGATGAATTTTTCAGCCTTGATTTTCTTCATTGTCATGGTAACATCCACAAAATGCATGAAATCTTTTGTGAAAGAAATGATGAGAAGTTTTCAGAAATTCTCCCAAAATACGTAAGAGACATTGGAATAATCTCACGATTTCTTACCTCCATGTATTTATGAGACGTAAATCATACTTGTACGGTCACCTTCACTTCGATCTCCTCATCATCGAATGTGCGCAAGTGATGCTTTTATCTGCAAAACAAAAAAAATAGAACTACTGTTTTCCCAACGCAGAAACAAGCGTTGACCCCTTGAAGTTGTACCCAATCGCCACACAGTCTTCAGCCTACTTGAGTGAAAATAGCTTACACACTGATCAGTTGAGCCATTCAAAGTCATAAAACTCATATTTTTTCTGTGCTTCGGAAAGCTATGAAACGAATTTTACAACAAACATCGGACCTCTACGATGTCTATAACAAGAGTTATAAAGTCATAAAAAGTCATATTTGCCATGTTAGGTCATAAAGTCATATTTTACATATTTTTAATCTAATTCAATATGGAAACCATTTAGACTGGGAGCCCAGAGGGTCTAAGTTAGCTGGAAAGGTAACCAATTTCTACTGGTATCACATCATCTAGTATGGCTTCCTGTACAAGAAACTGGTGGTCTGCCGTGTCACAGCTGGTGGGTGTTGTCATGGGGGGTGTTGAACTGCACCCCCAAAATTGAGCTAGATCAGCTGGAAAGGTAACCACTTACAACCTGTTGCAAGATGTCCAGCATAACCCCACGAATAACAAATGACCAATGACAGACGTTTTAAATGGTGGAGCACCCCCGCCAGACCCACAAAATGATCTCCCAAAAATTGGGCCAGATCAGCTGGAAAGGTAACCACTTGAAACCTGTTGCAAAATTTCCAGCATAATCCCAGGAACACTAAACGGCCAATGCCAGGCGTTTTAAGTGGTGGAGCACCCCCGCCAGACGTCCCCAAACTGGTCACCCCGAAACTGAGCTAGATCAACTTGGAAGATAACCACTTGAAACCTGTTGCAAAATGTCCAGCAAAACCGAAGGAACCAGGGGCACCAGATGCTTGAGACGATTTATAGCACCGATCATGTCGCCACGGGGAGCTGCTGAGGGTTTAGCAACCCCTACAAAGACTTGAACCCCTGAAATAAAAATGGAAGCACAAGAGCGCAATTGCTTTTCCCACCGGCCTGTTTTCTGTTCTGTCATTTTTTTCAACCTGTTTCTGAAATTGCGTTACCGCGATAGCGTCGCGGTTTGCAGAAAAAATTGAATGGAGGAGCAAGACTGTATCCTATTACATTCATTCACCGCAAGCTTCACACTTTCCTCTGTGACCAGGAATAACATTGCATGATCATTTTTCTTTCGTTTGTGATGTAATAAACGCGTTTGAGGGCAAAGCGTCAGCATTCATTGTTTCGAGTGTTTAACGTGAAGTTGCCTAATTGTGGGCGTACAAAACTGTGACTTGTACTTTATCAATGCAGTGGCGATTCTAAGGGGCCTGGGTAGGCCATGGCCTCCCAGATTTTTGGTTGACCTCCCCAGTTTTTTCTTAATTTCCTGTATAAGTTCATTTGGTTGACATATAAAGTAGATAACTTTCGGCCACCAATATTTACAAGGATAATTTAGAAACCCTCTAGCCAGCCTGCATTCAGTATTTCCCAAATGCATGTAAGCTATAGCCTATTGTTGTTTTTGACGGTCGGGTAACTAGAGTTGCTTATTACGATACACACTAGTGCTTACTCGGATCCTGCGTGAAATTTATTCAGACCACGGTCGTGGTGTTGAAAAATTCATTCCGAAATTAAGAAACAGTCGCAAAAGTGGGAAGATTGATCTTTCGTGCTTTTCAATGTGAGATGGAACTGGATTACATTATTGTCAGCAGATTGCTGCTTGTCCCAGTGGCAAAGGTTTCTGAAAGCATTTCAAGAATTGGTTTCAGTTGATTTATCCGAGTTTATCCTGGCTGCAGTCAGGCGCGTAGCCAGGGGAGGGGGCAATGGGGGCAATTGCCCCCCCAATTCCGATAGTTCCACCAAAAATTTTCAGAGCAGTCAAGCTGGGGAAACTGCTGAGGGTCGCCACGGGAACTGCTGAGGGTTTAGCAACCCCAACAAAGATTTGAACCCCTAAAATAGAAATGGAAGCACAAGAACGCAGTTGCTTTTCCCACCGACCTGTTTTCTGTTCTGTCATTTTTTTCAACCTGTTTCTGAAATTGCGTTACCGCGATAGCGTCGCGGTTTGCAGAAAAAATTGAATGGAGGAGCAAGACAGTAGC
>Ga0210059_1005592_pt1 | contig 20203 bp, 13 predicted proteins | sample Ectturendosymbi2_FD_188042 | JGI IMG/M metagenome (GOLD analysis project Ga0210059, IMG submission 188042) | Ecteinascidia turbinata endosymbiont from Florida, USA - Sample 2 (SPAdes) (version 2) | ecosystem: Host-associated > Tunicates > Ascidians > Unclassified | place: Key West, Florida... | reverse complement strand
TTTAATTGGTGAATCGTGTAGTAGTGACGGTTTTGCGTTGGCATATTGTTTCTCAAATCCATAGCATTGCTGGAACAGGTTCTGAAAGCCTTGCCAGGAACCAGCGTTCCAGTAGCTGAAAAGCGATTTGCGAAGCTGCAGCCCTGATACTGTGTTGCTTCAGGTTTGAATGCATTTTGCGTCTTGCTGTGAGGAGTGCTCAGGCGAGTCAGCAGCGATAAATAAACTGTTTGGGTTCGCATCAGGGCGCTTCAGAGTTTGGTGAGAGAACAACCACAACAAGCACTTGCATTTTTCCTTAGAAGGCGAGAAAACAGACAAGAAATTAATGGTCAAACATATTTCCAAGCCTGGTATTCTTTTTCAATGTGGTCATCCATTGAAATAACGCCTTTTGAGTCAGCACTTTACCTGCGCTCGTTTTAATCAACAGTATGCAGTAGGTGAAAGGGTAAGTGGGACCCCATCTACACCAAAACTGTAGAAGGGTAATGAACTGGGAATATTGTTCGCATTTTGCAGAAAGAAAAGAAGCATTGATTGAAGCCATCTATTACAGTCGATATTGACAGGATAAATGTAGCGAGAAAAAAGCTGAGCTGCGTTTTCACTTTTTAATTAAAAATTGTCACGCTTCTTTTTGTTTTTAACCATAGATTGCGCATATGTACGAGTTAATATAGCGAAGATAACATGGTTTTGAGTTATAATGAACACTTTTTTGATATTGGAAATAAATAATTATAGATATTATACCTGAGTGTGAATAGAGTTTAGTTCAGACAATTATTTTGCAAGCACGCCTCGTGGCAAAGCTTAACACAAAATTAGTCGGCGTAAACGTTCTACACAATGAATAAAAAAGGTAAGGTCTTTTGACTGCTGACACTTCAATCACCCACATTACAAACAAGCACTTAAGTTCAATTGACCAGCACCATTTTTATTTGATCTTGTTTTTTTTGTCACTTATAAATGTATGGCGCTTGGCCTTGTTTCAAAAGCTGCTTGGAACATTGGGTAACGATTAGCTCGCAGAAAAGAACTGCAGTGAACTACCAAAAAAACTCGTACATGTGACGAAATAGTGCTGGACTTGGACTCGTGTCATGAAATGATTTGCCGATAATGGCATGCGCCTACTTTCAACTACCTTACTTTTGTGTTAATACTAGAGCAGCATGCCTCAGAAAGGAATTGATTCTATGATACGCTTTTGAGTGGGGTAATGCATCGTGAGCTAAAAATTTTACATACAAAACATTTGTTGTAATCTGCAGCATTGCAAAGTTTCGTCAGGTCACATTTAGTGAAAAAATGACTTACGCTGAACCTGTGATAAGACTTGAGTGAAGACGTTTTTCAGTTCCAAACTTTTTCATTATTTGTGGAAACTGTTTCTGTAAGCTGCACATCACAAAGCTGAAAAAAATTATTGAAACTAACAGTGGTACATAAAGTGAAACTTCGAAAAACATAAATTAAACAGTTCTGTTTCCGAACCATGTTCGTGTCATAAGTCAACGTAAATCTGGTAGGTAGGCAATTCTTTTCAATTAAACTGTAAAAATGTGGTAGTAATTATTCAACAAATTCAATTATGGTGACAATGTGAAAATAAACGTTGTTACTCACACGTTGCTAGAAAAACGTTGGAAGAAGTTTTCTTCATAGATGTGGTGTTTAATCCGCCAATTCTGATCCAAAACGTTGCTTAGGGAAGCTAGTGAAAAAAATCTTCCCTGGGAACACGTCTAACAGTTTTTTTTCAAGGTTTCATTTTTAGGCGATTTAGATATTTCATCACATGATTTGACACCTTTGACTGTCAGCCAGTCAAACCGATTTCAGTTGAATTTTTTCCACGTGTTACCAGCAGTCAGGTTTTTCATATTAATATTTGCCTATTTCAAAATGGGAGGCACATTCATGAGAGAAAACGTTTGACGCACATAAATTGGACTTTTTGTTTTGTGACTCATAACTTACAAAAAAATATGCACAATAAAATATGGTAATGATATTTTAATTCTGAAAAATCACCGATACCGTACCTACAACCTTATCCTCAATTGTCTGCATTGTCTATTACAGGTGATATTGGCTTAGTAAAATTACTACAAGCTAAACGAATTGCGTGCAACACTGTTAGATCTGCACTGAAATTTATTTGAGGATATTACCAAAATGAGTGAGTCAGATCGTCTTGAAGGTGAAGAAGATTTGGGATTTCGTCTTAAGAGAGAGGTAAGAGTAACAAAGACTACTGAACAGAAGCAAGTCTGTATTGCTGCATTCATGTGTGGCCTTAAACGACTGGATCAATAGAGTATGCGCTCTTGATAACATGTTATGAAAAACATACACGCACACCGCGGCAGACTTCACGCTTGCGGGTTTGCGTAAAAAAACTTGAAAGACACTCAACTTCCTGGCGTCAAAAATTCAGGCGCTGTGTTGCGCAATTGTCTGTACCAGGGGTGGGCGTGCCCAGCCCGCGGCTCGCGAGCCACATGCGGCTCTTACGCAGTTACCAAAACTCACACGAAATAACATGCATAACAATAAATCTAGCTAAGCAAAGGTATGTGTGTGAGTGAGGAAGAGATGGGGCGATGTTCATGTGCATGATACGGCTCTTTGCGGTGACACGGTAAGAAATGTAGCTCTTGGTCTCTGATTGGTTAGCCACCCCTGATCTATAGTCGGTTTCTCTTGTTGCAGGCACAATAAATATGTGCGAAAAGTTTATGAAATCAAAACATTGCATGAAAAAGTAATAATCAGCATACACTCTTCAAATGCCATCTATTTATAAAATTAAATTGTAAAAACGCAATGTCAGGTGGTTTGGTAAAGCAGCAAACGATTTCTCATAACTAGAAATGGGCAATTCAGCATAATTTGCTGTTTCAGAATTATTCCGGAAAAGCTACATCAAATCCAAACTGACAAATTCCTTTGGCTTCTAGCAATGCAGTGAAACCAGCATAAAGACGACTGATTACTCACAAAAACAGAAATACAATCAGAGCATAAGTTTATTGCAGTGCACAATGTAAAAGCTTTTCAAATATCCTCCTGTTTAACGAGATCACAACTTGGTGTTAATTAAGCCCGCACTGGTAAAAGATTTCTCTGAAGCTGCTGGCGTGGCAGGTATGCAGAGATATTTTAAAGCCAGCTGTTTTAGCGAAGCCAAAACGTTCAGCGTTTTTACGCTATTAGCCTGGAGTGTCAGCATTATTTGGTAGTAATTTTAACTTCAGATAACTTGCAATTTCTATTTTGGTCGAGTGCCGTAGCGTAACATGTATTGCGAGCGACGAGAATGAAAAATGTCGAGCATAAGACGGTTTTATGTTCATCTTCTTTCTTCGTACTTCGTCACTCTCTTGCACTGCATGTAAAAGACTATAAATAAAACAACCGTAGCATTTATTTGTACGTTTTACACACCAGTGACAAGCACAGATTCATGAACATTGCCCTTTGAAAAATAAAGTACAAACCCTATTATCCAGCTTAAAATGGCATTTTGGATTGGGTATTTTAGGATCCGAATCTCCGGGTCACTATTATGAATTGCCCATCTCTACACCCAACCTTTTGACTTTGTTTCGCAAGTTTATGTTATGAAAAAATTTCGTTTTAAAGGCCCATGTTTTTATACTGTCAGGTTGCTGAAGTCTTTTAGTCTGTTGTCGTGTTGTCTTTCGCTAGCATTTCTACAAAAATTCGTGTTGTGGGTAGAATAAGAAACTGCTAAAGTTGTCAATTTTCCCTGCATCAGAATTGTAGGATTTCGTAACTTATTTTGTAATGTTCCGTCAACAAAGTCCAGTACAAATCTTGCACATGATCTTCATTGAAACGTCAATACTGTATCAATCAACCATCAATCAACTTATATGTGAGGACAACTAAAGCAATGTTTCCAAACATTATATCTTCATAAGCTTGACGGTTGGTTTGCGCGAAAGCATAGTGGTTGTGGTTGCTTTGACTTGTCCCAGTTGTCCCCAGTTCGTCTTCTTGCTGGCCGTGTCTGGTGAGCTGAACCTTTGAATGTAAAGGTCGACTTCTGGCCAGATCATTTTACCGTAGGCCGGGACTGGTTACAAAAAGCTGGAATACACAATCGGCAGTTCTTTGTTTTAAGACTTTAAACCTCAAATTTTTTACTCTCAAGATGCTTTTTACCGAAATCACTTCGAAATGAACAGTTAAGAAATAAGAACTACAGCCGCCATCAGACTGTAAAACCCACTACTTTCACAATATGCACATAACCAGCAGCGCCGTGCTGGACAACTTTGAAACTTCAATAGCGGTATTCTGTAGCCGTTTCCTTGATATAATTTCTGACCATTAGGCATTTATATAATAACATGACGTCAGAGAAAGAATAACTTGCCAAGTCACCTTTATAATTGTAATTGTTGCATCCTATGTTATTGTGATATCACGTTAGATCCATAGGTGTGGCCAGGGAGCAAGGGGGCCATGCCCAACGAAATTTCTAGCAAATCTTGTCATTTTGTTTTGAGAGGTGGTGCCCCTAACAAAATCCATTTGCTTGCTTAAAGTCAAAAGATTTGGCCCCTGCCTGGATCCAACAAAGATGTCTATGAACAAGCGAAACTTATATATCTTGGCCGTGGAATCTGTTTTCTTTACATTGTTATTGCTAACAGCCATGGGAAAGTCTGTGAAATCGCTATTTTCTTGTATTTCTACCTTAAAACAGATTACCCTCCTGGGTGGAATCAGCATAATCGTCGGTTCCATGGTGGGAAGTGGCATTTTCATTTCACCAGTAGGTGTTCTGGAAAATGTCGGCTCCATTGGTGGAAGCCTCATAATCTGGCTAATCTGCGGTCTTGTAGCTGTTTGCGGTAAGCTTTGCTGTGGCTGTTACAAAGGAATGGCTTTGTTTATGTGGTCGGCACTGCGTATGAGGACTTTGGTTCTCGCGAAAGTCTGGCTGAGTTATGCTCAGTAAACAACACTAGTCGTCGTCGAAGCAAATTTGCCTTGTTGATTTGAAAAGCGACATGGAGCTTACCGCTAAACATGCCTTTACTGCAGCCTGCAATGCAACCAAGTGTCTGCTGGTAATGCGGCTTGCACCAAGAAATGCTTAAAAACAGCTGTTCGCCTTCGCGCTCAACGGCCATTTCCTGCACTCCTTCGCTTAGTTCTGGATATCCGCGTGAAAGATGCATTTTCATTTTAAAGCCACTGAGCATCTTGACAATGGATAGCTGGTTTGCTAATAGAAATAACACATTGTTAAAGAAACGCGACGACAATTTCCCAACCATTTACTGCCACAGATAAATTCGTCAAATTTATTCGCAGAATGTGGAGATCGCGCGCCTTTACAGAAAACGTAGTTTTAAATTTGCATTGTATTTTGGCAGGATCCTTAACGTATGCTGAACTAGGAACAATGATTCCAGCATCTGGTGCTGAATACCCCTACCTTAAAGAAGCTTTTGGTACTGTTCCAGCTTTCCTGTTTGCCTGGACTTCTTCCATTGTTTTGAAGCCATCGGCTGTTGCGATCGTCGGTAAAACATTTGTTCGTTGACGACTTTATCGCGCAGCTGCGCGGAAAGATGACCAAGCGATGTGCTGCATATAGCTGCTTATATACATTAGGTTTGGTTTTAGGGTTTGGCACCACTGTGATAACTTCTGCTTGCATGAACGATCATCAAGAAAATCCTTACCTTTGTTAGAACCTTCATTCCAGCCAAGTCTCTTGAAACCTCTTTTGTATCACTAAGTAATTTTATACTGAGATTGTTTTTAATGGCATAACGAGAAAAACTCATCTACGGTGTATTTGCAAGCGCGTAACCAGCGAAGGAAGATCCCGTCTCTATTCTAAGATTTGGGAATACTTTTTAGAACGCAAAAACCGTACATACAGGATGCAAAGCAGTGCGCTACATTTCTTCTTCATTGTTCCGTATTTTTCGATCTAAGAACTGAAAACTCTGACGTTTTTTGCTGCACACTGCTCGGTCCGAGTTCTAAAATCTATTGAACAAAATTCCATTGTTATAGCATGTTTCTGCGAAGACGTGATGTGCTAGTAAACGTAAATTCTTCTCTTTCCAAAATGTTGTTTTTGTATGCCCTTTCTTTTGAGTATACTTCACACTTGCGAGCATAAAATCGAGATCAAGAAGCTGAATATATTTCTGTGTACGTGATTTAAACGTCGTGAACAGAACAGCTTTCGCTGTGTATAGTATATTGTCTAGTGGCTGTCAAGGTATGCACGATAAACCCAACTGCTAATTGCTTATCTAATCGAAAACGACTTCTAACCGTACGTAAAAAGTAACACGAGTGAAAAAATTAAGCCATTGTTAACCACGAACAAAATATTCCAAGTTATCGCCTGACAGTTTTCAAGCTATAAGGAATAACGTATTGGCTTGTTTCCCAAAATGGCTTGAAGTTTGATGATCCTCATTAAAAGTTATTAGACTAAAACGGTTGCTCAAACTCAAAGTTTTTTGACCAACGCTGCCATCATCTGACTAGGTAGTGTATCTAGGCTCGTTCTAACTGCGACGTATCCGGTCCCGCAATCTCCAGATAGTGGCTCAGGGTCGCGAGGGACTCCTAAGGATTCTCAGTGAAAAGTCTGGGGGTCACCAGAAGTAGTGTGAAAGGTGTCTTTTTCCAACCTCCATGTCACAATAAGGCCATATTTTGGTCCCCAGGCCTATATTTTTAAGAACATGGATCCCGGGGTTGGAGAAGTGAAGAACCGCTGGTTTAGATTGAAATACTGCCTTGAAGTATGCGCTACAACTGACTTCAATACAGACGCAGCAACACTAATGTCAGTTTGTGTTTTAAACAGGCTTGGTGTTCGGAGAATACGTTATTCGCCCATTTTTCTCCGAGACCGAAGATGTCCCTGGAATGGCGATCAAACTAGCAAGTGCATGCTGCATCTGTAAGATATTTATTTTTGTTACCGCTGTGCTGTCTTTTTTCAATATGTAGCACTGGTGCAAATCAGTCAGCCATGGTCACAACACTTACGTGCAGCAAAAACATCATTTCCATCTTTTTAATTTTTGTTCAGTTTTAATCAGCACGGATTTCTTCCAATGGAAGGACGTTTTGTTTTTTAATCGTGACATTGGAAGATTAAAAATAAGACAACTGTCGCTGCGTTGCAAAGCTAAAAGTAACTTGAATGAAAGGGAAAACTGCGCGCGAGACCAGCCAAAGCTTCTTTTTTAGCAGCAGGATGAGTGGGAAGCGCCCGCCCGTTCCTGTTGGAAAATCAGTGACTTCTTTCCTGCTTGAATTTTAATGTAAACTGTTTTTCTCAGGCAGCCCAAAACTCTTTGTGGCCGCGATTTCACGAACTTGGTGTATTCAAAATAAGCCCTATGCTATGGCGAAAGTTTGCTTGGCGTTCTGAAACGGTGCACAACTGCGCACACACTAAAAGAGAGAAAAGCGTTATTTTCGGTGACGAAAAATAATATAAACTTTTTGTTAATGTTCAGCAATAAGAGTGTTTTTTGCGGAGCAGGGGATCTCGCAATAAGCTACTTAAAAAACCACAGGGCTTCGATTCAAGATGTTTCTGCTCAAAACATCAGTTCCTTAACTGCAGGCCATTCAACAACGAACCAAAACTGTTTTTCTGCGGCGCAATCACAAAATTTTGCCTGTCTTATGGTAGGGTGTTCGCTTCACACACCGAAAGTGCCGCGTGGTCCGGTATATTCCAAAATGTTTGAAAAATGCAACCGTAGCGAGAAATACGATTTTTACTGTAGCTTTAGTGCGCTTACATTGAATTTCTATCTTTTAGATGGCCGGAAAAATTGCTCCTATTTTTATAGCGCGGAAAATCGACTCAGTATGGTGCTGAAGTTTGTTGATATTGAAAACTTAGTTGTTTGTAGAACTCCGTTTCACGTCACATTTGCTTGTGCGCAGTGCTTGTGACCTTCATCAACATCTACAGCGTCAAAATTGCGGAGAAGATACAAATTGTATTCACCGTTGCAAAGCTGATTGCCCTGTTGATCGTGATCGGTGCTGGTATTTACGCCTTGGCTGCAGGTAAACTGATATGTTTTGTTGTGTGCCTCATAGTTGCGTTGCCAGGGTTTAGTGGTTGGGCACCAAACAGAAAAGTGGGGACCATACTGAACGAAAAAGTAAAAAGGGTGATCAGTAGTGGCGAGCGGGAGAATACCAACTACAAATTGGAAGCCTACACCAACAGTCCACTGGCGTCGGCGTTGCTGCTGTGATCTATATTCGGAAGAATCCTAACAAAACTCTTCTAGGGGTAGCTCTGATTGTTTTTTAGAGTTTTTGCATGGCTGCTTGAGCATAGAAAAGCAACTTTAACAAAATTTTTAAATTCCTAAATCAAGCTCATGGTTTACGTATCAGACCAATCATTCGCGCAATGCTTAAACCATGAAGGCACTTAGAAGACATACAGCTTTATTATTGCGTAACCATTGAAACGCATGAATTATGTCTAGTATTTTTCTGCCAATCAGGTCGACGGTCGCATGATTTTCGACATGTCGATGAAATTATTGTAGAAAAAGTATCCTGTGAGGAAAAACAGAAATGTTCGGTTTGGTCTTTGTTTATAAGCAATATTCTAAAGATTTGAGAAATGATCAACTATTTTTCGGTGATTCCAAAAGCTTGTTTTTGTGTTCTCATCTATCTAATGAACAATTTTAGAGCCTTAACTTTTTCTTTTCAGGTGTAACGGATAACCTTGCAAACAGTTTCACTGGTCCATGGAAGTGGACATCTATTGGCACATCATTCTACCAAGGACTCTGGGCATACGATGGATGGAATCAGCTTAACTACATAACTGAGGAACTTAAAAATCCTATCGTGTAATTGCTTCTTTTGTGCCAAATTTCATTCTATACTTGTTTTAGTGCAATGCCCAAGAGAAAATGCTTTCTCTTTCTGAAGATTGTGATTGTTACGACGTTATGTCGGCGGTAGTAATCGTTTGGGCCTGAGTTTTTAAAACCGTTAGTTACGCAGCCATTCATCTCAGAGGTTTTCAGCAAATCGACTCCAAAAAGTCTCGCGAAATATTTAAATACGTCAGTGGAAGATTTGACGATAGCATGGTGGTTTCTTTGCAATTGAATCGTGATTATGTTTCCGAGGGTTATCGGCCGGAGTCCACAGCTCCCTTAAATGTCTTGCTAGTGAGTTTCATGTGTGTTATAACGAAACAATAAACATCAAGTTTCGCAATAGTAGTAGGAGGAGATAATAGTAGGAGATACTGAACCATTAATAAATTGGAGAATAATGTTCTACGCTTTTTGAGGTTTGCGAAGGGCGCCAGTGCGTAATTTTAGAGTGCGCTAACACAAGGCAATTAAAATGGACGTAAAACGCTCACAGTACCAATTTACTTCAAATATTTTGACACTATCTAGAAAAGAAAATGTCTTCTGTGTGGTAACACAATGGATGTAAATGTGGTCATGGTAATACGCTCTGGACAAATCCATGGCTGTGGCAGATTCCACAATCTCATAAATTTGCGCATGACTCGATTAGGAAATGGAAAGTTTAGGAATAACTGTGAATTGTTTGTTTCGCAACAACACAATGAAGTTTATGTTGCTGCGAAGCTCGAAAATTTAAGGACCGGGTGAAACAGTTCCTTCAATTTGGTTAATTTCACTGTTTTTCAAAAATTAAAAAATTTCAACCGATGGAAGACTGTTTTTTTATGTAGTTTTGCAATTCCTCAACATTTTCCCATTTTTGGAAGTAATTCCCGCATTTGTGGGGTTCAACAAAAACCTCTTTCCTGGAAGAACGAAAAACTAGCACGCGACTTCGTACAACCTGATGCAAAAGGACTGGGTTGCGAGCAATAGTTTTTCCTCTTTGTTCTTGGCGTTGAATGTCTTTGCACACACACAAAACATACTATTATAAAAATGCGAAAGTAACAAATCTTCAGTGACGCTGTAAAAATTTCATGGAAAATAGTAGAAATTCCAGGCAAAAACCTGAAGCAAGTTAGTAGAGTACATTCGAATGGTGGACTTAATTAAGGTACGACTTGTAGAAGGTAAATTTGCGGTGAGAACCGTTACTTTTTTATTTTGCTCAAACACGGTAATTCATTTTAAAAATACTGCAAAACTGAAAACAATCGATTCTCAAATAAAAGTGCACGCGTTATTTCTACTGCTTTTTTCCAACTGTAATAAAGCGTTGAAGTAAGTTTAAGTTTATTTTGCACATCAGTAGACAGGTGGTCTTTTTACAGAAATCTTCCCCGAGCGATTATGATTGGGATAATGCTGGTGACGTGCGTTTACCTGCTGACCAACATTGCTTACCTAGCAGGCCTGACTATCAATGAAATGGTTTCGTCTCGTGCTGTTGCTGTGGTAAGCGTAGTTTGCTTGTTGAATAAAACAGCTATTCAATGGTTTCTCGTTAGGTTCATCTGCAGTGCCCCCAGGGTCGTACCGAGGAGGGAGCAAGGGGACACAATTCCACGGGCGCCAAATCGCTGGGGAGCGCCGAAAAGTGCCAATAGCATCGCATAAACTTTCTCCAATACAGTACAGTTACTCCCAAGAAACCTTAATTTCCAACATGAGAGGGCCAAACTTGTTTCTTGCTCCGGACGCCATCTAACCTCGGTACGTCCCTGAATGACCCTTCCCACCTTCTCCACTGTTTAATGTTTGCCCGTAAAATCCTTGCGATAAAAACGTTTGCTTGAGCTTGCAAAATATTTCAAAATCAAAGTTCAAATTGTGCTGTTTTTCACAAGTTGTTTCGAAAACTCAGTGTTATTTTGATCTTGTACCAACGGATTTCGACTACCTGATACAAACGAAAACTGCCGTTAAAGTTTCCATACCGTAAAAAAATAAAAGCACGGTAGAGCACATTCCTGGTTTCTTGGCTTGTTTTGTTATTTTCCCGACGTTTAGCAAGGCAAGGAATTTTGTGTCGACGTGTTTGCTATATTACAGACTTTCGGTGTAAAATTTCTCGGAGCAATGTCGTGGATTATACCGTTGGGCGTCGCTGTTTCCACCTTCGGCGGATGCAACGGTTATACCATAACTGGACCAAGGTATAAGGCGTAAACCGTCTTTATGAAATACTTGGGTTTCATTGTTACCGTTTAAGAATAACTTTTGACAAATAATAATCTAGCAACATCATACGCATTGTTGAAAGTTATGGCGCAGATGAAAAACGCAATATGAAAATTTTTGATAAAAAACAAGCTTAATAGCGTCACTGCGTGACCAATAGCACTTGCGTGGCTGTTACTTGAACATCAAAACCGAAAACACGCAACATATCTGTGGTTGCAAGTTTGCTAAAAGGCGTGTTTTACTAGTAAGTCATCACCTTAAACTTTCTGGTTGCGTGCTTTTTCTTCACTGCAATAAGATAAAGTGAAATTGTTCTTGACAGAAGACGACCTTGCTGCACAAACGGTTTCATTGTTTTTATGCAGAATTATCTACACTGCTGCGAGAAATGACCACATGCCTGGATTCTTAGCGATGGTCAACTGCAAGCGTAACACACCAGTTTCTGCCATCATTTTCAATGTCAGTTTGCTTTTCGAAGTTTCATCTATCGGCTCATGTTTAATTTAGGATAAAACCTTCTACATTTCTGTCATTTCACATCGTAGGAGCCCCCCTAGTTGAGGAAAAGGTTTCTATTGGAAAAGTATAATTGAAAATTTGCAATAGAGTGCTCAGTAGAACGCTGTCATTTTATTTACTGAACTTAGTCCTATGTAAGCGATTGAATTAATTTTGCTTGGTTCTGATCATGAGTTATAGAAGATCAAATCAGCCATCAGTTTGCTTGTTAACCACTATATGTCTCACCAATATTATCTGTGCACAGGCCCGTAACCAGAGGGGGACGAAGGGGGGAGGAGCACCCCTAGAAAATTTTTCGCCCCTCCCTGGAAAAATGTGTTGGACACAGTTTAAAACTACTGCACATAGTTCAAAAAATTTGGGCCCCTTTCAGAAAAAACTCTTCTCCACTCCTGCTGTCCCAAGCTGGTCGCGGGCCTGTCTGTGCATTGTAAGATTTTTTTTCAGACTCTCATTGCTCTGACCATTCTCATACCTAACGATTTTGATTCACTGGTGAATTACTTCTCCTTCAGTATGTGGGTATTCCACGGAGGTTCTGCACTTGGCCTTCTGGTGCTGCGATGGAAACAACCAGACCGACAGAGGCCGTACAAGGTGAGCAGTCTTTTCACTCTATGTCAGTTTCATTTGAAAACAGAAGTAGCGTTTGTAAAATATGTCTACTTTCTGTATAGGCAGTGCATTTTTTAGCCCAGCGCTTGCGACACCAAACGGCATTGCTCTGCTTTGCTGAATGCTCGTAAGCCTAAAAAAGGGGCTTAACCTGTAAATGCTAGCATGTAAATATCGGTTATATTTTACTTTCTGAAGAGCATAAGTCTGTGATATCTTCCAAAGCACTTTGTAAATAGGGTTCTTGCTGCAAAGCTTGTGGAAGTATTGTTTATAGCTATTTGGTAACCACGAATTCTTTTGTTCTTTGTAAGTAGCTGATGTGAATTTTTTGCGAGTAAATTCTGGTGAATTATTTTGAACGGAGGAGTTTTATATACCAATTCTAATTTGCGACAGCGGTTTGACCTCAAAAAGTATATGATGAAATGGAAAACCGTGCTTGTTTTGGTTGCTACAGTTTCTTGCAGATTAGTTAAATATAATACTAATTTTTTAGGCAATGTAGCTTTTGTAGAATCCAATTGAACGTAAACTTTATAGCAATTATAACTTCTCTACGCTACCAGCTGATGAAAGTGTTGCCTTATTTGCGCAGGTCCCAATATTCATTCCCGTTCTGGTTGTCTTGATAGCTTGCTATCTCGTGTTTTATCCAATCATCTCGCAGCCAGCGTGGGAGTATCTGTACGCTACACTGTTTATTCTTAGCGGAATGCTGTTTTACATACCGTTCATTCACTTCGGAATCAGGCTCGGATGCATGAGTGAGTACAGTATTTCCTCTCGTCGAATGAGCGAAAAATTCTGAATGCTGGTTTGCTTAAATTCTGAACGTAAACTTCATTATACAGAATATATATTAGCCTTCAGGTCAACAGCGATCCGTTCCTTCTGACTTCGCGATCAATCCAGCATTACGCACCTTAAGTGATGCGTAGGACGATTCGCTTATGAGACCAGTGCTGGCACGTTAAATTTTTTCAAGATTTTCTATTATCGTCTTCTTGTTTCCGCTCACTTTTAGATTGAGGTGATGCTTGGCGTACTGCAGATGTTCGCTTTCGCAGAATGTTTAATGATACTGGCTCGCAATCACACGAAGCAATTCATGAAGCAAATAAACTGCTATACGCTTTTAATTCTGTGACCAGTTGAGATGTCCGGCTTACGCTTAAAATACTTGTGTTTCATGCAGTTGGAACAATCAAATGCTGTTCAAAGCACATTTCAGCCTTCTTCGAATTGTGTTTTGTAATGTTAATACCTTAGCACTTCGATTTCCTTCAGGTAAATGATTTTTTAGGTGTGCTGAAAGTATAGTCCCTGCAAAACAGGATCAATTTCCTGGCCATTCTTTTGCGGCATGTTGGAAGAGAATTGCACTTTACAAAAGATTAAGCGCAGTTTGATTTTAGTGTTTCTTATGACAAGAAACTCAGCAAACATTTACCTGTTTTACAGAGCATTTCACAAGGTTTTTGCAGAAACTCATGCAAATGGCTCCACCTGAAGCATACCTCAAGGGCGAGTGAAATTGGATTCTCGTTGCGACGTATTTCGACTCTTGATTTCTCTTTCTGTGGTGGTTTTACTAAAACGGTGTAGTCCTATCGGAAATGGAGGTTTATACCCTCTATCCTTAGAAGGCTTCTGTTCATACGCAAGTTGTGGTGAAACAACTTGACGAAACGTCAGACATTTACCGTTCTTTACCAACCATCTTACTGCGGTGCATGGAAAAGCCATCGTTGGTATGGGATAAAATATCGTTGCAGGTGGTACTTGATTTTTGCTGCTTAAAGTGTCTGCGAGTAACTCTTTTGTTCCAACTTCTTTGCAATTTCAGCGAGCAGCAAGACGAAAAATATTTTGGCTTTCGAATTAATTAACTTATGGACTGTCGAGTTGCCAAACGGTTCAATACCAACAATCTGAGTCTAAAGAAAAAGCCCAAATGCATTTTAAGTTGCTTGGTTCCTTCAACAAGGCAAAAACGAACGTTTACTAACCTTGCAATTTTGGTGCTATTTTGATGCTGACTTGCAGCAGTTCCTGTGAAAGAAATCTTCCTATATAAAATTAGTCGAACAAAAAAATTATCGGTCACAGATATTGCTTTTGGATTGCTTCCGTATCGTAAATAAACTTTTCTTTGTGTTTGTGTCGAAGTATTTTATCGATATCGTGATTGCAAACACCTACCAACGCCACCAGCGCGCGTGCGATCTCTGTTTTTGAAGTGGTTTGCTCCCTTGTTTCTTTTACCATATTTCGCCTTTAAGAAGCTCTGCAGCAGTGTTTCAATTTTTTAACTGTTTCTGTCTTGCTTTTTAATTCGAATTATTTGTAACTGAAGCGAATTTTACCATTGTCAAAAACAAGTGTCTTATTTCAATGCAAAACATCATTGCTAAATCCTGACCGTTCTCGCCAGAATGTTGGTCATGAATTTGCTAATTCCTTCAAGTCATTGCTTCACTCTCATGTTTGTTTTGTTTGATGTTGGTTTTACGCTTATTGTGTGTTTGGATTTCAACATAGACGCTGAAAAGTCTGCAACTCGCTACTTTTATTTCCAGCTATTCCATATGAAAGTGGCTGCTTTAAATGCACTAAAAATAGCACGAGAGGTGGGTGTTTTGATCATTAACCCAGTGGTAACCTTGGATTGGGGCGGCAATAGCACAGTGGTAAAGTGTCCGCCTCCCAATTGGAAGGTTGGGTGTTCGATCCGCAGCCACTGAGTGAATTGCCGTACCGCTCCTTGGGCAAGAGTGTTCACCTCACCCGCCTCAGGCTTCGACCTGCCGCCAATTGCCGTCACCAAAATTAACAAAAACAACCAAAAAACTTGGATCTATTGTACACTAGCAACATTTGGTTCTTGTGAGATCCTTGGTTAAGAATTAATCTCGTAAACTTCGTACTCTTCTTACTTTCAGTATCCACTTCAGCCAGCCTCCAAAGCAAGATGAGAATAAAAACTATCGCTTTAAGTGTTGAGTCCGGGGTTGTACAGTTATTGTTATAGAGTAACTAGGTGAAGAGCTATGAAGAGCTTAACGAAAACATTGTGTATCCTGTGTAAGGATTGACGTCATAAGAAGTACGTTTTTTCAGTAGATTTTCGCTATGGAAATGTTGTTGCTGGAAAACAAGTCTGTTACGCATAAATTGGATTTGTTTACAACTTTTGCAAATACAATCCAAACTACACAACGGTAAATACGCACAAATAATCCTATTTAGCGAATCGTTAAAGCTGCAGGAGTGATTCACTTTTCAAAGTGCTGTTGAAGCTCTGTTTAAAAGAAACTAAGTGCATATTTCTAAACGTGGTTTTACAACTAATGGAAAGTTCTTGCTGGAAGAGATTAATGATTCGTATTTCTATTATTGTGATTGTTTTGGTTTCGTCAGCGTTAAGAAAATCGTTATTTGTTGTAGTATGTGCTACATCGGCGTTTGATGGCTAGCGGGACATCTCAGTGTTGTCCACATGACTGATTCAAAGTTGCTATGGAGTTCTATGACAGTTTTATTGTACGGAAGTTATTCCTTTGGCTATCACAATCTCTGGTCAACTCGTACTGCTTTGTGACGCAGACGGCGTGTTTTTGCTATTGCAGAAGTTCGTATGCTAGAATGCGTATCGATGCTTGCCAATTTCTTCTGTGGTAAGCAGTGACCTTATGCATATTTCATTCATGAACGCTTGTGTTTCGAACTTTTAATAGACGACTGAATCAGTTCGGCGAAATAGTGCTACATTGCTTTATTATAACTTGGTGAAATCAGATATTGAATTTTTTCGGCGATTTACTTTTTTCATCGTCTTGTTGAAGTAAAAAATCATGGGTACCTTACTGTTGGGTAGTTATGGGAAACCAAATGTGCCGAATGCTCACGATTACATGGCTAAAATTACTACCTTCGAATTGCATGAATAATTCTACCCAAGCACATGGTTGAGGTTGGTGAAATGGTTCTTTTTCACACCAAATGTGTAACGCCAAATTGAAAACGAAAATCTGAAAAAAGGAGTTATGCATTTTTTATAAAAGTTTTTGGTAAGTTCAGATTTACATCATGAGCATTTGAAGCATGGAACCCACATCTGAAGGACATATGACGTATTGACAAGAAGACGTTGTAATGCTTTTTTTAACGTCTGCTAGCTTGCTACCAGCTTTTATTAAATACAACCACAGCTGTTTTGTTGACAAAATAAATTTTTCAAACTTGAACGTCGAGAATCAGCCTGCAGAATTGTTGCATTTTTATCAACGACGAATGTTTATAAACTTGCAAACAGTGCGTGTGTTGGTTGACAGAAGCATCACTGTATACATCTGCCTGTTTTTTGTTCTGCTTCATCTGCAAATGAGTTGATTTTTTAAGCAGTATGAGTGTCATATTAGGGTTCTGCTTGCAAGTTTAACTTGTGAAACACTTTTCAAGTTGAAAACGCCTTTCAAGATGTACGCAGAAACATTTACAAAATAAACGTGTACATAATGCTAAAATAAACAGTAAGTATCTAGATTCTAGAACAGTTATGTCCAACTCAAATGGCTTACTGAGCCAAAAATTACATCACTATCTTAACCACAGCTGCACATTGAATGACTTACTAATGAGGGCCGCAGATTGAATGACTTACTTTGATCTTAGCAAACAAAATTTAGCTGAAGCTAATGTACTAAAAGCCTTCGAATCCTGAGTGCAATGGTAACCGCCATGATAAAATGGCACTGAGGACAACCTGCATCAAAAATGTCAAATTCAAGATTATCAAAATAAGGACAGTTTGTCAGTATGCAGGATACTTTTACTACAGCGAAAGCCTACACTGGGTGGCACAAAACCTTCGCCTGGGCCGCGGGTAGGACAATGCTGTTCTAGAAGAACCACCATAAGGCTACTGCAAACCAACATGCAGATCACGAAGTCGCATATGCGACAGATGTAACTCAGGTTAGCTCGACCTCCTTCGTATATTAGTGCATCATAGTGGACATGGGCAGAAGTTCAGCGGTGAGTTAAACTGAAAGTTAACATAAAACGAAACACACATTTGAAGGTTCGGTACTGGAGTAATTAATACTCATTCCAAGGAACCAAAGGAAACGTCTATTTCAGTCTCAGATTTTCGTACTGAGGAAGAGGGCCTAAGATCACTAATTTTTAAACATTTTTTTTCCGTTTATGTACGTTGCAACATTCAAATTGCAGTGAACACTTCACAGAACCCGTTTCATTGTCATTGTTTTGGCTACAATTGTTAGTTTTTTAGTCACAAATGCTTTAGAGAAACCGAATCTTGCACGAAACAACACATCCGTTTTGGATGTTCTGTTCCAGGATTCTTACAGCTTGACCGGTAGTTCTGATCGGGATTCACTTTCATCATCGCTGCAACAGTTTGGTTCATGTGTAAGTTGTAAGCACAAACTTCATATGATACTGTTAGTGACGAAGAAGAGCAATTGGCCTCCCTTGGGTCTCGCCTAAAAAGCAGCCTCGTGGAGTACAGACAGCATAAAGATATCAGTTTGTTTGTTTATTAGAAAATGCCAGGCCAAGGCCTGAAATGATCATTGACTGATTTCACACAATGAGAAGAATACAATATAACCGATTTAAAGCGAACACCATACAAACGAGACAAACAGAATTAACCAACAAAAGTTAACGCGCAAACGGCATACGCAGTGAGGAAACAAATGGATGACAATCAGTGGGGAAAGTAGAATAATTTTCTTACCGGAACGATCCAGTACTTGTCAAAACCCTCCCAAAATTTCAGCCATAAATATAAAAAAGCAATCAAGAGCACGTCTACTTTTGGCCCACCCTGTATTGTACATTTTAAAAATACAAAAAACGTACGGTACATTTTGAAAACCACCGTTTCAAAATCAACCAAAAATCGTTAGGCTATAGGCTACGTACGGCAACTTGCACTATCTCCGAAAGTGGTTCAGGCAATGCAACTTGAGTAGTCCAAATTTAACACTTTATACTATAGCCTACTTGCTAATACTGTATTTGCAATCTGCATACCCTAAAATAGCAAACCTGATACAAATACTTTACATCTTTTGCAGGGCCCTAGGCTGTTTTAAAAGGGGCTCTTGTGAAAGGTTTGCGATTGATGTCATACAAATTAGTACTACACGCAGGACCGGATTTAACTGATGCGAGGCCGTAGGCTAATCCACTTGTGAGGACCCCTCACCCATTGTTGCGACAAAAAAAGGAAAGCGTCAATCAATTCGCGAAAATCGGAAAATTATGCTCTGAAAGTACGGTCATTAAAAAGTTCTCAATTATTGCTGAAGTGCCCACGATCACTGCGTTTGTTGCTGCCTTCGACGCAAAAGCGTTAAATTGCACGGAATTGTTGGAATCCTACTTGGATGGCGGGAACAGGATTATTAACTGCCACAGGCAAACCAACCGAAATCGCCACAATTGAAATATTTGACACAACACATGGTCTACGCTTTTTGTAAGAATCACATCTGCGTTTTCTTATCTGTATTGCAAAAAAACAAACACACTGCACCTATATACACCAATAAAGTATGCGTGGCGGCATAAAGGCTTTAAAGCACAACGTGAGGACCACGTTGCAACCCTCTTACCACGGCTGTAAATATCTGACACACACGAGCAAAACACCTCACGTACAACGCACCCAAATGGTTGTAACTGTTAGGTTCACAATTCGCGTAACTTCACTCCCCAGGTGAAATGAGCAAGGAATAAAAATCTGTGGTTGATTCCTTGCTTATTTCACTTGTGGAGTGAAGTTACTTGAATACAGATATGCTCAAGTTTGAAACATCGCAAAAAGAAGAAAGCAGAGCCCAATCGGTTGATTCGTCTGAAGCCCATAGAAAACCTTCTAGAGCTTTCAATTGTTCACTATTCGCGTGTTTCTTACTTTTTCAGATTGGTAAAAATCGAATGCAACTAAACTATCGCGTGAAAAGATGTGGAGTTAAAAATCAGAACCGTCGCCAGAAAGTCTTGAATATGGGGCTTAAATTTTCGCAAGGGGACTTGACATTTGAAAGTTTCATAAAATCTTTACTGATTTGTAGTGTTTCATATTTAAATTTGGAAGGGCTGAGCTCACCAATGCCTACCGTGCTTGCGATTGGACTGGTTTAAATTTCGCTTATGCTGTCATTATTGAAATACGTATAAAGAAATAAAAAGCTACAATCATCAAATCAAGTAAGGCTGAACATAACACAGTGAACAGTTAAAAAGGTTTTGTCCTGCCTTCTTCATAACAAAATTATCTAAGAATTCATCACAATTTGTTTGCCCAAGTTTGTCACTTTTAATGTACCGAATGCTTAGTGTGAACAACCTCTCCTGGAATATTGCGGCCCTTTAATTCATTTTTAATTCTCTTCAATCTTGAAAAGGACCTTTCGCCTGAGCAATTAATGACCATCAAGCTAAGAAATAAGGCTTCGTGTGGTTGCATAAACTAAAAACCACTAATCTAAGGCATCAGACCCAAACGCGCTTTTGTCATTTTTTGCTGTTTCCGTGTCTCGTTGGGGAAGAGTTCTGCGGTTGCCAGTTGGTAAAGTCGCTTTTGCTTGCTATTCAATATCATCAAGATCTTCTCTGATTTGCTTAGCATGGGAGCAGTACAAACTTGCACAAGCACTCAATAGCAATCTGATTTCTGAATGACTTTACTGAAGAAAATTCAAATGGAAAAAATCACATCTAAAAATACCAATCGAGCTTTACGCGACACAAACGCTGACAAAACTACAGTATTGCTCAGTCACCTAAGAAACAACTATGCTTTTATTGTAGGATACTGCTGCTAGCCCTAC
>Ga0210059_1005591_pt1 | contig 20205 bp, 12 predicted proteins | sample Ectturendosymbi2_FD_188042 | JGI IMG/M metagenome (GOLD analysis project Ga0210059, IMG submission 188042) | Ecteinascidia turbinata endosymbiont from Florida, USA - Sample 2 (SPAdes) (version 2) | ecosystem: Host-associated > Tunicates > Ascidians > Unclassified | place: Key West, Florida... | reverse complement strand
CTCAATACTAGCACCATCTGGATGACGCGAACAAGTGTTGGCTAGTCATCTGCCCTACTAAGGCTTTCACCACGAGGCAACTTGCCAGTCGCTAATGGAAATGATATGGTCATTATGTGGAGCAAGCCTACTGCCACTGTCTATGCGTTAACAATGACATAATGTGACTAAATAATGAAGAAATGCTTTCTGGTACAAAGTGCTGGGCTTCGCTGAACATATGGTTTGTTTGATCTATCAGGTCTTTGTGCTACCTCTAAACTTTGTTAAATTTAAAAAATATTTTGCACAATGCTTTTTTGCATGATTCGTCACATTTTTAGAGGGTGGCAGATAAAAATTTTACAAAAATTTTTTTTCCATATATCCGTGAGCCACCCTAATCAATGGATGGAGCATTTGCGAAACCAACCAAGTACTGTATGACCACGTTCTTGCCTCCCCACACCTAGCGTACTTATTATATGCGCAATCGTCTAGTAGTGAGCAAAACAATTTTACCACGTCGGAAGTCGCGACAAACCAAATATTATTTCAGCATTGCAACTGAACTTGCAAAGGCATATCGATAACAGCTGTTGTATCTTCAACAAATTTTGATAAGAGAAAAAGAGCTGTGTTGCAAGAAAAGTTTGACCTAACAATAAATTTTGAACTAATGATAAATTTGGACTTTTTTTCACTTAAAAATCAACTTAGGAGTCGCTCATGGTATCAGCGTGAAATTTGTTTTGTGGACGTTTCGTGAACATCAAAAACGACAGAAAATTGACTTTATTGACTTTTGGTTGTCCTAATTATGAATTAGCAGGTGTTTTGTTGAGTCTGATGTTCGAAATAAGATAAAAGAGAAGAGAAACTGTTGCACTGAGTAATTTGTTAGGTTGATTAACCCAATCGTTGCATGATCAACGTCACGAAAAGGAAATCAAGCAATAACATTTGCCAGCCTGTATATATCAGACGACGGGGTTTACGACGTTTTTCGTGTAGTATACACTAATTAGTTTTATTATACCGATATTTGTCGAAAGCGACCAATACTGATACAGCTATTGGAAAATATACAATCGGTAAAACTCCATTTTTTCAAGAGGAAGACTTCAGCTTCTTTGAAAGCAGTAAAAATGGCCCCAAAATCATAACACTGCTACCGCTAAATCATCGCAGGACTTTCGTGGCAATAGCGAATATTAATTGCAAGTTACCGTCAAGTTTAGCCCAGGTATTTCATCGTGAACTGTCACAAATCCCTCCAACCGTTTGTGTTATTATTACTAAAATAGCCTTGAAACAAGACTTCATGGCCTTCGGTAAAGCACTGCCAAGCCATTGTTTCGTAGGAAAAATATGGCAGTACACTATCACGTGTTTTATCTTTGGTTAGTACCTTGAGTAAAACAACGTAGACCTACTGAGTAGAGATGGCACGGTCCAAGATTTTTCAGACCCGGACCGCCCATAGCCCGCAACATTCAGCCCATTAACCGCCCGTGGACCGACAACATTTCTTCTTTTCCAAACCGGTCCGCCCATGGCCCGCTAAACAATTGGCAGTCTTGTCTATTTTGTTTCCTGAGGCAAAATGTCTCCAACGGCTATGCCTTCTGAGGCAAAATACCTGCTGAGACAATGTTGCCTTTTGAGGAACATGATTGGTTGAAGTGGACATGTCATGTGAAAAGCACAATAAACAAAGTTAGATGCTTGGATTCGTGTGTAAGCCTAAAACCCTAAACCTAAGACCTTAAACCTAAAACCTCAAACATAAAACCCGAAACCGAAACTTAAAACCCTAAACCTAAAACCCTAACCATAACACCTTAACCTAAATTCCTAACCCTAAACCTAAAAATAAAACCCTCAACCAGTCCCGTTACCATGGGATAGCTGTTTAGGGCCTAGCACCCCCAAAGAAATCTCCAAGCCCCCACAAACTGAAAATGAAACTATACTGCATAAATCAGTGGATTTTTTGTCCATTTTAGAATGTCAAGACCCCGGACAAAAAATACCGCAACGGCAAAGCAATGCCAAGTGGTTTTAGTCACTTTCATTGCTACCGAGTGCTTTTTTCAACTCAAAGAAAATTTAAAAGGTTTTTCAATATTAGCGCCGCGGGCGACTCGTAGCGGCTCGGTGAAGCCAAACCGCTAAAAATATCGTCAGCGGCCCGCTCGTTCAGCCTCAGCGGCCCGCCCAAAATCCGGACCATTAGCGGCCCGTGCCATCTCTACTACTGAAGTGTGTTCTGTTGTAAAAATACTGGAAATATGACTATTGCAAGACAATTTACGTAGAAATTAACGGCTAGTAGAACTCGTAACAGGTAGGCGTAAGTCGTGAAACGTGCTTGTCGTGTTTTTCAGTTAGTTCGAGTGTTTTGCGTTGATACTGAATATAGCTGTGCTGTGTTCATCTGACTTATGCCAGAGTGTAACAGAACTGTCCAGTGGGTTAGTAATGGAGTAACACCGGCAAGTAAGCCAAGCACCCAGTGTTGGCTAAGCTAAAGACTCCAAGCAATCCTTTCGCCACCTGTTGTTTGAGGCTTGCTATGAAGTCATTCGCTTGTGGAGATCACGCCGAAAGTTATATTGCGTAGAAAGTCATGGGTGAAACAGCTTTTTACCAGCTAACAAGCATAAGCGAATGCGATTCCACAATCCAGGGACGTCTCATCGACATTCAAAGCGCCGATGAAGCCCTGTTATATTTCACACACGGATGGTCAAATTTTTGGATCAAGAGCAGTTAGCGTTTTCCAGAAATTTGGGGAAAAGTGAACCTATTATTGCTGGTGTTTCCAACGACGTGTTTTCCTGAGCAAGGTTTCTGCCAAATACTGCGCATGCGTCATATTACCGTAATCCCCTTGACATGAACAAGATCGGTGGAAACTTAATTTAAACTGAACCATTTGCCACCTGCTCTGAAAAAGATTGCAGATAAACACCATCGCAAGGTTTGCGTTAGTTTAGATGAGTTGTTTCTTTCGAAATGATTAACATTTATTCTACAAATGCATCTGCATTCGTTTTTTTGTGCAAACTAGATTTCTCGTTTATGTTTCATTGGCACTGAATTATTTTCCAATCAAAATGCTATTTTCAGACAATGCGAAAATTGCAGGAAGGGGGGCGATTTTCAAGCAAAGTTCCTGTAGGGGGGCGATTGTACAAAAAAGGTTGAAGACCACTGGCGTAGAGTATAGGATAATTCAGAAAGTTTTGCATAGTTTAAAACATTTCTACAGAAGCAATGAAGATGTACTGGTTACTTTCTCACAAAGGATTGGTAAAAAACTATGAGGATATCTGGTCTTCCAATACTGTTGTACAACTTTCAGTACTAGCATAAGTAGTCATGTGAAAATAACGACAAGGTGATAAAAAGCAAAGACACGTGATATTTACAGATGAGTGCATGCATATGTACACGTAGTTGTCATGATGAGCATTTATTTTCGCAGATGTGGAGAAAACAAACGCTGAAATTGATGTACATTTGTTTGACAATGCAAATAATCATATGATAAAAAAAGAACAACAAGGTGGAAAAAATCAAATGATAGGCAGATGCAAAAGATTAAACCTCATTATGAAGGAAAGCTTCACACAGAGTCTGTAAAGTATAAAATATATAGCAAAACATGATGAAAAAAGACACATGGCACAAATCACAAAGAATGGACAACACAAGATAAGCTAAGCGAATTCCATTTGTTACTTCGCACCAACAAGCCCAGAAACTAGGTAATTTTTGCACGGATGTTTGAAATCAAAGTGAGATCGAAACTTGATATGGTCAGGTATTTCTGACCATACCTTGGGTCCAATGAATTTGAGGGAGCATTGCCCTTGGGAAGAGTTTACCATGGGTAAGAAGAAATTGTTTGAAATTGTGGTGGGGTATTTATGAACTGTCTGAGGAGATTTGAAATATTAGTTAAAATGTGATAGAAGTTCATTTTTCAATATGAATGCATAAGCTCGCCAGCAGACATTTTGAGTAAATTTTTGATATTTAGAATGTCACTTTGTATATGCATTTCATCCATAGTGGCTTTGTTGGATGTTTTCAGACATTTCGCAGCTTTGTTTTGCAGATTCACAAGAGGTTGAATAGTAGTTTTTGAAGCCCTACCCCAGTCGAAGACAGCATAATTTAGATAAAAGTGTATCTATGCATTATACACAGCTTTTAATACAGGTTGGATGGAGTAATATTTTAATTTGGATAATAATCCACATGATTTCGAGATTTCTTTAGTTAACTTAGCAATATGTCGTTTCCAACTAAGCTTGTTGTCAAGGATGATGCCTAGTTATTTTATGTCATTATTTAACAAATTTGATCGCTGATGATGGTGATATCAAATGTGGGAATGTCACCTTCAGGTCTGTTTAATATGGTGTAACTGGTTTTGTTGCAATTAATAGTCAGTTTGTTCGCCCGAACCCAGTAGTCAGTATTTTGAAGTTCATCTTTAGCTTTTCTTTGCAAAATTCTGTTATTGGATGCAGACATATGTAAATCGATATCATCAGAAAATATTATATTAGTAAATGAAGATGCTTTAGTAATATCATTTATGCATATAAGAAAATGCGGAGGTCCAAGTACAGAACCTTCTGGGACCCCTTATGTTATAGACATGAAAGATGCTTTTGTTTCAGCTAATTTGATGCATTGTTTTCTATTACTAAGGCAACTACAGAATAATTTGTGCATAGTTCCTCTAAAGCAATTGTGATAGAGTTTCTGGAGTAAAATTTCATGATCACAACAATCAAATTCCTTGCTTAGGTCTGAAAAAAGTGAGCAGGTGATAAGATTTTTCTTATATTGTTGAGATATCCATCATAGAGTGTTGTTGTAGCTGCGCCAGTATAATGATAGTGCGAAACACATATTGCCGTTTCACAACGGCATTATTGTGTTGAAAGGGAGTAGACTCGTTGGTATAAACATTTTTCAAACACTTTGGATAATGTAGAGAGAACAGAAATGGGTCGGTAGTCTGATGAGGATTGAGTAGAGGATTTCGAATTTTGGCAATCGGAGTGATAGCAGAAATTGAGAGAATCAGGGAAGTATGTTAATTAATGCATTTGTTGAATAGTTCAGCAAGCCATTCAGAGACAACAGTGTTGGCTAGCTTGCGGAATTCGGATGGATTGTCATAAGATTGACACTTGTGTTTCATTTTCATTTGTTTAATGATACATTTATCTCATTTGCATAAGCTGGAGCTAGAAATACAAAGTTTTTGAAATTTATCTAATTCAAGAAGTGTTTGAATGTGACAGTGGTTTACTAAAGTTTTCTTAGCATCGTTATTATTCTTATTGAACATACTGTAGATATGAAGTAGATTTATTTAGCCAATTCTTTTAGATGTGTGATTTTGTTGCGATAGATTTTGCATTAATGAAAAATATACACATCTGACGTTTTTTGTGGTTTGATTAGTCATCAACCTTTTTCGGGCCAAAGTAATAAAACAAACCGGTGAAATCGAAAATTTGTTTCAGTTCCATTGCATTGAAGGTACGTTTTGTTATTAAGATATTTTTGGCACGAAATTGTTTGGAATCGTGAACAAACGCAAAAAGCTCCATGATTTGCGTGGATTGAGTGAGAATGGTCTCATAGTTATTTCCCCAGTATGTACAAATATCAATTGCTTGCTGTTGTCGTAAACACCACCATACGTGACGGAACCGGGGGCGCATAGGCCTAATCTCCAACTTTTATTTCTGTTTTTCATTTCAAATTTTGCCTGAATAAGTTTAAGTAACACAATTAGTATTGGGTCGATTCACGAAGTAAATCATTTAATGAAAAAAAATTGTGGAGAGTTTTTACAGTATTGTGTCAATATTATTTGTAATTTGGTAGGATTTCCTAACTGTTTGGCACAGTGCACCGTGCACACTGCATAGTCTATCACCCTGCTATGGCTTGCTTACCGCATTGCTGTTGTTGAACGGTGTTGCCAGCTGGTGTAATACAACAATTTTTTTCACAAAAATGGTGTAATTTTACATGCTTGTGTGCATGGGTCTCGGAAGGATTTTTTCCAGGGGGAGCACTAGTGGATTTATTCCAAAGTTTTTTCTTGGGAGGCTGAATGTTGCGAAATTTGTTTTTTTGCCTCTCAAAACTAAGAAAATAGTCGTTTTTGCTGAAATTTTCGAATTCCCGCCCCATTCCCATTCCCACACCCGTCCTTGTGTGTAGGATATCATTAGTGCCACACAATTAAAAATTGGCGTTATTTTAAGCGTTTTGACGCCATTCTAAATAGTGAAGGTTTGCTAAATTTTATACGCAAAATGAAATGTTTGACAGATCAATTTCAATTTTGTTTTGATTTTTGCATTGGCAGCACTAAACAGCAATTTCTATATCTGCCTTGGCAAGACAATTGGGATCTTTACAGACATCTTGCTATAGTTGCTATATATGCTTTCTCTTGTTTTTGCATTCCGGTATCTAATGCAGTTGTAGAATGAGTATTTAGTCGTGTTTCGTTTGTGTTCAAGATGTGGAAAGGTTGTGATTTTGAATGTGTTGACAGGTATCAGTGCTGTGTCATTTTTGCCTGTTTTTCATGCTGTGTTCTCGGTGTTTTTAACAGACCACCGGCAACTCCGGCACACGGGTTCCTGGGCCTTAGCCCGAGTCTGCGATTACGATTGATATCGGAGAACGCAAGCTTGTTTTATTTGTGCCACCACCCAGGGTCCCACTTCGCTAAGTTGTTCATTCGGGTTCTTTTCTTTGGGACTTGTCACTGTTCATATATTTTCGTTCCATGTCTGGCCTTGACCTGAATAAAACAATAGCGTTCGTAGTAGGCGTTCTCTCGACTTCGTTCGCTCGCGCTTTACCCGGGCTCATCCATTAATGCCCGAGCTGCCCTATGCAATTCAGTAATTTTAAAACATGATTCATATCGGATTGAATGTTTTTTGAAGCAATGGATTTGTATAGAGAACATTGGATTTATCTCCAATCTAAGGGACAGTTACCATTCGAGAATAATTTCAAACAAATGGTAAATTGTTCAGTAACTCGAGCTAATACGCATGATCCTAATAAGCTAGAGGGTTGTGGAACCGGATACCGGAGCCGGAGCAATTTTGGATGGCGGGAGCTGGATAGAAAACCTTTAGATGGTGGAGCCGAAGCCTGAATTTTGGGTTCCAGATCCACAGAGATAGTTTGTTGGGCAAGCGAGTTATACCTATAATATTTACAATGCTTTTATTCTGATTTTTTAGACCAAATTGTTCTTGAGCTGGAGTCAAAAAGTTTCTAGTTGTTGGAGCCGAAGCCAAAAAATTAGATGCCCGGAGCTGGAGCCGGAGCCTAAAATTTGAGTATCGATTCCACAGCCTTGGTACGCAGAGGACGTACTGGTTATCATTGCTCTGTGACGTACGTTACTCACCAATGGAGAAGTTAACATGCGAACTTCTCATTTAGTGTAACGTAACTAGCATCACAGAGCAACAATAATGCCAGCCAGAATGAAAACATATGGAAATTTCAGAGACGCAAGCGTCGAACGGTTTTATTCAGTCAGAATAAATCGTATGAGCCCGAGTGACGTTGTTGACTTGGGTCGCCCCTGAAACAGCCTATTTGAATTTCAGATGTTTCACCGACATGATTTCATAGTGGTGTAATACTGTCTAACTAAAGTAATGCAATTTAGACCTTTCGATGGTGTACAAGTAATGGCGTCAGATTTCCATGACTGTGACGTCACAGTTCCCGATTCAAAGCACAAGATTTTTCTATAGTTTTTCGACGTGCACTTGTGCTCCCCCACTTTGAAAAACGTTCCGCCAGCCATGTTCACCACAGCTGCCTTTTTTCACTTGCAGCTGTTATCTGTCAACCCGCACAAGTCAATCCAAGTAATGGAGCAGTGTCGTGTACTGGCGCAAACAGGGCAACAAGCGTTTGCACATTTAGCTGCTCAGCAGATTACGATCTTGTTGGAAGTACAAGTACAACTTGCCTGAATGATGGAGATGGTGATGCGTTAGGAGTCTGGAGCAATACACGACCGTTCTGCATCCGTAAGTTTGTTACTGCTTGATCAGCATTTGCTTATTTCGCCTGTTAAATTCCGGATGGAACACTAAACACCGTTGCTACCATTGGTCAAATGGGGAACAAGTATTCCCACCATTAACGAAGATTATGTTTCAGGAGCACAGATACGTTTTTCAATAACTCAGAAATTGTTTGAAGCTCACCTGGCCTAGTATATTTTTGGGGTGATTTCAAAAGGCCGAACTGAATTCACCGCACAAAATCGCGTGGAGTGCGAGTAACAACGGCACGAAAAAGGCACGAAAAATGCACGAAAATTCCGAAATTCTGCCACTGGCCTCTGATGGAGATCAATGTCGCAATGTTTTCGAAGCTTGCGGACTTAAAAGCAAAAGAAACAAATATTTGGTGTGTGATGAAACATGCTGATTAGTTGTTTTTGGTATGATTTTGTAATTTTCAGGCACTCATCTCCATTAAACCAAAATGGGCAGATTCTTTAAAGATAATAATTCTTCGGAATTAGCGATACACAATCGATTGCAAACTAGTTAAAACAAAGTGATTTCATGCACGTAGAGGTGGCAAGGCATAATCTGAATTAACGCACTTTGGACAAGGTCACAACAGGCAGATTAATCTGATGTTGATAATGCATCTCACGTAACTCGGCAAAGTAGCTGGAGTGGAAACAAAGCGTGTACAGAAACACGCCTAGATTGCACAGAGGCAACATTCAAATGTGCAGCGCAACAAAAACTTTATTGCGTGACAACTCTTAACTCTTAGCAGCAAGCAGCAATTGCATAAGGATTTTGAGTGATCAATGCAGTCAGGTGTTCCTCAATTGGGTGTCGCTGATGTCAACCTAAGGTAGGTGTTGCATGTTGTTAATCGCAACCTGCGAGGCAAAGTGAGAAGTGGAAAGACGCTTTCATGCCAAAGACTTCGTCAAATTAAACGCTATTTTTATTTTGAAAAAATTAAACTTTCAGAGTGGTTTGAGGATTTTACTATTTGCACACGTAGCAGTGCATAAAACACCCCTGGCACAGACAGCGAAGCAACGTTCTGAAGCTAACAAATCTTCTTTCCATCCTACTTCCTTAACAAAAAGTAAATCCAGCGCACATGGGCGAAGTCCATTGCTGTTAATGCGAATGTGGGCACGGTCACTGACAACTTTGTGGCATGTGCACGCATCCACTGACAAAAGGAACTTCATAAACTTGCCAGCGCAATACGAGGTGCATCCTTATCATAAACACAATAACGGCCCTGTGGGGTATCGGAGTTGAATTGATTAGAAATAAAGAACCGACGTTTAACATGAGTCGTGCGCGCATGTGCGTCGGAAGGGGGACATGGTAGGGCCTTTACCCCACTGAATTTTGAAGTATTTAGCAAAAAAGCTGTTTTCTTAGTTTTGAGGTAAATAAACGAATTTCAATAATTCCGTCTTCCAATTGTGATTTCGGTCATCCCAATGGTGAAGCTTGATCGCGAATCAACATATCCAATTTGTTTTGGCCTAAATGGTCATGATTATCTTTCGCACATATTCCTGTTTACATGCGACAGTGTTGTAAAGTCAAAGTGGGCAATTAGCACCTTTGTTGAAATACCCAAAAGCATGGCATGTTTTGAAAGGATTGATCGACAGAGCGCATAAAAAATCAACCACTGCTAGAATCAGCTTAAGGGTTAATCGTGTGTTTTTCTCAAATTAAGTGCAAAACCGGCATTGCCAATGTGACAGTCATAATCACATTAGGATTTGAGTTGAAAGGAGAATTTTTATTTGGGAAAACTTTAAGAGGCAATTTGAAATTGATTTCAACGAGAACTTGGAAAGGCAAAATCAACAAGTTACAATATGAAACCGGGTGACGCCTTATAAATGAAAACAACAAGGACATTGTCTATGTTGCAATGCATAGGTGGGTAATTAGGGGACCGGGGGTCATGTAGCCCACCTCAGCGTTTTCATTGGCCCAAGGAAGCATTCTGGAAAAACCTTTGCATCTGAAAATATATGAATAGTGTCTGAGGTGACTATTGTCACATTGAATTTCGTACGCTGGATAACGCACATTTGCACAAGAGTAGTTAGCCTTTCATGAAAACTTTTTCCGTGTGCCGTTATTGTTTAGATTTTTTGTTTACTTCACGATCAAATTAGAATGTACGGCCGTCCATTTAACACGGTTATCTCATAAGGTCCCCAAGCCTCATTAACTGCGTGCCCCAGTTGCAATGGAAGCTATTTATTTTTTTGCAACTTGCAACATACATCAGAACAAAGCTCAACCTTCATCTTTTATTTCTTTAAAGGCATTGTCTGTACTCCGCCTCATAGCAACCCGGGCAACGGCAGAGTGGATTGCTCGGACAGAAGCAATGTTGGCAGTCAATGCAATTTTACTTGCAATATCGATTATGCACTGAACGGCACTGCACAATCGGTTTGTCGTGACGATGGAAACGGTGACAGTTTTGGAGTATGGTCAACTCCTGCACCGAAATGTGACCGTGAGTCGATTTGCTACTGAGACGTGTTGGCAGGAATGACGGTGAAGCGGTTGTTTAGCCATTTCAGGCCCACAACTTCACTAAGACATTACATTCCAACAAATGAGTTATGGGGCTGTTGTTATTGGACTATGCATCTAATTGAATGTTGAGCTAGAAATTCTCTAAATTGGAAGATAGACAGAAAATGATGTCGCCGGTAATTTCAGCCTAAAGTGACATGAACAATTGCATGAAAACATGTGTATTGGCCTTGTAACTAAGTCGAAAAATATAGTAGTCAATCCATGACAATACAAAAACGAGCCAGGCTACATTATTGCAAATTATTTCAGAAAGATCCGGAATTGGCATTGGACAAAATAGTAACTCCCTGATAAGTGATGCACCAGTCTTTGAAAAATGTGTTTGTTTCCTCTCATCATACACGCCATTAATTGATTTTTGCATTTGCAGCTGTTACCTGTCTACCTCCACAAGACAATCCAAGTAATGGAGTAGTGTCGTGTAGCAACGAAAACAGGGTTACAAGTGTTTGCACATTTAGCTGCTCAGCAGGTTACGATCTTGTTGGAAGTGCAAATACAACTTGCCTGAATGACGGAGATGGTGATGCGCTGGGAGTCTGGAGCAATACACGACCGTTCTGTATCCGTAAGTTTGTCACTGCTTGATAAGTATTTGCTTGTTTCGCCTGCTATATTCCGGAAGGAACACTAATATCGTTAATACCATTGGTGAAACAGACTTATTCCCAACATTTACGAAGATTACTGAGATGTTTCAATGGCATGATTGCGTTTTCCAACAACTCAGAAAATATTCCAAACTAATCTGACGCTGGCACATTTTTTGTTATTTCAAAAGACCAATGAGAATTCACCACACAAAAACCCGATGATTGCGAGTACGAAAGGCACGAGTGATTCACGTAAATTCCGAAATTCTGCCATTGGCCGTTTGACTGATATCCATGTCGTAATGTTTTCGAAGCTTGAGGTTTTGCAAGCAATAGAAACAAATGATTAGTGTAGGATAAGACATATTGATTAGTTGATTTTTGTATAATTTTGTAATTATCAGGCACTCATCTCCATTACCTCAAGATGGGCAAATTCTTTGAAGACATTGGCGAAATTAAGTGGGGGACACCGGTAATGCGTTCCCCACTATATCAGACTGTGGGAAAATAGTATTCCATGCCACACCCCACATTTTTCTCCTTAGGTTTCATAATATATTGGTTTCACACCAAGATGCAACCCTTACGTCTTTCAGCAAAATTGCGCTCATATGTAAAGATAATCCCTTGGAATCATCAATACGCAATCGATCACAACGAAAACACAAAAAGTGACTTCATGCATGTAGAAGTCGCAAGACATAATCTGAATTAACGCACTTTTGTCACGGTCACTACAAGCACTAAGCAGATTAATCTGATATTGACAATGCATCTCGCGAAACTCGGCAAAGTAGCTGGAGCGGATCAACAGCGCATGCAGAAATACGCCTCAATTGCACAACAGCTACATTCTATTGCGTAGTGCAACAAAAACGTCGTTGCATGATAACTCTTAACTCTTAGCAGCAATTGCATAAGAATTGCGAGTGATCAATGCAGTCAGGTGTTCCATAATTTCGGCACACGAATCTCGTCTTCTGCCATTGGGATGGGCGGCAGATTTCGCAGCGTTTTCTAATCGGCAAATGGTCATTGATTTCAATTGGGTGTCGCTGACGTCAACCTAAGATAGGTGTTGCATGTTGTTAATCGCAACCTGCGAGGCAAAATGAGATTTGGAAAGACGCTTTCATGCCAAAGACTTCGTCAAATTAAACGCTATTTTTTCTTTTGAAAAAAACACCGCTTCAGAGTGGTTTGAGGTTTGTATTTATTGTGCACGTAGCAGTGCATTAAACACGCCTGGAATAGACAGCGAAGCAGCGTTCTTTTTTCGTCCTGCTTACGCCTTTGCAAAATGTAAATCCAGCACCTATGGAAAATTTATTGCTGTTAAGTTTTCCAAACTGTCGAAATGTCTAATGCCAACGTGTGGCATGTGAACGGCTCTCTTGACTGATGGAACTTCATAAACTTGCCAGATCAATGCTAGGCTGTTCCCATGGCAAACGCAATCACTGCCACGTGGGGTAGCAGACTCTTGACATGTTAAAAATAAACAACGGAGGTTGAGAACATGAGTCGTGCTGGTCGAATCGGATTGACTCCTTTGCCATTTCTGTCATTTAAATTATGAAGCTTGCTCACGCATCATCATGCTAATTTGGTTTGGCCAAAATGAGGATGATTTGCTGCTCGCTCAGATTCGTTTTCTCCTACTACAGTAATGCACGGTCAAATTTGTCAATAATCCCGCTTTCCTTGAAACTCCCAAACGAATCCATATTTCGGAGGGAGTGTTCGACAGAGGGCATAAAAATCAACTTCTACTCTGGAATGAGAAAATGTGTATTATGTTTTTCTCAAATTACGTGCAAAACCGGCATTGCCAATTTGACAATCATAACTGAAATTAGATTGCTATTAAAAGGAGAATTTCTGATTTGGAAAATTCTAGGAGGCAATTTAAGATTGCTATCAACAAGAGTTTGGAAAGGCAACGTCAATAAGTTATAAAATGAAACCGGTTTATCCATACAACTCAAAGCAACAAATAGTTTGAAAACCTTCCATTGTCTATATGTTATAATGAAAACTATTTATTTTCTTTGCAAGTTGCAACAAACATCAGAACAATCTTCAAACTTCACATTTTTTCTTCTCTAAAGGCATTGTCTGCACTCCGCCTCACAGCAACCCGGCCAGTGGCAGAGTGGATTGTTCAGACAGAAGCAATGTTGGCAGTCAATGCGATTTTACTTGCAATGCTAATTATGCACTGAACGGCACTGCACAGTCGGTTTGTCGTGACGATGGAAACGGTGACGGCTTTGGAGTATGGTCAACTCCTGCACCGAAATGTGACTGTGAGTCGATTTGCTACTGAGACGTGTTGGCAAGAAATATGGTGAAGCTGTTGTTGAACAGTTTTAGACCCACAGATTCACTATACATCCTAACGAAACAGCTATGTGGCAGCCATGATTGGGTTGTGCATCTAATTAGATGTTAAGCTAGAAATTCTCTAAATTGGAAGAAAGACCGATAATGATGTCGCCGGTAATTTCCGTCAAAAAGCGACATGAGCAACTGCTTTAAAGCACGTTTGTTTCTTTTGTAACTAAATCGAATGAAGGTGGTCAATTGTCAATCGATGCCAATACAATGACGAGTCAGGCTGCATTATTGCAAATTATTGCAGAAAGAACAATATTTGCATTGGATAAATTAATAGTGCTCTTATAAGTGATGCACCAGTCTTTGAAAATTTTGTTTGTTTGCTCTCATCATACACGCCATTAATTGATTTTTTGCATTTGCAGCTGTTACCTGTCAACCCGCACAAGTCAATCCAAGTAATGGAGCAGTGTTGTGTACTAACGAAAACAGGGTTACAAGTGTTTGCACATTTAGCTGCTCAGCAGGTTATGATCTTGTTGGAAGTACAAGCACAACTTGCCTGAATGATGGAGATGGTGATGCGTTCGGAGTCTGGAGCAATACACGGCCATTTTGCATCCGTACGTTCGTCACCGCGTGCCCAGCATTTTCTTGTTTGATGTATTGTAAACAATTCGCATTGCAAACGGCCATTTCAGAACTTGTGATCATGTGACTTTTCGTGCTGGTTGTCGTTTCTCAACTCGTCATTGCGCGAAGGTGTGTGTGGTCGCGCCCTTGTCTCGTGCGCTGAATCGTTTCTGTTGTTCACTGCTATTGTCCGGAAAGAACACTAACACTGTTGGTGCCATATGTGAAATTGGACGAAAGTTTCTCTAACCATTGTTTACGGAAATGCTTCAGGAGCACACGTGCGTTTTTGAATATCTCAGCAATTTGTTCCAAGTTTGTGTGACCCTAAAAACGTATTTCTTTCTTGTTTGTGTGTTTTAACCGTTACTAGAGCCTGATTGATGGTTTGTTCAAAAAAGCCAATCCGGGAACCCTGTTTGATAAAAGTAAAATCACCTTGACCCCAGGAAAATTTTCCTTGTCAAATATTTTTTAGGGAACTTTCCATTTGCTTGTATTGATTGTTTCGACATACGCTGAGCCATTTTCTAATCAATGTTTCAGTAAAGGAACCGACGCGAACCAGTTGTCGCTAGAGACATTACCGCCGCTGCACCTGAATCGTTCGACTAAGCTTTCTATTCTACATTGCACCAAAAGTTTTAACTGAAAAAACAAACCTTTCATCTGTTGCAACATCTCGGTTGGTGTTGCGTTGAACCTGAGATTCACCACGAACGGAATGTGCTTGAAGAATGACACCCATATGCATGTGTCATGAACAAGAAACAATAGAGTGATCGTGTTGTGTAATCTCTGCCGATACTATCAGGTAAACCATTGAGCGTAATGACTAACGTAAGCGAAGAGTAATCGCGGCACATGATCTCTGTTGTTGCTTGCTGCCACAGTGTGAAGCTTTGCGCACTTGCCTTCGGCCTTTCCGATCGCAACAAAATGGTGCTGTGACCAGGATGTGAAGGTCCTCAGAAGCATGCTGCCAGGCTAAACGTTTTTTGATGTGAAGGTCGTGACAGGTTCTTTTTGTGAAGGTCGTGACAACTTTCACAAAAAGAACGTGCGATCGGTGCGATTGCCAAGGGCGAAACGTGGTTCGACGGCTCCCAGGGCATGTTTGGCCTCCCATGTTCGAACCTGAGGTCTTGCGCAAGCAAATGAACCTAATTGAAGAAAGTACTTGTGAAATTGTTGGGATTTTTTGGCGCTCCTGCAGTAATTCAGCGCCCCCAGAGTGATTCGGCACACTGGGATTTGCGACCCTTGCACCCGATCGTTACGCCTATGGTTGTTGCAACATCTCCGTTGGCGTTGCGTTGGATGTGCTATTCACCACGAACGGGATGTGAGCGAAGAAAAACTCCCATATATACTTGGCACGAAAAGGCTATAATAGAGTGATCATCGCATGTGATCTCTATTGTTGCTTGCTGCTACAGTGTGAAGCTTTTTGCGCACTTGCCGCTCAGGCTTTCCGATCGCAACACAGCCATCGCTGCTCTGTAAGCTGGAACACCAAGTTCAGTGTCAAAATTTTTTTCTGGGTCCAAATTCGTTTCATGCTTGGAAACCCTGTAGTATCAGGACTCATATAAAATCCTGCATTTCTAGAACGTCTGTGATTTGGAAAGTTGGTTGATGCGTATCATACAAATTCTCCCTCAAATCGGTCAGCATACTGTTAGTGTGCTCCACGATACCCTCTAGCATATCTATCTTCACAAAGCAAAAGTTAGAAAATTCCGGTGACGCACTGAAATTCACTGTCAAAATTGACCCTGCTTGTGCTCTTAGAATATTTCGCTCTGACCTTCGCACAGAAAGTCGAACAACTGGGTTGGATCTCCACAAGGTTACAGTCCTGACTTTCATGGATCTTTTAAGCAGGCCGAACAACATATATTCTGGCTTGAATCGCACTCGAACTTGCACTTGCAGGATGCAGGATGAATCGTACTCGTACTTGTAGATGCGTTGCCAATCGTCCTCGAAATTGCAATTGCTGCATTGAAGGCACTCGAAAGCGCAACATCCAACCTAGTTGAAGTTTCAGTTGCAGCACCGCAGTGATGTTACTATGCACTGCTACGGCGTTGACGCTTCCGCGCTGTTTAAACTGCAAACTTGTCTTCTGACGATGTAACAAGAGATCACCCCCTGGTAGCACGAAGCCATTGTCACTGTTGCAGACGTCTACCTCGTTCACTGAAACTCATTCAGCTCGTTGTCATGAAGCAGGTTTGCAACAGCTTCATTCACTGCAGGCCCATTTCCATCACCAGCATGCGCAACGTCACGCTGTAACACGTTCATTGCATATTAACTAGAAACAACCGAGGTTGAACACGAGTCATGCTCGTCGAATGGGATTGTCTCCTGTGCGATTTCCCTCGCGCATCAACATGTCCTATTTGTTTTGGCCAAATGGGCATGTTACACTAGGCACAGATTCTCGCTGCCATACGTCAGTTATGCAAAGGCATATTGGGCAAATACCACTCTTACTCGAAATATACAGAAAGTGCATAGATTTCAAAAGAACTGCTCGACACTGCGTATAAAAATCTGGTATTAATAAAATCAGTTTGAAAAGTTAGTTCTAAGTACAGCTTTTTCTCAAATTAAGTTGAAACGTTTATTGACCAATTTCGGCAAATAGAGCTAATTTTAGATTTCAGTTAAAAAGATGTTTTGTAGGTTTGAAATTCAACGAGGCATATTAAAATTGCTTTCAACCACACCTCGGAAATGCAATTTCAACAAGTTAAAAAATGAAATCTATTGACGCCGCATACATCACAACTGCAAATAGTTTGAAAACCTACCTTGCCTATGTTGTAATACTAAACATAAAATTTTCCTTGCAATTTGCAAAAAACATCAGAGCAGAAACTCACCGTTCAAATTTTTTACTTCAAGGCATCGTCTGCATTCCGCCTCACACCAACCCGACCAACGGCGCAGTGACTTGTTCGGACAGAAGCAACGAAGGAAGCCGATGCGATTTTACTTGCAATGCTAATTACGCGTTGAACGGCTCCCCGCAGTCCGTTTGTCGTGACGATGGAACCGGCGACAGTTTTGGAGCGTGGTCATCTCCGGCGCCGACATGCGACCGTAAGTCCAAATACCGCAAAGTGTATTTCGATGACAAAATGGCGAGCTGCTAATGAACCTGTAAGGGCCACGGATTAACAAAACATTACTTCTTAATCAAGGATATGTGAGAGAAGTTCTTGTTTGGTTATGAAGATCGTCCGAACTTACGCTTGAAAACAAAATGATGTCACTGGTAATTTCAACGAAATATCGAGGTCAGCAATGGCGTGAAAACCACACGTATTTTCCTGTTAACCAGGTCGAAACAAGGTAGTCAACCGATGCCAGTTCAAATAGGACCAGGTGATTTACATATAAATGGTCGATGAAGCAAGAAAAACTTTGGCTAACACTGGTCTAAAGGCACATAATTCTAGATTTGAACTTCAGTCGGCAAGATTAATAAATTTCGAAACTTTGAAAGAAAATTACTTCCATACACCTTTAAATATGAATTGAATTTGGAAAGGATAAACTAAACGAAATGTTTTGTACTTTTTATGATTGCTTTCATGAACCTTTCATTATATCATGATTGCTTTTCAAAAATGCAATCATGATATAACAAAATATGGAAACGTGTCAATGAAATAATAATAAGAAAGAACAAATCCCAACATAATATTAGTAATAAGCTTTTTGAAGACTAAGAATGCCAAAAAATGTGAAGATTTAAACCATCTCTTCTCAGAAGTTGGAAAAAATCCCCATCTGCAAAAATAAAACCATCCCCTGCAACCTACAGATATTTAATTCAAAAATTCATTTTCTTGCTCCTGCTGATGCGTATGAAATCTAACTTCTCATCAAAAACCCTAAAATGAAATCTCATAGTTCTCCCAATGACATTCCATCCAAATTTTTTGAAAATAGCTAGTTGCATCGTGTCAGAATGGTTGTCCAACTTTTTCAACAAATTCATGACTATTGGTGAATTCCTGGACTCCTGAAATTGCCCACGTCACTCCAATTCCTAAAGTTCGTCACCCAAGTTCCTCATCTACAGTATACATAGACCAATGTCTGGTTTCTCAGTATTGTCAAAATTATTTGCATAAGTTCTTATCACAGAGTATACTCTTATTTGACAGAACACAATCTAGTTGACAAAAGACAACACGGTTTTAGAGAAAATCACTCGCGGAACTAGCCATTACAACTACAGTAGAACTCGTCTAATTCGTCATCGTCTAATTCGTCAATTCGCTTAATTTGTCACTTTTTCGTCGGTCCCGGCAGAATCCCTATCTTTCGTGTACATTTCTGTTCGTCTAATTCGCCATCATTTAATTCGTCAATTTGCTTAATTCGTCACCACTTTCTATACCTGAGAAGCGTTTTGTTCGTCTAATTCGTCATTTGCAGTTTCGCTATGGATGTCTAAGCAGCTAGTACGTGTGGGTATTCAAACAAATTAAGGATCTTTATCTGAGAATTGTCGCACCTCGCAATTTGTTTATCGAATTTATACACGAGGTGCAAAGCGCGACCGGACTCCCCATTGGGAGAACGTGGAAGAGTTTATTAAAGATTTAAAAGGTGTTTGTTTAAATGGAGGAGTCCAGATAGAGCAGAAGAATTAATTGTTGTATTCAACCATAACGTCATAAACTTGTATTTTATTGCAAATAAGAGCACTATGTATACGAGTTACTATGATAAAGTATACGAGCTTCTATGATAGAGTTTTCACCTGTTTGCATAATTCGTCACTTCGAATAATTCGTCACATTTTTTCTAATCCCCTTGAGGTGACGAATTAGGCAAATTATTCTGTATTTACGATGAACTGCTCAAAAACTTTGAAAATAAATTAATAACACGTTGCCTATTTTTAGACCTATCAAAAGCATTTGACTGTTGTGACCATGAAATTTTATTTGATAAATTTTATCACTATGGTGTAAGAGGTGTTTCTCATAACCATTCTCACATTTGTTGCATAACAGAATGCAGTGGCTAAAATAGGGCATTTAATCTTCGTACAAGAGGATATCTTGCGGAGTCCCTCAGGGTTGTATTATTTCGCCTATGTTTTCCTTATCTACTGTACATTAACGATGTCACAAAAAGCTTCCTCTTTTCACACTAATTCATTGGCTGATTATATCAATCTTTGTATGCCAAACTCCTGTTTTAATGTTCTAAAGACAGCTGTTAACCTTGAATTATGTAAAATTGGCCGCTGGTTGAGAGCCAACAAGTTTTCTTTTAACTACAGTAAGACTAGTTTTATGCTACTAAATTCTCAAAAAAACAATCCTACTTCATTTAAAATTATTATCAGTAACCATAGCATTTGCCTTGAAGATAACCTGAAATACCTAGGTGTCTTTCTTGACATTAATTTAAGTTGGAAACTGCATGTAGCCTACAAATGGCGAAAACTAAACCATCAAGTGCTTGTGGAGTTCTATCCACACTTAAACATTTTACAATGCAGTCTGTATTGAATACTCAATCCTTCGTTCTTCAAATGCAACCATTCAGCCTCTCGTTAAGCTCCAAAATAAAGCAATAGAAATAATAAACCAACCAACATGGAATCTAAAAGTGACAAACAGGGTTGGTTGACTAGATGACCACCATGGTGCTTAAACCATTCCTATATGACACAGCACCCCTCTTTGTTTACACTGATCAGTAGGGCAAGTTTTTGTTGCAGTAAAAAAGTGAGAAAGTTGCATTTATTTTCAACGAAAGTTGCATTTATGCGCAGGAAGTTGCATTTATGCGCACATTTGACTGCGAAAGACTTGACACAACCTATTTTCGTTTGCATGGACTTGGCCAAAAGCCAAGATTTTCCGCTCTTCCACCTCTAATTGAGTTCGGGCACTGTC
>Ga0210059_1005590_pt1 | contig 20207 bp, 24 predicted proteins | sample Ectturendosymbi2_FD_188042 | JGI IMG/M metagenome (GOLD analysis project Ga0210059, IMG submission 188042) | Ecteinascidia turbinata endosymbiont from Florida, USA - Sample 2 (SPAdes) (version 2) | ecosystem: Host-associated > Tunicates > Ascidians > Unclassified | place: Key West, Florida... | reverse complement strand
TGAGCAAAAGTTTGTCAAAATAACATACGGTTAACAGAATCGCAGCCACAATGGGGATGTTGTTCAGAAAATACAAGACCTTCGGTAGTTACGAATAACGATAAGAGGAGTGTTTGGCACGGTTTCGTTTACATTTTTCGATGTACAAGGACAAAAATAAGGAAGAATTATAAGAATTATAAAGACAGTGATTTATTTGCATTGCTTACTCGTGTGAAATATTTCGTGCGAATCATTTTCCTTTGCTGTCTGCTTGGTGCTGATATTCTGTGAAAGAATGAAATCTTATAATTTGCAAGTGGTCTGCCGATTGTTGTTTCGATTTCGCACTGAGTGTTTTTGACGCTTACGCTGTCTTTTGGTTTAGGCATTCGGGCGTTACGGAAGTGATGTAAGGAAGCCCTTGGTTTTTTTTTCATGCGGATTTGATTACTACGTGACTTTTTGATTAACACGTGACCACGCGTGTTTTGTATTGCAGGAAAGACATCTGCAGATCAAACGCGGCCTGCGACACCCTCGGTGAGTTAACCTGGATTGCATTGCTGATTTTTCATACCAACAAGTAGCTTGCTTCGTGGTTCGCATATGGTCAGCAGTGAAAAGCAATTTATTAACGCAAATATATCAAATCGAACTTGGTTGTTGGCTTGCAATATCGACACTTGCGTTCATGACACCGACACCTTTTGTTCTTTGAAAACGGGTCGTCTGGCTGAGGGAAGATGCCGCACGCTGCGCAAACTCAACGAATGCGATGAAGCAGAAAAAAACGAAACACTGCATGAATTCAAATGCTTTCGTTTGACGGATTTGTGATTGTTGGCTGGTACTGATTTAGAAATTCCCCTCATCTTTCTACTTACCCCTCAGTTCAACTCAAACTTTAGTTGAAAACGTTAACAACCGGATGTTTGGATTGCGTCCGTTTGATGACGACGCGTTTGTCACTTTCGCACTTACGTTCATTTTCAATTTTCCCCACTCGTCCACGAATGAGTTCAATCTTAACGGCGACAATCGCTCAAAATAGCGGATAGAATCGTTTAATGTTGTACGGAGAGCATCCCATTCAAGTATTGGTCAGGGCCCTACGTGAGAAACGCCGAAAAGTGAAGTGGAGCGGCGGTTGGGGTTATTAACAAAATTTCCAATGCTTACGAGACAATTAGCGCGTAAAGACCGCTTCGCTGAAACAACATGGTTATTCGAAAACATGATTAGAAAGAACTCTGCCTTCAAGGTTGGTGATGTGAGCTTGTTCCCGGCAGATGGTACTTGGGATTTAATCGCAGAGGGTAGCGTAGCAACAAGCAAGTTTCTCAGTGTTCGTTTGGAAAGTTTTGTCGCATTTGTTTCAAATTCGTTGAAACTTACATCCATCAGGCACTTGATGGAATATCAGCAATTGGTTCTAGCCATTGCCTTCTGGCGGTCAGCGAAGCGACGAAATGGGAACCGGGATCATGTCCGTGTTCACGCGTTTTGCGTACACGTGTAAAAGCGCAATTTCCGTAACAGAAATGACTTCTGTGAAACAGCGTTGCTCACTGGTCTACATGACCCGTAAGGCTCCATTTTACATTCATCAATTCCTTTTGAGGACCTCTGGCCTCCAGAATCGATTTCTCGATATGCCGACCCCACCGGAGCAAAGGCGACTTTTGTTAAGACGTCACATGCACTAGTTCAACGATCATCGCGATTGCCGCCGCAGCAGCAGCTTCGTTCCCTCCGGAACGAATTGCCGAACTGATTACGGTTTGCGCTTCGTGCTAACGCCGCCAATTCCCACAGCAGCAGGGGCACGCGCGTTCGAAACATGGTTCCTGCCGTAACCTCGCCTGCCGTGGGTCGTAAGTGCGTGGCCGACGGTCTTAAAGACCGCCCGGGATTAAAGAGACGTCGAGCAATTTAAGTACATTATCTGACTTCCGTCGCAACAAGGTAACCGTTGCGTGTTTGCTCGCCTTCGCCTTTGATGCACGCTCGCGCGCTCGCAATTGTCGCGGTCGCTTGAAGGTCGCTTCGGCGAACTACACAAGAACGCAATTGTTTCAGTATGAACGGCGCGGCGGGCGCATGTCTTTCACAGTAGCCGTTTGCAAGAGCCTCGGAGTCTTGGCGCGCCGTAATGTCGCTAGTCCTCTTGTGAAAGGTCTGTTTCAGTTTTGAACTTAGCAGAAACTCGAACTGAAAGACAATGCCATACACGTAAGATAAAGCAGCGGTCGCAAAAGTTAAGGTTAAGCTCGCACATTGCCTGCGTGGGAATGCACACACCTTTCGCATTTGCCGAACTCTCATGTTAAAACTGTAACACGCGGAAAGTAGCACGCCACTTTGCCCGAAGGTTTTGATAGCACACATGCGAGCAATGGCTGCGCATGCGCAGTTGGCTTAGGGGTGAGATCTGTGATGAGTGGTGCTGTGCTGGTCGGAGCCTAGGTGTCTAAATCCCTCGAGAAAAGTCGCAAATCCTCCTCGCACTACTTTCCCGTTCATGTCACAGTAGTAGACTACCACACGTAAAAAGCAGGTAAAGTTGCTGGAACTTTACACTGAAATGCGTTGCGCTACTCGAGTTTTGAGAGGCTGTGAAGATTTGTGCTGGGTACGGCACTTCACAATCAGCTAGCTGTCATTTGGACTCGGTGGTGGTTAAGGTCTCAGGTTTACTTGTTGAAAGAACCTTAGTTTTGGGATTTATCGATTTGCTTTTGTTTACATTGTGTTTTCATTATTCGGTCGTAAATTTCACGTAACTACAATTGCTTTATGGTGAAAAGCTACGAAGCATTTTTTCTGTCTCGCATCAAAGGGACTGATCATGTGAGTAGTGGGCATATCAACAGTGCTTTTGATTTTCCTTCGTCGTCACATGTTGTCAATCCATCAATGGTTTGCCGTGGTTCGTGGCTTTTCAAATCCGCGAATACCCCGGTCTCAAAGCCGCTTCAGTCCTGCCCATCATTTTTCTCTTGTTTTAGAATCGTCTAAGTGTAGTTCGTGATGCAAGTGAATTTGGGATTTTGTCCTTTAAAAAACAAGCCTTTCATTTGTCTCCTTGTCCGTATTTTACGTGAGTGACATCTGCTTGCCTGCTGTGAGCCTGTAAATATTTGGTGAAATTATCAAACCTACAACTCAGGAAGCTTCTGTCATGTGTAAACTTCAACGTAAATCCTATTATTGCTGAAAATACCCATCGTAACTTCAGGGCAAAAGCACTACGGCTAAGTTTGATCTGTTTGATCGAACTTGATTTGTATAATCACGACTATTGAGTCCTGTCTTATAGCAACTTGCTCTTTATCTAGCGCCACCTGATGGGCTCTTACGTCACCTAACCAAAGTATAGCCAGGCGTTATTTGTGTGATCTTTGCTGATCATAAGTGCGAGGCTCTCCATGCCTGCTGCACTTGGCTTTCAGTTTTCCAATCATGGAAAGCGAAATGATGGATTTGAATGTGATAATGCTTTTTAAAGGCCTGGCGGAGTTGGGAACCATGTGCGATATGAAACGAAGCTGCTCGATCAATGAAGACAACGGTTTGAGCACGGCCTTCACCATCGCACACGAGATTGGACACGAGTAAGTGGAATAAATAGCGGCCTTTCTTAAGATGGGCAAAAAACGTGTCACCCAATTTCTTGCGATAGTTTGCGATCCGTCCGGTTTAATGGCATGTTAGCCTCGGGTGAGATCTTCGGGCTGATAGAAAATTAAAATGACATGTCAAGATTAAAATAACTGAGCAAATGCTGTGGAACGTCGTGGTGACTTTGGTTTCAGCTAGCCACTGTGCAATCGCAAGGTTGTGAGGTCTGTTCCGTGCGCAACCTGGTGTGCTATGGCTGTTCAATAGCATCACCACCAAGCAGTCTTTGCCGTGAATTACTTTTAGTACATGTGAGACCAACAAAGCCCATTTGCATTTGAATGCTCGGAAAGTTTGCCTAGATGTGACCGACATGCTGCCGTCATCGTTGTTGAGTGTTCGACTCATGCTGTTTTTTAGCCTGAATCTTCAAATAAAACTCGGACGCGTATCACCCCACCACGTGACCTTTGTAAATTCAGCATGGCGCATGAGGGAGCCTCCCGTTGCGAAGTCACGTGCCACAAGTGAGCGGTCTGATTGGTCGAAAAAGATTTGGTGGAGACGCTAAATTGGTCTCAACCCCACGGTGCGCACTTTCATTGCGGTTTGATGCGTCACAATTCAGACCTCTGCTACGCAAATTGCTTATATGTACATCGTTATAACAAACTGGGACAAATTACGCTTTTCTAATCGGTGTCGTTTGTTTGCAATTTCCTTCATAGTGAGGGTATTCGTTGCGAGACAACTTTATCGTCGCTGCGCGTCTTTCGCTCGGAAGACGCTTTAATGAAAAACGCTGTGGGGGGGCACCGATAACAACAAACTTGACAGTTTTGCATAAGCAATACGGCAATGCTTGCACCATTATCCATCTCCTTCTGCATTCCGCCCAACATTGTTTTGCCCCACGCGGAATGTTACTCAGCGCATTTTTTCTTTGTTCTGTTGCCTGGACGAGACGTGCAACCATTGTCTGCAGTTTATTTCGTTCTTTTGACTCTGGAAGATAAGAAACAACATCGGCAGAAAATGAAACTAGTTGTTGGTAATTGCTTCATTGCGGATGTCTACATCGTAAGGTTCTTGGGTCGATATTTATTGCGGCTTGTTTCGTCTTCAATATTCTTTTATTAATTCATTTGCAACTGTTGCACGCCTTGTTCCATTTCATTTCGCGGTTTTATGACAAAAATTAGCACTGAAGTTGCAATGAGCCTAACGCCACATTTGAAGATTTGCTTCAAAAAGCCACAAAAGGGATTGTATCCTTCCTTGAAACCACTAACATCAGAATCTAGACGCTTCCGAGAAGAAATAGGTTTGCTTAATTGCTCAAATTTATTTTGCTGCTGTTCATTTCTCTGGCGCCTATCTCCTCTGTGACGATTCTGATTTCATGAACAATTTGTTTCGCAGATTCAACGCACCACACGATAACAATGACAAGTGTCTGGACGCTAGAGGGCGCACTGTGAGCCTGAACGTCATGTCCCCAACACTTGATCATAACGCGCATCCATGGTCCTGGTCAAAGTGCAGTGCGAAATACATCACGAGTTTTCTCGAGTAAGCTTACTGATCTTCCTTGTATGGTTGGCGTTTATTTTCCTAAAAAGCAAATTTTATCGAGAATTTCTACGAAATTCGCGCATGATTGCAAAAATCGCCTTAAAATTTTTGGACCGCGATGCAACAGTTAAAAAATTTTGTAGTTTAAATCGTGAAAAACCGAAAAAAGTCTTGTTAAAAGTAAAAAAACAAGTGTGCGATGTGCAAGCATTGCTGCATCAACGCATTTGCGCATTTTTGCTGTTTTTATCGCTTTTTTCAACGGAATCAGATTCGGCGACACTCTGCACACTCTTGCACGAAACTTGATTCGGTGAGCTACTACTGCGCAGGATTTCTTTGTTTTTGTCATTTCCCTCCCGTTTTGAAAATGGCCGGTGTTTTAAAATGTTTTGTTGACGCCTGTGGTTCCTCTGAGCACATGGGTTTGTGAGGGTTAGCTGTTTTCCCATTTTCGTTGTACGTGCTGGCATCATATAAAGCTATGCGCTCACAAACCGAATTTCGTCACTCGCAAGTTTTGAAAACGGCCAGATCGTGACATAACTCCTGCTTTTGCTCCCCATTGTCGTCAAGTTGTAGCAGCGTGAAATTTTGTCGCCCTGCTGGAATTTTATCGAGATCGGTTTTGCTGATTGTTATCGCTGGGCAATTCGCTGCAGCGGGCTGAAAGAGAGCTGGCGAATATTAGCGCTCCGGCAGTTGACGTTCCGGTTTTCGAATGAGGCCCACATCAAAGCAGCAACTGTCTGGCGGAACCTTGGTTTTACCTAATTTTGAGCGATTGCCATCTAAATGGCTTGCCCAAAATAACTCTCTTTCAAATGAACTTGAAAAAAAAAAAAAGAAAAACAAAACATAGCAGTGAATGCTCGTCTGACTTAAAGCGACAGAGAGGTTACAACGGAAAAAGAAAGCCTGCGTTGAAAATCCTATTACACCTTGTTGTTGAATGGTCATTATCTCTGACCCGTTGGTGTTCGGTTCCGCTTCGCTGGCTTTTTACCGAGGCGACGGGCGCTGTTTGTCGTTTTAAAGAAGGATAAACATTTTCAACATTGTCGAAAGCAAATCTTTATTATCTTGCTGCGACGGGGCCACACAATCCGCCTGCCTCATTATTTTGTCACCACCTAGCAGCGTCGCAGTAGGTCGCTCCTAAAAGTAGAAAAGCAAAGACTTGTTTTAAGTCAAGACGAGCTGTTTGATGATGCGGGTGCCTTGAGACCAACCTTTCGCCTTTCGGAACCGGCGCCGCTTCAAAGCGCTTCGCTCTGTCGAGATCGAAAGGTCTTCTTGATCAGTTGCGGTTGGCGAGCGCACTAAGCTTTTGTTGCAGCAACTGTAAAACCTTCGACCGCGCGTAACCGCTTTCCCGGAACGGCTTTATCAACTTCGCATTTCGGTTCGAAATGCCAAGTGCAAAAAACTCATTGCTGTTTACTTGAAACAAGGGAGGATGGTACGCTTCATTGCAGCGGTCTTTGCTCCCTGCTCACTCGGAATGTACTGGCGGCATTGATCGACAGGTTGTTGTCTTCAACTGAGAAGTCGTTCTTACTTTCGAGGCAAATATCTGGAGTTCTACCTCGAAAATGCAGAAAACACCGAACGAAGAACATTGCTAAATTTGTTTTTTTGTTTATTGTCGTCGGCGATTATTATTTTTGGAACCTGAGTCAACCATGACACTTCGCTTCGGTTGGTGCCTTCGGTGTTGGCGCAGTCTGCCGGCTGGACAATGATTTTAACATTCGTAACCACAGCCTGATAGCAATGCACTTGGCGCTTTAGACCTGGAAGTTAAGTTCCACATACGTTCGCTTGTCCATTTTGGACTTGTTATTGCCGTTTTTTTGCGTCGTGCTTCTGCGCCAAACGCCAGATACATGCGTTGGCCTGTAGCCATCCCAGGACCTGCAGATCACACACAAGCCTCGCAGCTTCGATCAGGATCGGAGCTTTTCAGCTTACAGCTGGTGGCAAAAGCACGTTTCCGTTTTGAGCTTTTCGTAGTTATTTCTTTTTTTGAAGATCCTGTTTTCTTTTTTCAAGCAACGGTAACGGCAAGTGTTTGCTCGACGAACCACCGCAGCGAGTGCTTCCTTTGCCCATCGAGGAACCCGGGGAGATGTTCGACGCGAACCAGCAGTGCAGTTTCGTCTACGGCAAGGGCGTAACCCACTGTAACTTCATGGTACGTGCCGGAGGTGAAATGATGCGTTCGCGGCGGGCGCAGACGAACTGTCTGGTCTGCTTTTCGTTCTCTATCGCCTTTGGACGACTTGTGCGTGGCCGCCGAAACAATGCCAGATATGTTTTTCAAGTTTTTAAGTTGCCTGTTGATTGGAAGCAGTGGTGCTGTTTCCAGTTGACCTGCTGTCCTTGTGACAGGGATAAAAACAAAACACCAACAAAACTGTTTCCCAGGGTTGAGGATAAAACGATTTGCTTTCGAATTGCTTTCTAAAATCACATTTTTACAAATTAGGGAGGAAAGAATTGCATATGTCAATAATTTCGCATCCTTATTACGCACAATTAGCTTCAACAAAATGCAGGTTTCTTTGGAAAACTTCCAGTTTTTTTAAACAAACTACAGTGCGATGGATATATATTGTAATGCCCGGACGAAAAATTTGTACATTGAATTGTGTTGCGTTTATTGGCGCAAACATTAGACATTGCATGTAAATCAAAGCTGAAGCGCTGGGATACCGAAAACCCCAGCTAAACAGGTTGTCTCGTCGGGAACCCTTCGACAGTTTTACTGATAGCTGATTTCTCGCACAAAATCAAAAAATATTACTTACGCATCGCGGGTTTGGCCGGGTGGTCCTGCTTTTGACTTGTCAGACATGCTTGGCAACGACACTTGCACAAACTGAGCGTGCCAGGCAATTGGGTCTTGAAAGAGTTTTTGATCAACATGGGCTTCGCTAAACGTTTTGCTCCTTTCTGCTGTTAGCGTCAAAACTTGCACGTCCCCCGTCTCGGTCCGCGTCGCAACGCGCCAACAGATGCCTCGAAATTTATTTACTACGCACTGGCGATGCGCATCGAGCGGCAGCGAAAACGCGAGTTTGTGTCGGAAAGGATGACGACGCAGCGCGTTGCGCATGAATCGCTCGGCTCGTACGAGCGAGCTCATGAATCGGAGACAAAGCGTTGTTTTCGACCTTGGAGTTACTGTCAGGCTGAATAGCGCATTAAGCCTTCCTGTTCGGCTGGATCAGTTCAGGAGATTGGATGCGACTGTTGGTTTTGATGCCACGGTTGGGGGGATGCAAATCGAATTCGTCCACAAATATCGCAATCAGTTCAAGGGCGCGGCCCGCTTTCCCACGGATGGGGTCCATCTCGCACCACCGTCAACAAACACGAAGCGCGCCTTTGCTTCCAAATGCTTCAAAGAACTTAGCATTCTTTCTTTGTATTAAACGGAAATTTGGAAATTCCGGTGATACCCGTCATTAGTTGTCCCTTCGTTCCGCCTCCGCCAATCACTGGTCACTGCTTAAACATCATTTACCACCAACACTAAGACCTCCTTATCCTGTACAGATTTACAGCACCAGTGCTGCTTAACTTGCCGGTGTTTCGCTTCGTGGAGTACAAATGGCAACCCTGTTATCTTCTGTTCACATTGTGGAGAGTTCGTCGCTTCATTACAACTTCAAAGAAAACCAGTCGATTGTTTGAATGTTCGACTGTATTCTCCGCAAAGTTCGTGGCATTGTGACTGATCTTAGCTCAAAAGTCGCGGCTATACTTAGAACGAAGGCGCTGGTGGCCTCTGAATTAGCATTAAACATTTGACTTTTGTGAACTTTCTTTTTCTTTGTTTGGTGAGCGAACACGGTATTCTCATACGCCAAACGGACGTTTGCAAAAAATATATTCAATGTGTATTCACAAATATTAACATTTTCTGACATTGAGCGGTTTGGTAAAAATTTTTACGCAGGTCAATTTTTTGCTTGAATATTTGATATACTCGTCTTTGTCTTCTGAAACGGTGCCGTTCCATAAGTTTCATAAATCATGACTGCGCATTTACCTATAAGCTTAATCTGTAACATCAACAGCATATAGTAGTTTATTTCGCGAACATCACGCAACGGAATTGCGTTTGCGTTGCTCCTCGAGTGTAGACAGCAGTTGATTCATTTCGGGTGAACGTGATACTTGCTCGCTGCGCAATACAATCCTGCGCACACTCAATAAGGCCAGCCTTGATTGGCTAAAAGTAGAGTTGAGTAAAAGCGTTTGCCCTAACGAGGAATGATCGAACTTACTCAGATTCGACGGGTTGTTCGACCACATCGCTGCGCACAGACAGTCGATCTCTTTAAAACAGCTTAGCTTGCGTCTGGAAAACGATGCATTGTTTTCATCCAAAAGCTTTTTGTTGATGAAGTAGCATTCGCCTTTGTTTAAAATGCGACCTTGGCGCAGAGTTCGCGCTGCTTTTGAGCGGGCGAGCGACGTCGTTAGAAAATCGATCGGCCGTTCACACCGGTCGGTAGTTACTCGTATTACCTGCTGGCGCGCATTCCGCACACAGCTGCGCATTATCTGATGCGCTCCTGTAGCTTAAACAACGTGCCGCAGTCGAAGAAAAACGCTAATCAGCTCACATCTGTAACTTGGCCGGCCTCATTACATTCGGACCTCACGCAGCATTGTCTCATTTGCAGTTCCAGAACACCTGCGCGCGACTGTGGTGCGTCAGCCAGAACATCAGTCACGGGTGCCGGACGCCGCATGTGCCCTGGGCCGACGGGACAAGGTGCGGCGACCGATCAAAACGGATGGTCAGTGGACGTTGAGGACCTTATCGTTGTTTTTGTCTTTGCCAAGTTTCGTTGATGCGTAAAGAAAAAGCAAAGCTGGCGATTGCGCTACAGCAACGCTTCAAGTGTTTGTGATGCCGAAGTTTTTAGTCTGTTTTTGAACCAAAGCAAACGCGTGAACGTTTGAGTTTCGCGAATTCCCGCCTGGTGTCTAACGCCTAACCCTTGTCCGCAGTGGTGCCAGCAGGGCAAGTGCGTTCCGGAGAACAGAGACCGGGTCCCAGTCGACGGCAGCTGGGGCGAGTGGGGTCGTTTCGGCGAATGCTCTCGCAGTTGCGGCGGCGGGATAAAAAGCGCGACGAGGACGTGTGACAATCCCAAGTAAGAAAGCCGCCTATTTTTCTTCGCACAAATGTAGTCAGCAAAGGCGAAATGCTTCGTTGGCGCGAACTGGACTTCCGCCAACTCACAAACGTTCGCAGACTGTCAACACGGTTCTCTATTAGCAGTTTGACCGGCAACAGTCGCAGATAGGAGACTTCAGCATTTTTATGTGAATAGTAGAGTATGCTTTTCATGCGAAGAATTTAACGAAGCAAAAGAAAATTAGTTTTTTTTGTGAAAACCTTTAGAAATTGCACCAATATGTGGCACGAATGTCATTGTGGAAATGCTGCGAAGGAATAAATTAAAATCCCGAGTGCTTATCTCAGCCTTTTGATTGTGTTTTTCACTTTTACAGGCCACAGTACGGTGGACGGTACTGCACTGGGAAAAGAAAAAAGTTCCGACCTTGCAATCCACAGGTAACGGGGATATTGTTGATCGAACGCTGTGGATCCGCGGGAACATAATGTACATTTTGTCACACGCACTCCCTCTGTGTGGAAGGAAATCGTTTTTCGCTGCGAAGTCCGCTACTGTTTACTAAGAAAGTGATTTGCAGAAAATACGGTAGAGTTTGCGCAGCCAGCAGTTGCTGACAGCAGCTCTTGTCACAGTTGGCTTCTAAATCATAGCAGCCTGAGCTATAGTTACGTCACAATTTACGGAACAAATTTCCTCGGGCTGGAAATGTCCAGCACCTAGGTAGTGCAAGTCCTTGCGCTGAGACGCTGCGCAGGTGGGCAGCAGCGTTTATATTTGCCAACACCTTGCACCGATCCCTGAAATGGTGCTCGCGTAATCTTTTCTCGCCCTTCTGTAGGAATGCCCCGAAGGCCGCGACTTCCGCGCTGAGCAGTGCTCCGCCTACAATAACTGGTCGCGCTTGCACAAGCATCGTATTCGAGGTCTCGCCCCCAATGCGGAATGGGTTCCCAAGTACGATGGAATCCTGATGCAGGTGCGTGCGCGTTTTTTTACTCATAACGGAGCAAACGTTGGAAACGCGAGTCCATTGTTGATGCGATTTGGCGCAAATCAATGTTTTCTCCTGCACTTATTTTTAATCCAGCCAGGTAAAATATGCCTACAAATCAAACCATTTTCGACTAAAATATTTATATTAAGTCATGGTTTTATGATATTGTTTTGTTGCAAAAAGTGGGGTTGCTGATAGATGTTTAATAGTCTGAGTAAAAGTTGTATTTTCTGGCGAAAACGCGTTTTTTCAACTTAGTCTTTTAACTCTCTAGTAACTGGCGACTCGTTACTGATTGCGTTTCCTTGCTGCCAAACAGGATCGTTGCAAACTGATTTGCCAAGTGCGGTCCGAAAACCAGTACGCTGTTCCTTGGTACGTTCTGAAGCCAAAAGTCATAAACGGAACTCCTTGCGGTCCGGATACCCATGACATTTGCGTCGAAGGCGTTTGCAAGGTAAGTACAGTACTTCTTTGCACGAAAGAATGCATCGTTAAAAATCCTCATTTCACCATCTAGAAATGGTTATCTTTTGGAGCGGAGGTTCTTAATCTGGGGCCCGCGAACTCGTAAGGGGTCCATGAATGTGTTGTAGGGGTCCGTAAAAAGAAAATCCGCTAGTTTTCATCCGCCCATTTGCGCCTTCATTCAGTTTAATCGCACCACAAAGGTAGCACCTCTTGTCCTCATCCAGTGCTACCTTTGTGATGTAATAATCCACACTATCCACGGAATTTTCTGCTAAAACTTTGCACGTGCATTGACATGAATAAAAGCCACCGTCTATTGTTTTATTCATTGTTTGAGTATTCCGTGGATCACAGAAAGTAAATATATGACTTGGTGGTCCGTGAGATGAAAAAGTTTCAAAAACAGTTTTAGAGCAAGGTTTCAACTTGGCATTCAACAAAATAACGCAGAAATTCGAACCCTTTGCTTTATCTTTGATGTGTTGAGCAAACTACCAGTGTTTGGCTTCTTTCTGAAGCCTTCAACGGTTTTCAAGTGTTAGCGAGGCCGGTTGAACAACGGACTTCATGTTTTTGAGCCGGCCCGTCGACTTCACGACTTCATGAATGAAACAAATGTGGACATCCTGTGTTTTTCCGTTCAGAAAGCAGGATGCGATCACGTGCTCAACTCCCGGGCCACCGAGGACCGATGCGGCGTTTGCAACGGCGACAACACCGGGTGCCGGACCGTGCAGGGGAGCTACAATGCTGGCTACAACTTCGGCTACAATCAGGTTGTCGTCATACCGTCCGGGGCGAGCAGCGTCGTCATCACTCAAACGTCATACACTAGCAACGCCGACGACTTCAACTATCTGGGTGAGCTTTGATGTGGCCAACCTTGCCGGGTTATAAAAACACGCTACCGGCTGCGGCCTAACCACAAGTCATGGCTCTTGCTACGCTTGTCATAACCGCGAGGATCTGTATCGTTTTGGCCCTGGCTGGTTCTGAACAAATCTGCCAGGCCAGGTGGATTCACACATCGATCACTTCTTTAATTGTGAAGCGTTTGAAGGCACCTTTGAAGTTGTGACTGACTGATGGTTTGTCAAGTGATCTTCACCGAACGAAATGTTTCCAGTTCCCGCTTTGCAGTAAAGCGATACGTCGCCAGTTGTCTTCTCTTCATTATCGGCCGCTTTTTCTGACTGCAGCACTCAGGGACGCACACGGCAACTATATTCTCAACGGCAACCGCAGCGTTATGAAAGCCAAGCACCGAATCCACAAACGATCAAGAGAGCACCTCAGCAGCTATGTTTACTTCTGTGATTACAGCGGTACTGACAACGTTGTGGAGACCATCAATTGCAGCAAGGCCATCCAAACAGACATCATTGTCGAGGTGCGTGGTCGGCAAACGATGCATGCTGCTTTGTCCTTGCGGCAATCTCTTTTTCTTGCTTTCTTCCTTCGTATAGAAAAGCAGTTGCGAACTCGTTCGTAATGTCCTGTTGTTTTTCAACAATTCGCATCGTTCGTGTACTTTGAAAAGAAGCAGAACGATCGCTTGCGGTCATTTTCAAAATTGGTTCTATTGCTTTGTTTTGTCGAATTTCAACAAATTCAGTGTTTACCATTTGTGAAGCCTGTAGACCAATCTTGCTGCTGCACTCTCATATGCCTGTGTTAGTGCATTGCATGATCCTTTTTCAATGACATCTTGACAATGACATCTGAAAGATGGTGACTCAAATATACAATGTTTAGGTCCTCTCTGCCGGTGAGCTCATGCCCCCCAACATCAGGTACAGCTACAGTGTTCCAAACGGGGACAAACTGACGTACAGATGGGACCCAAACGGGCCTTGGAGCCCGTGCAGTCGACCTTGCGAAGGAAAGACCAAAGCAAAGGTAGGTTGCGGCTCGCTCTTGTGTACTCAACAGTTAAAGTTACACAGAATCTCAAGCGTCATTTTTTTCGCAGATTTTATGCGTTCGCTCCGACCAGCAGGTGGTGTCCGAGAGACATTGCTTGCGTCACCCGAAACCGACCTCGGTCATTCGCTCCTGCAACACCAAGTGCCAGCTCGGGTTAGTGCGTTTCACGGTCTGTTATTCATGCTTAGTCAAGCGTGTCGCAGTGCCTGCGTATGCAACAGGTCGATAATAGCTATGTCCAGGTGAACTGTTCAAGCCTGAGAAGAAGGCGGTTTGTGAATACGTGTCACTGGTCCTGAAATGATGCGCTTTGTACGTTTCCGTTTTAGTGCCAAGCTCATACGTTTTGCTTCACACGTGATTGTCGTTTTTGCAGTTGGCACCCAAAGCCCGGTGAATGTTCTGTCAGATGTGGAAATGGAAGAACGAAGTTAGATTTCGAATGTAGAAAGGTATATTTTTTGCTCTTTACTTTTCCTTTGTGCATCTTTATAAAATAGTGTTTATTTCCACTGTTTTTTTTCAGTAATGTTATGTTAATTTTGTTTCCGTATTTTATCACCAGCCGATAGTTACTGAGCAGCGCGTTCGGCAGTCTTTTTGCTTTCAAACAAATCATCGGAAATTGACTAATTTCGGCAGGTCCCTACCGTTTCGAGGAACGACAGAGGCGACTACAGCACTAGTCAGGAAGTTGAAACAGTCAGCGACAATTTATGCAGCCAACCGAAGCCTGGAGGCTTAACAGCTTGCCGTGGAGAGTGCCTTCCGACACGATGGGTGTACGGAGAGTGGACTAAGGTACTTGCTGATGGGCAAAAGACCAAACTCGGAATCTCATAACCTCGCAACTCCCGATTTTAATGCAACGTATCAGTGCCACGGGCCTTGTCTCGGACCGAAGGGAAACGTGCTGGATTTTCGAGTGCGTCCTCGAACTATTTCGACACTCGCGAAAACAGCAAATATTTTAAGTGTTCGACTTACATACCGATGTTGCTTCTGAAAATAGCCTTCTCCCCTTCCGTCCATTGCTTGCAAATCACGCATAGCATTTATATTAGAAGCGAAGTGCAGGGCCGTGAGGCGCTGACGACAAAAAGGAATTTCGGCCGCTTTTTGTTCGGCCGCGGAATGGCAGAAGGCCGTCGCAGAAAATCACGTTCTCGCGTTAGCCTGTTTTGTTTCGCTGCGCTACGCAAACGTTCGCCAGATTAATTTCAAGTTTGCTTGGCATGCTTTCCAGTGTTCGGCAAGTTGTGGGGGCGGAATCCAAACTCGCACTGCTGTTTGCAAAGACACGAAGAATCGCGTGTTTGACGAGTCCGAGTGCGAGCGAAACGAACGGGAAGTCACGCGCGCTTGCGCTGACGACGTGGCGTGCCCTGATTGGGTCGCGTCTTCTTTTACTCCGGTGAGAGATCTTTGGCCAGTCGTTAATGCTGTTTGCCATGTAAACTTGCTTGAGTTTTTACGGTTTCAAATAAAAGTAGATTTCGGCAAAAAAAAAAAAAAAAAAAAAAAAAAAAAAAACGCATTGGTGAAAAGGAGGTTGTGCTGCGGAGGCTTTTCAGAAATGCAGTGAAACCTTTTTGTGGATGGCGGTGTCAGCTTCTTCCTAAAAGATCACGCGGTTCAATAATTTTTTCTTGGTTTATTTTAATTTTCGCAAGACAACAAACGACAGGCGAAATTTTTATGCAGGAATGCAATCTGCTTCTTGTCTAACCTTACTTCACCTGATTTGTACAGTGTATGGTCACCTGCGGAACAGGCATACGCCAGAGGCGCGTGTGGTGCGGCGTCGGAAAGGTCGTCCGCCCAAATACGGAATGCAGCGCGCGGAGCAGACCGGCGACCACCGAGATATGTCGAGAAGGACCTTGTGCGCGGTGGAGGGACGATGGGTGGAGTCCGGTACGTGACCTGTTTGTAAACAAACGAAAATCTTTCCTTCTGAAATGCTGCTTGGCGTGTGACGAGAGCGACTTGGCTGCGTATGCCTTGCGTTTCTGCGGAGAAAGCAAGCTATTTTGTTTCACGAAAACCTCATTTTGATGTTGATTTTGGTGGAGCATGTTAGTGACCGCGGTTCTGGCGGAAAGCAGCTGCGGTGTTGACTGTGCAAATTTCTTGCGCGTTTGTATTTCACTGACGTCTGTCGTCACGTGGCACCTTTGAACACTGACATGTGCGGCGTGCAAGTACATCACACGCATTTTACAAGTTTTGGGTCACGGTTTTAGCTCGAGACTTTCCCGAAGTGTTTTGTCTGTGGTTTGGCGAAACCTCAGCTGTTGTTTTGTAGTTTGTCACTTCCGATTCCGTTTCAGTGCTCAGCAACGTGCGGCTCAGGCGTTGCGACTCGTCTGTACCGGTGCGTTGGCCCGTCCGGGCGCTCTTTGGACAAGGACGAGTGCAGCCGGTCTTCGTTGCCAAAAGAACAAACCCGCCACTGCGCTGCCAGTCGCCGTTGCTTCTCGGGATATCACCGCTCGTACAGCGAAGGTCAACATCCTTCTATGGTTTTTAGGGCGTTGAACGAACGAGAAACAACGAGATACCCCACCGCAACAACAGGTTAGGCTCAATTCTTGTTTAGCATGTGCCTTTCAAGTGATACACCAATGGCAGGATCGCACGAACAGCGCTGTAAATGCGTTTGATATGCGGCTGTGCTCGCTATGCGCACACCAAGCAAATATAAACACCATTAGATCTTTTTTTCATTGCATGTGCTTGTGTACATACACCCTCTCGTTGATGACTGTCAGCAGTAAGTATAGCGTCATGGCAACAGAAGCCGTGCTCATGAAATTTTTGTTTAATACTGTTTTTTCTTAATAGACGCCTATGCTTTCTATTTTCTGCTCAGACTGATGCCGAACCAGCTGTATTAACACCATGTGTGCTTTACCGGTTTTGATGCATCAAGGACCCTATTTTGTGGGACGTTTTAACTTATTTTAATATTGCCTTGCTCTTCAGATACGTAACTGGCCAAGCAAACTTTTATAAGCTGTCTTGGAAGTACCGTGAGTCAAACAAAAATTTCGCAGTTGCCAATCACCTCAGAAACATTTTATTTCAGATTCTACTGCTACTAGTTCTTCCTCGGCACCAACAACAACCAAAACTTCAACCGCAATCTCGTCTGTCTTACTCCGTTCTGGACTTCGGTACGATGGCGGAGGGAGCTTTGTGGTAGTCAACCGACGACGCGAGAGGGCGCAGTGGAGAACCGGATCCTGGACTCAGGTAACACGTTCGTTGCGGTTTCGACAAGACGCGTTTTATATTGCTGTGTAGAAAAGCGAAACGTTTCTAGATCGCGGCTCTGGCAGTAAGGAAAGCGCGAACGTGTCTATATTAAAACTACGTGCAAAGTTTAAATGTTCGCTGAAATTTGAAAAGCAATGATGTCGCGACTGTGGTAGCAGAATTCGATGTTACTTCTGCGTGAATTCGCGTTTCTAGATTAAGCGCTTAAAGAACCTGCTTGCTGGACTGCCCGCCGTAGTGGCACTGAGATTTTTATCGTTGGGACAGAAGGACAATCGACAGACTTTTCGGCGTCAGACAAACGCAAAAACCGGGCTGTGGCTGGAGCTTTTGCTTTCTTTTTGTTGAACTCTTGATCGAAACGTTGTTTTGTGACTTCATTCAGTGTTCGGCGACTTGCGGACCTGGGGTCAGAGAGCGTTACGTCAGTTGTCGTCACAATCGAGGTTACGCGGAAGCGGAAGACGCCGCGTGCGGCCCGCCGGAGAGTAAACCGGTGTCTCGAGAAGCCTGCGAAGCGCAACCTTGTCGCGGGGAATGGAGAGCCGGGTCCTGGTCAGAGGTAAGAAAATCTTCCCGATCTGTTTCACGTGAAAATTTTGATGTCCGTCGGACTGTAAATTTCGTTCTGAAACACCCGTTTTTTATTGGTTGGTATTCTTTGCGCGTGACTGGGTTTCATAATCACTGCCGCTAAGTTGAATGGCTGCGTTTTTCCGCCTCTGCACAGTCCCTGACGTATTTGCACCGTAGCCCATCGACACACTCCCAATTTGATGACGTTGTTCTACGTTTCGGCATTTCCGCGAAAATCTGCGACCTCAACAACTCTTGTCCCTTTTGTCTGTGACGTCAGAGCGCTTGTTTCGCCGTTGCGCGACTGCGCAGGCCAACGCCTTTTTCTGTTCCATTCAGTGCACGGCGAGCTGCGGTCGCGGTACAAGAACGCGCCACGTGAGGTGCGCCTACGGCGGCCGTTACCATGACGACGGCGCGCACTGCCAGCACGCGCCGCGCCCGCGTTCTGCGGAGGATTGCGGCGTTGCACCTTGTCCCACAGCAGCTACTGCCAACACCCCAAGCACCACTGTCACAACCACTATCAGCCTTATTGCTGAACGGAACAGCAAGGAGCAAGTGCGTGCTTTTAATGTTTGTGGATAAAGGATACTTATCCGTGAATAGCTTTTTTTGCGTGAAACGTGTATTTTCGAAGCTGAACTGCAACTGTTGAAATGTATTTTGGTGTCGCCTACAAGCATGAGGCTGCTGAAACGAATATCACTGTTCTGGTAATTCGTGCGAATTTACGAGCTTCAACTCTTACGCGGTCGAAAGTTTTTTTAATAATTATTGTTCGTAATGCGCAAAATCGATTTCCATTTTTTCTTTTTCAGAGTCCTATCTATAACGACGTCATCCGCCTGCGTAATTCCGACGACGCGTTGGACGACCACACGTCACTGGTCATCAGAGGACGGCTGCACGAAAGCGACTTAGCCCGGGAGAAGCGTTACAACGGCGCGTGGCGAACTGGACGCTGGTCTCGAGTAAGAAAACCGTAATATAAACTAGGGCGAGCATTGCAAAGGTTTATCTTCCAGGAGATGGCTTGCGCTTTCGTGAATCTGATTTGCAATCGTCGAGCGTTTCTGGTTCGTAAAAACAGCGGGAACCCTTTTCCTTTCCAGTGCACGAGGTCATGCGGGACTGGCGAGCAGCATCGCGTCGTCGTGTGCTTGTCGGCGACCGGCGAGAAGGCGACTTGCGACGACGCTTCGCGTCCGGCCGGAGTCAAATCGTGCAACGGGGAGAAATGTCCGAGGTGGAGACACAGCCACTGGAGCAAGGTGTGGCGTCGTTTGATTGGTTCGCAACATCGACACTCTTAGCCAATTGCATGACGCCATGCTTGCTTTACTGCAAGCTTGCGGACCGTGCTGCATTGTTTGTTGCCGAAAGAGAGGAATGGTGTTCATATCCGTGCTTTGATTTGTGCATTTATTGATTGGCTACCAGCTGTTAGTTGGGAAAAAGCCGACTATTGTAGGCTGTTTTCAAATATCAACATTTTCTTGACATGAAGTAGTTAAAAAAGGCCTTCTGTTTTCACTGGAAGCCGAAAGTTTATTTGTTTCTGTTGCTCTGCAGTGCTCGCGTTCATGTCACGGAGGCACTCGCACCCGCTCCGTCTATTGCTTCACTGCGAACAATCAACGTACGTACGATCACCACTGTGACGTCACCAAGCGCCCCACCCGGATCGACGCGTGCAACCTGAAATCTTGCCCCCCTGACCACCGGTGGCGCAAGAGCGCTTGGAGCTCGGTACGTTGTGGTATTGTGGACGCCAACAGGCCTAAGTCGTTCGTCGTAATTCATGGTGTACGTTTGTTTTTGCCGAAAGCAGCTTTCGACGTAGAACACGACACAAACACAAATAAGTAAAAGCACTTTAATGGCTGCGTCACATTAGTTTGCAACTGCTGTCTCACTCAGTTAACGGACAGCTTTCAGGAATAGACTTTTTCTGAATTCGCAATAAAATTGATTGCGGTAACTGAAACTTTGATTCGCCTCACTAGAGCGCCGCGATTCCGTGACGTGCCCAAGGTTTGTTGGAATCGAGTGGAAATATCACTGCTGCTTTACTTCAATCATACGCTGCGCTTTTATTTGCGTGCGAAATGCCGTTTGGTTTTTCAATGGTTGTAACCTATGCTTATCCGATGACGTTGAAAGTGAAGCGTTTTTGGTTCAGTGGCTTGGACAAGAAGCGGCAACCAAATGTAGAGTAGATCGTCAGTAGTTCACTTCACATGCTGCCAAAGTAGTAGAAATGCCATACTCTGCTGAAGGTAATCTTCTTATTTTCGTGTCGTTGGGAGTTCTACAGCCAGAATAAACGACATTTAGCAAAACCCAACGCTTGGCCGCTTTCAACAAGCTTTCCACACATATTGACCAAACCAGAATTCGTGCACGAGGTTAAAACTGTGTTCGGGTTCTTTCGATTTCGGCTGAACTTGGTGATGAAGGTCGTTCAGGTCGTCTGCTGATTCTTATCGCGATGTAAATGGCGGCGCCGGCTTGCGTGCTGTGCCAGTAACCTTTCACTAAGCCAGCTCCTGCTCCTGCCTGCTCTCTCCTCCGAGTGCGAAAAAGCGTTCATTCTTTCTGCACGAACCTCT
>Ga0210059_1005589_pt1 | contig 20207 bp, 8 predicted proteins | sample Ectturendosymbi2_FD_188042 | JGI IMG/M metagenome (GOLD analysis project Ga0210059, IMG submission 188042) | Ecteinascidia turbinata endosymbiont from Florida, USA - Sample 2 (SPAdes) (version 2) | ecosystem: Host-associated > Tunicates > Ascidians > Unclassified | place: Key West, Florida... | reverse complement strand
GGCTGCCTCGTTGGTAGCGTTTGGGGAAACCAGCATCTCTGCATGCAACGACAGTCATTCCTCGCAAGCAACGTCTACGCTGGGCAACACCCCAAACCCCTACATTGGTTCATCAGACCGGGACTACTACATTATTATTAATATCAAAGTATTCATTAGGGGAGCTTTACTTTTGTGTGGGGATCTTGACATTCTAAAAATGACAACAAATCCACTTATTTATACAGTATAGTTTCATATTTCTGTTTATGGGGGCTTGGAGCTTTCTTTGGTGGCCTAAGCCCAAAAAAGGATATCCATGGTGACGGGACTGGTTGAGGGTTTCATTTTTAGGCTTAGGGTTGAAGGATTTAGTTTAAGGTTTTATGGTTAGGGTTTCAGGTTCCGCATTTTAAGATTAGGTTTTAGGTTTAAAGTCTTAGGTTTAGGGTTTTAGGCTTACATATTAATCAAAGCATCCAACTTTGTTTATTGCGCTTGTCACATGATATGTCCACTTCAACCAATCATGTTCCACAAAAGACAAAATAGTCTCAGCAGATACTTTGCCTCAGAAGGCAAAATAGCCCTTGGAGATATTTTGCCTCATAAGACAAAATAGACAATACTGCCAATTGTTTAGCGGACCACGGGCGGGCCGGTTTGGAAAAGAATAAATGTTGTCGGTCCCCAGGTGGTTAATGGGCTGAATGTTGCGGGCTATGGGCAGTCCGGGCCTGAAAAATCTTGGACCGTGCCATCTCTAGCCCAAGCCCACTCGCAGCAGAGATGAGCACAGATCAGCACTGGAGCAGACTGCATCAGAACTGAAACCAATTTTGGCCAGATCAGGCCTGATCGTCCTGCAATTTTTTTGAAAATTGATGGATGAGGAGAGGACCGGACTGAGAAAATTTTTGTTGTTTCAAAAACCCTTTAAGTCCCACGAAAACCATGTTTCTTGCAGAGCTTTGCAATCCTATAACTCGCCAGGCGATTGAGCTAGAGAGCTGTTCAAACCCTCTAGGGATTCAGCAAGTCTTGTAGTGGAATCGAAAAAAAAAATTTCGTTTTTGGGGGGTAGTTTTCGGGGGAAAACGCCACAAGTGGAGGTGTTTTTGGCTACCTTTGCCTGGCCCTGGGCTCCAACCCATCGGACCATCATTATGGCACAAGATTGTTTCGGAAACTAGGCCAAAATCCGCGTCTTTAGAGCCCTTGAATGACTTTCTAAGATATCTGCAGGCAAAATTATGGCCAAAAAACACAAAATTGGTGAAAAATTTCTGCTTCCTTAAACCCTTAATTTGGGTTGGAACACACCCCTTTTCTAAATGGCCATCACTCACGAGCGTATCGAGCTAGAGAGCTGTTCAAATCCGTTCTCAATGGGGAAAGACTTGTAGTTTAGGCTGAAAAAAAATCTTTTCGCTGTGCAATTTCAACCTTTCTGGCTACGTTTACAAAACCACAGGTTGTTTTGACAGGTTTCTATTAATAATCCGTGACGTCAACGGCCCGTGGGAGTGCGTGAATCGAGCAGAATCAGCGGCGCGAAACCGCGCGAGATTTAAGTGCATTTTAAGCTATAGTACGAGGTTTTAGAGGGTTTGATGGACTTGTTAGCGTTTCTGGTTGATGAGTTATGGCAAAAATGGTAGAATATTAATATGGGAAATCCCCTGAACGCCTTGGGGACTTCCTGACATATTTGGAATATTTTTGGCACAACATTTGAACCAGAAACGCTAGAAACTTGATCAAGGGCTCTAAAAACGTGTATTTTAGCCTAGAATCCAAAAATACTGCGAGCCACAACATTTGCGCGTAGCATCGGATGATGACGTCATATATTTAACCAAAAACAGTACCCATCATGAGCCCATTGGCCCAAAACCCCAAATCCAAATTTAAAAAATGTTTTTTTTAGCTCTCTAGCTCTATCTGCAGTCGAGTTATGGCCGGCCAAAGTTTGGCCTGAAAGGGCAAATTATGCTTTTTCTGAAAAGTTAGGAATTAGGCCAAAAACTGGGTTTTTGGCCCATAATTTTAGCCACATATGTGTTAGCAAGTCAATCAAGGGCTCTGTAGACGCAGATTTTCACCTAGTTTTCAACAAAACTTTGAGCCAAAAGAATGGGACAATGGGTTGGGGCCCAGGGCCGGCCAAAGATGGCCTAAATTTCCAAAACATGTCCTCTTTGTGACGTCACCTCCAGAAAACCCCCACCGAAACCAAAAATTGTTTTTTTCGATTTTGACTTCAAGACTTTCTGAATCCGTACAGGGTTTGAACAGCTCTCTAGCTCAACCGCCTGGCGAGTTATAGGATTGCAAAGTTTTACAAGAAAAGTGGCGAACGCGGGACTTATAGGGTGATTATTCTAACCATATCAAAAATTTTAGTCAGATTTTGTATATTTGTTGAATGGTAATTTGTAGCACCAGCAGCAATTAGTTGAAACGGACAGGAGCTTACAAATTGATCCGTTTGGAACGATCTTAAAGCACGTTGCAGAGGTGTGCAGGAGCCGGAGTGTCGGAGTAGAATCCGGCCGGAGTCTTAACAACTTTCGTAAATAGGAGTGGAGCCAGAGTTGATTTTTTTAAGGAAGAGCCGGAGCAGGAGTGGAGCCAGAGTCAGTTTTTTAATAAGAGGTTACTTTGTTTATTATTGATTAATATTATTGTAGGTTGCTTTTTTATTAAGCATGTTATAACATAACCTTCAAATGCGCAATACTACTTCACAGGAAGTATTAAATTTTACTACAACTTGGATGTAATAAGGTTAGGTTGGTGAGTTTCATGTGTGTAAAGATTTGGACAATTTCTTGTTCACGATGATATGTTAAAAATATGTTGGCCAATAAAATTTACCTCAAAGAACAAGTGTAGGTATTGTCTCAACAACCAGCATTTCCAGTTTTCTGTTTCGAAGGACAAAAAGTACCGTATCTCGCATCCAGTTTTCTGCCAGTAGATATAAAACTGAGTTGGAGAACATCTCACTACTGTACCATCAACAATGGTCGAGTGGGAAGTGACTAGGCAATCCTCAGCGAGAGTGACTTCTTTGTTGTATTTGGTTTTTCTTTTGATGTTCTTTGTTGTATTTGGTTTTTCTTTGGTTTTTCTTTTGATGTAAAATTTTTGGAATCTTTGTGGTGTACGTTGCGAAAAGCAGACAAGTGTTGATAATTAAATTAAGCTTTTGATTAGGGTTGCTTAGGTTTAGCATTTTGGATGAGGGTTTTGTGTTAGTGTTTAAAATTAGGGTTTATGGGCCTAGTAAGTATTTAGGGTTAGGGTTCAGTGTTAGTGTCTAAGGTTAGGGTTAAATATTAGCGTTTTAATGTTGATGATTAAGGTTTGCAGTTAAGGTAAATGGTTAGGATATAGGGTAAAAAAATTATGGCCACCTCAATCCTTTATCTGAGAAGCCACAGACATGTATTGTAGTGATCAGCAAATTCATTTGATACGGATTTTTAGTGTTTTTCATGCGAAAACCGGATACGGTCGTTTAGAAACTGCCAAAAGTTTAGATAATTCACTTTGGAGTTAAAACAGGAGTTGGAGTCCAAAACTTTACAATGTGTCGGAGTATATTCAGCCGAAGCAGTAGCGCAGTCGGAGTAAAAAATTTGTACGCTCCAGAATGAGGGAAAACCCTATTGAGAGCCAGGGTAGGAATGGAAAACCTGCGTAGTGCATGGTACAGTACTGTTTGATGGTGGTGTAGTAGGCTACCTGATTTGCCTGCTTCATGCTTTGCCTGAATGTTACTGTATCCTCTGTAGTGATGAAAATTCTGCTGATAGGCTATGTCTTCAATTCAGCCTAGCACATCAAAAATTAGCTTCAAGTTGTGCTAAGAGTCATTAACAACGAGGAATGATTGTTGAGCGTGTCTTTTAAGTTAGTAGCCTAGTACTAGTTGTTGATACAGAAATTAAACAGTCCTAGCCTGCTGTGAGCAAGAACAACTTCAAAGACGTTTTACAAAAAGCAAAATTAAATTCCAGGCTACAAAAACTGGGTAGAGTGCAGAAAATCCCCCAAATACAGTAATTCACAGTAATAATACACAATATATAAAGCATTGAATTTCTGTTCCTAAAATATGAATTTGCGGGTGTGTGTAGTTTGCCATTTCTGGCAAAAGCTCCCCTGGGACTATTTACTATTCAGACTGTATCCACCTTTGTCCACATGTTGAGTTCGTATGACTCGTAGCAAGGTGAACGAAGCTGCAGTGGTTAGTGTCTACGCCTGCTGTGCGAGTGCTTGTCAGTCTGCTCTCACCATTTGCTTTGGCTTTAGCTAGTAGAGATTACACCTTTGATGGGAGCGCTTTTTATGTACTTTTTCAAAACGTTTCAGGTATAGGTTTAGGTTTTGGGTTTACATTTAGGGCTTATGTTTATGGATAAGGTTTAGGTTTTGGGATTTGGATTTAGGCTTTGGGTTTACGTTTTGAGTTGAGGTTCAGAACTAGTTTTGCAGTTTCGGGTTATGTGACTAAAAGTCAAGTCATGTTTGCGCTGTAAGTACTCAGCAGTAAAACACATTTCAATCGACAAAGCTTGAAACAAACAGCATAGGTTGGGCGAAAGACGGCTAAAGCAGTTACTTAATCAAGCCCAGCCTACATTCAATGACTGCCAAGTTTCAATATTAGAGGTGAAGCACAAAACATGAGTTCAGAATGAAACAAAAACAAAACAAAAAAACATAAGTGTGCTCAGTTTAAAAGGTCAAATCTCAAAAACATCTTAAAAATCACGTACTGTATATATCACACATAAGAGTCACTACCCAGCAAGCAGTCGCGATTTAACTTGATTTGAAAACATATGTAATGGTAATATTTTGATATTATTCGAAATACAATCCCATGCAACAGGTCCATATTGCAGCATTTTTTACTATAATCAGTTCTAACACGTTTATGATGAAAATTTCCTGAAACTTGTCTTGTGCCATGATCATGTTTGTTGTACAGTTTTGAAAAAAGTTATCAAAAGAAGAGGGCAGGATATCGGCATTATACTTATACATGAACTTCAAATTAAGTTGATACAAATCAGAAACTTGAGAATTTTAACACCTTCGGTGCGGTGTGAATTCCACGCGATTATTTAGCAGGCGCGGGACGGTTTTTAGCCTGTTTTCATTCAATAGCTCTGCTCAAAAATGAATAACTCAAAAAGTACTCGCCCGATTTACCTCAAATTTTCAGGTAAGATGCTTTGTCACGAAAGTAAGATTCGTTAAAAATTTGGTTGCATCTCAGAAGTTATTGCGCCCTACACAACAACTACTGAACCCAAATTGGCTCGTTGCCACCCACGCGCACAAACAATTGCTCTGATGCACTGGAACAGAGTCCTGTTGCTCGGTTCAACAAATATTAACTCGCAAAGTTCTTGATGTATTAAATTCAAATGTTCAGGCAAAGTGCATAACAATGTGAAGATAATTCTTGTAAACTTTGGCTGCACAAACTTTTGTTTTAAGAAAGTTTTAGTGCTTCACACAACAACTGCTCAACCCTGCTGGATAGGATAAAGTTTAGTAGCCTACGCGCGGCTGTAGTTACGAAACGAAAGTATGCAACTCCGAAGCTTTTCGTTTGAATTACTTCAAATTTTCAGAGATGATGGGAATAGGTATGAATGTTATATGTGGAAGTTTTCTGTGCACCATTACATCTAAAAAAAGTTATCCTTACACACCCAGCAACTGTCAAGACCTAAGTGTTTTGCAAAAGTGTTGTAGCCTAGGCCTAGCAAACTGTTGCTGGCTACCAAACTGCATAACTAACAAAGTTCTTGCTGATATTACTTGAAATTTTCAGGGATTGTGCGGGTAGGTATGGAGAACATTGTTCTACATTTTCATAGCAACCGAATGAGTACAAAAAATGTTATTGTGTGGTACCAAACAACTGTTCGCACCTAACTTTTTTGAAAAAGTCTTGTAGCCTCGGCCTAGCAAGATGGTTTGCTACCAAACTTCATAACTCACAAAGTTTTTGGTCAATTTCTATGAAAATCTTAGGATTCACGTGTCTTGATATGAAGAACATTTGTGGAAGATTTCGTGGCAAACAACCAACTACGCGAAAAGTTATCGCCTTGGTGTTTCTATACGTCAATCCGCACCTGGCGTATTTGATTGAATGACGCATATATGCGTCGTTTCGCACCCTGTGCATTTGAACGTATGACGCCTATATGCGTCATTCATCGCCGAAGGTATCAAGTAATTTAAAAATATTGCTTGCACTTGATGTTCTATTGCCAAAAGTCATGTATTTCACAATTCGGTTTTGTAGCACTTGCACTGGCCAGATAATATTTTATACACTCGTCCTCAATTAATTACGCAGTATTACATATGTGAATGGAAGAGACTGAAATAGATCAAACACAAAGTTTTTATATCAACAAAATGTCTAATTTTACACACTACGCCACAGGCTTGAGAAAGTTTCCTACAGACACCACTATTTTGCGGTTTCCACGAAAGTTTTTATCAATTATAACACCAAGATACTTTATACTGTCAGTTTGCTGTATTCTCACAATATTCATAGAAATTTCAATTTTGAGAACGTGTTGCAGTTAACATGCAAGCTGTTTTATTATAGTTCATTCATAATCTTGTTAGACCTCATCCAAGCATCAACTTTATCAAGTTCATTTTGGACATTGCAAACTAGTGTCATCTGCAAAAAGTGTAGTTTGAAAACTATAAACACAGGGAATATCATTCACATAAATTAAAAATAATAAAGAACCAATTACTGAACCTTGAGGGACACCACACTTAATTGTATGAAAACTTGATAAATAATTGTTTACTTTAGTACATTGCTTACAATTAGTTAAGTAAGACTAAAACCATATGCTAATCCAAGTGTTTCATCTTTGTCACATGACCAGTTGAACCAAACAGGTTCACCTAATGGCAAAATAACTCCAGCAGTGTTTTTGCTGCTGATGGCAAAATAGAAACTGGCTTGTTAAATTTTGGAAATATAAAAAAGCTGTGTCTGTTTTGCCTAATGAGGCAAAAGAACTGCTAGAACTATTTTTCCTTCAAACAATTGTATTTGACTAAAGGCAAAATAGCTACAACGGTGCTTTTGCCTCATGAGGCAAAATAAAAACACATGGTTTTACATGGGCAGATCAGGACTGGATCGGATTCAGTATTTTCGGATCAAGACTGGACTCAGACGGAAGAATTTCGCAGTCCGCTCACCTGTGACTCGCAGAGATGAATATGCCAGACTTTGGATTTGGAAATGGACATTAATCCTTGGGATTTTCAGTTTTTTGAAAGATTTGGATGGAATTTGGATTTTATAAATTTTGCTTAACTGGATTGGGATTAGATTTTGTGTTCTTGTTTTTTATTTCTTTGCAACTTTCAGTTGTGCAGCTAGCCATGGTGGCCAGCGTCACTTTTTCAGACTCCGGCTCCGCTCCTGTTCCAAATTTTTGAATCCAGATCCGGGTTCACAAATTTTTCATATTTGAGAAGACGACTCTTGTCCAGACTCCAGCTACCATCGATCCAATCGAAACTACCCAGTGTTTTCATTTAAGAAATGACCCTACAAACTCCTGCTACTGCTGAAATTGAAAAATTACTGCGAATCCGGTTTTTCACAAATTTTGACTCCGGTGTCAAGCGAAATTTCTGACCTCTGCGAAATTTCTGAACTGTTAATGTTTTTCAGTTATTTTGCTTCTCAAAATAAAGAAATAAAGTCTGGGAATTACTTTTCTGATATGTGTTGTGTAAATTAAAACATTTTGGATAGATGTCAGGTACCCACAACAAGCTATAGCACGGGAATAACTTTTACCATTGAAAATTTCCGAACTTAGTCGTTGACCTCAATTATTTTTCTTTTTGTCAACCTAATCAAAACCTTTAACCGACACACTTACCTAAACACGAATTCCCAAGCCCTAATAATCAGTTTTATCAGCGTATTTGGTATGTAGAATATTACTCTGCGTATGCATATATGGTATGAAGTCAGAAATTTCGCATGTCAAAAATTTCAGACCTGTTATTGTGTCTCAGTTGTTTTGCTTCTAAGCAGAGGTGAAAGTAAGCCGGAACGGCCCAGAACGCCATTCCGGTAAAAGAATTATTGCCGGTACGGCGTTCCAGTTAGAATTTCTAGTAGGTTGGTATTATGACGCTGACGCAACAATGGCGGTACCTGAACTTTACTAGAAACAGCTTTTACATCTTATTTCCTGAGCAAGGTATCATATGAGTTCAAGGCAAATCATTTCTAGCCGCCTCTATGTTCGTTTCAAAGGAACTTGTTCACTCCCTAGCCGAGCACTTTTAAATACAGGTGAATAACCCAAATAACGTAAATTTTAATTATTTGAAAATTCCCAAAAAGCATTGCGGCCTGCACAAAATGCGGGCCACATGCGACCTGAGTCTTTGAGTCCCTAATCTAGACCTTTCGATAAGCTCAAGAAAAAATGTAAGTCGCCCTTGATTGTCCTTGATTGTTAGCGGGGGGTTACAATCGAATAAATACAGTATATACTTTTCCATATTTATGGCCGAATTTTAGGTGTGCAACACCCTCAGAAAGCCTTCTTCTTCTGCCAAAAATTGATAATGACTTTTGGTGTTACTGCGCAGTGGCGCATCTGAGAGGGAATATTGCGCACCACTGCCCTTTTCATTAGTTTCTTTGTGACTGTTTTTGTTTGGATATCGAGGTAGTTCAGAATAAAGTAATATGTTTATGAATTGAAACAACTTACTCAGTGAATGTAGTGAGTATGTGCAGACTCAGGGTCGGATTTACCTATAGGCTATAGCCTAGGGCCTCAAGATCCAAGGGGGCCTCCAAAAACCGTGGCATGCATATATGCAATGGGCCATATGTGGTCATTTAGATTAAACTTCGTCAAAAATGCATTTCTTAATTATTATTCACGAAATTTAGTTTCATTCGACTTTCGTGGTGATAACGCCAGAGTCTTCCAACCAGTTTCCATACGAGTGAATCTCAGTATGACGGTTGGTCAAGCCGCATGTCGACTGTTGTGTCGATATACTCACAGCACGCTGGCTGCGTCCTGCGTCTGCTGAATCGTACCAATTGCGACGTGTGACTCTATTAGTAGAACTTGTGGCTGCACATGTTTGAAATGCACCTGATCAGTGGCATAACTGACGAACCTCCCCCCCACCCCTTGCCAAGATACATGTAAAAACTGGGCCCCTACATAGCTTGTATTTTGGTATTTACTATTCTTTTGGTCTCAGTACATTGTTGTTTTTTGCGTTTTTCGGAGTGCTTTCCGGTGATTTCGGGTTTTTGTATAGCTGTTCAATACCGGGTTTGCTATTGTTTCTCAATCATTTTCTGAGTGTTAGCCAGTGGGCACCCTTCACCTAAAATTCCCCATGGCTCAAACCTCTTGTTACGTTACTGCACCTGATCAAAGCAAGGTTGTACTGCAGACAAGAGCTATGCGTAGGGCTAGCAGCAATATCCTACAATAAAAGCATAGTTGTTTCTTAGGTGACTGAGCAATACTGTAGTTTTGTCAGTGTTTGTGTCGCGTATAATTCGATTGGTATTTTTAGATGTGATTTTGTTCCATTTGAATTTTCTTCAGTAAGTCATTCAGAAATGAGGTTGCTATTGAGTACTTTCCCACCTTTGTACTGCTCCCATGCTAAGCAAATCAGAGAAGATCTTGATGATGTTGAATAGCAAGCAACGAGACACGGAAACAGCAAAAAAATGACAAAACGCGTTTTGGTCTGATGTCTTAGATTAGTGTTTTTTAGTTTATGCAACCACACGAAGCCTTATTTCTTAGCTTGATGGTCACTAATTGCTCAGGCGAAAGGTTCTTTTCAAGATTCAAGAGAATTAAAAATCAATTAAAGGGCCACAATATTCCAGGAGAGGTTGTTAACACTAAGCACATTAAAAGTGACATACTTAGGCAAACCAATTGTGATGAATTCTTATATAATTTTGTCATGAAGAAAACAGGACAAAACCTTTTCAACTGTTCACTGTGTAATGTTCAGCCTTACTTGATTTGATGATTGCAGCTTTTTATTTCTTTATATGTATTTCAATAGTGACAGCATAAGCGAAATTTCAACCAGTCCAATCGCCACGGTAGGAATTGGTGAGTTCAGCCCTTCCAAATTTAAATATGAAACACTACAAATCAGTAAAGATTTTATCAAATTTTCAGAATGTCAAGTCCCCTTGTGAAAATTTAAGCCCAATATTCAAGACTTTCTGGCGACAGTTCTGATTTTTAACTCCACATCTTTTAATGCGATAGTTGAGTTGCATTCGATTCTTACCAATCTGAAAAAGTAAGAAACACGCAAATAGTGCACAATTGAAAGCTCTAGAAGGTTTTGTATAGGTTTTAGAGGAATCAGCCGATTGGGCTCTGCTTAGTTCTTTTTGCGATGTTTCAAACTTGCGCATATCTGTATTCAAGTAACTTCACTCCACAGTAATAAGCAAGGAATCAAGCACAGATTTTTATCCCTTGCTTATGTCACCTGGTTACGCGAATCGTGAACCTACTGTAACAGTTACACAACCATTTGGGTGCGTTTTACGTGAGGTGTTTTGCTCGTGTGTGTCAGATATTTACAGCCGTGGTAAGAGTTGCAACGTGGTCCTCACGTTGTGCTTTAAAGTCTTTATGCCGCCACACATACTATACAGGCGCAGTGTGTTTGTTTTTTTGCAGTACAGATAAGAAAACACAGATGTGATTCTTATAAAAAGCGTGTAGCAGATAAAAATATTGACTACTACAACTTGGATATTGAACATTGGAAAGGATCACCAGATGTCAAGCTAGAAGCTATGAAGACCAGAACCGTGGAAGCTTTCAACAGGAAAATCCGAAATCAATGAAGCATGAAAAACGTCATAGACACACCCAATCATCACTAGGGAAACCGTTGGACATTGGCAACCGAATATGGTGTTGTTTCCTAGCAACACTGAAAGTGCTGATACCCTCAGGTACTTTTCAGGGACTTTCCATTTAAACCAAAGCACTTGCATGCAGTAATCATGCCTTTAGACCAAAGTACTTGCATGCAGTAATCATGCCTCTAAACCAAAGTATTTACATGCAGTGATCACGTCTTTAAATATAGAACTGCCATGCAGTGATCACGCCCTGAAACCATATAACTGCCATGCAGTAACCACGCCTTCAACGTGTGATTTCTGGGTATAAATAGGACAGCTTTTGCAGGCCCAGATCACATTGGTACTTATGACCTTCTGACGGTACTACTCTCCTTCGGTTGTTTTAACCACTTTGGTCATGCAACAGAAGTAAAACGAAGGCTCTGCCTTGCAGCCAGGACAAAGCTCGAACGGCCTGGTTGTGAGTGCTGTTTGGTCCGTTGACGAAAGTCTTCCAGCCATTCAGCTTGCGTCTTCACCCTGAAAATAAAGTTAGATTTATTTTCAGTAAACACGAGTGGCTTGTCCCAACGAAACTCTGTCACCGTGTTTAACAAAGTGGCTTGTCCAGATGGGACTCTGTCACTTTGAACAATAATTTGACTTGTACGAACGAAATTCTGACACACAAAACGACAAACTTAATCACTTAAGATGTGATTACGGAAACACGAAATATAAAACTTTATTCCTTTCTATATTATTGAGAAACTTTACTAAACACATCCAAATCGATAAGTCCCGCATACCCCATAAAATAGGAAGCACTTTAATGATGAATACAACTTAGGAAACCAGGTCATAACATCCTGAATAAGAAAAACTCCTAAACCAGGAAACGTTAGACACGTAACGCGCTAACCGTAAAAGGTTTGCACATCATCCCTTGGGACTCAGTTGAGATACAAAGCAATACTCTGAGAATGTTAGCAGATAAATGGTTATTCTAATACTTAGAATATGTGTTGCTGATTGCAAGGTGATGTCCCAGAAAAGTTATTTGTGCCCGTGAGCATGATTCGAGAGAGCATTGATTCGACTCCTGACTGTTTACAATTTGTAAGTGTTTCTTTGCATTCATGCAAATATTACTTGCAATAAAAAGATTATCTGAACTTTAACAACCGTGTGATTTAATCTTGAAGAAACTAGTTAGAAACCAGAAGCTTTAGGGAGGTCAAGCAGTCGTTGACCTGTGAATTCCGTCCTTGGTGTAGCTGCTAGGGCGAATCCACGTGTTAGCTATAGTTACACCTAAATACAGTCTTTTGATCTCACCCGAAGACAAAATACTGTGTACAACCGTAGACCATGTGTTGTGTCAAATATTTCAATTGTGGCAATTTCGGTTGGTTTGCCCGTGGCAGTTAATGTTCCTGCCAGCCAAGTACGATTCCAACAATTCCGTGCAATTTAACGCTTTTGCGTCGAAGGCAGCAACAAACGCAGTGATCGTGGGCACTTCAGTAATGATTGAGAACTTTTTAATGAGTTACTTTCAAAGCATTTTCAGAGCATAATTTTCCGATTTTCGCGAATAGATTGACGCTTTCCTTTTTCTTCTCGCAACAATGGGTGAGGGGTCCTCACAAGTGGATTAGCTTACGGCCTCGCATCAGTTAAATCCGGTCCTGCGTGTAGTACTAATTTGTATGACATCAATCGCAAACCTTTCACAAAAGCCCCCTTTAAAACAGCCTAGGGCCCTGCAAACGATGTAAAGTATTTGTATCAGGTTTGCTATTTTAGGGTATGTAAATTGCAAATACAGTATTAGCAAGTAGGCTATAGTATGAGGTGTTAAATTTAGACTACTCAAGTTGCATTGCCTGAACCACTTTCGGAGATAGTGCAAGTTGCCGTACGTAGCCTACAGCCTAACGCTTTTTGGTTGATTTTGAAACGGTGGTTTTCAGAATGTACTGTACGTTTTTGTATTTTTAAAATGTACAATACAGGGTGGGCCAAAATTAGACGTGCTCTTGAATGCTTTTTTATATTTATGGCTGAAATTTTGGGAGGGTATTGACAAATACTGGATCGTTCCGGTAAGAAAATTATTCTACTTTCACCACTGCTTCTAAGAATAAAGAAATAAGATTTGGCAATTACTTTTTTGATGTGAATTGTGTAAATGAAAACAGTTTGGCTAGATGTCAGGTACCCAGAACAAGGTGTAGCACGGGAACAACTTTTACCATTGAAAATTTTTGGACTTAGTCGTTGACCTCAATTATTTTTCTCTTTGTCACCCTAACCCGACACATTTACCTAAACACGAATCTCTAAGCTCTAATCATAAGTTTTCTCAACGTATTTGATATGTAGAATATTACTCTGTGCATGTGTACATGGTGTGAAGTCAGAAATTTCGCAAGTCAGAAATTTCGCTTGACACCGGGTCCGACAGAAAAATGCAGAATTCTGCCGCATCGACTTCGGTACCATGGGCACCCCCTTTGGCAGAGGTGGCCGGAGTCATTTTTTCATACTCCGACTCCGCTCCTGTTCCAAAATTTTTGAATCCTGGTCCGGAAATTTTTCAAATTTGTGAATCCGACTCCTGTTCAAACTCCAGTTGCAATCATCGATCCAACCATATATTACCCATGTTTTTACTTAAAAAATGGCAACACAGACTCCTACTACTGCCGAAATTGAAAGTGACTCCGGATACGGGTCCGGTTTTTCCGAAATTGTTGACTCCGGGTCCGAAAAAAACGCAGAATCCCACCGGAGTCGACTCAGGCACTCCGGATCCGGTCCCACCTCTGTCCTCTGGTAGCTGGTTTATTGCATTTTGAACTGTCAGACTCAGTTTCCTTTGAAGTGACGATAGTCTTTGTCAAACTCTCAATGTGTGCTTTTTGAAAAAAAGTCAGCTATCGAAAAGCTTCATGACGCCGCATTTTTTGCACGCGAAATCGTTGATGATTGCCTCCAGGCAGGTGCGCAGCCACTGGGGAAAATTGCCTCCATCCCCATTTCCGAAAAGTTGCACGAAATTTTTCAGGTTAATAGGCCTAAAGCTTTTGATATGTGAGCCAAAGAAATACTTCAGTGCAAATCAACGAAACTCCTTAGGGATCCTTCCCTTCTTCAGCTTTTTGTTGAACCTGATCAACACTGTGACAGAGACAATTAGGTGACATTTTTATTAAACTGTTAATTTCTATAGATTACTTGTGGTCAATCTGCAATTTTGGAAAGTCTAGAAAAATTGCGTCAGTTCACTTGAATCTTCTCAGGTCGGAAATTTATTCATCTTTGAGGTCTTATCTGGCCCAATTACATGGCTGTAGCTTAAAGTAGACCCAATTTATTATTTACCCATAAAAACAACTGAATGAGTATTAACAAAATTGTATTGTGCCAGGGTTAATAAATCATGCTAAACGCTTTAGGGAAAATCGCCAATAAATTTATATATTTTTACAGCGGTTTATCAAAATAATTTGGTTCTCAGAATATTTTCTATTGAACGCATTAGAGGTAAAAATAAACAAGGATAAACACAAGTTCATATATTCTTGTTGTCACGCACAAACCGAACAACCGCAACCGAATGCTCGAAGTTGTTGGGGGATCAAATCGTAATCGAAAGTTTGAAGTTATGGCAGAAAATCTTCTCAATATGCAGTGAAATTCTTTCTTAGTATTGCTCTTGTTCTCACGCGCACGTTGTGTCCTTGTATAGTGTGTTGAAGGTTCCAATTCCTCATTTGGCTGTGTTTGTCGTCCTTGAAGCTTCTTCAGTTGTCTCATAGTCACACGACTGTGCTGTAATCCGTCATTTTTTTATCATGGCTTTATCTCGTCATGGGCATGTTGTGCTTGCGTTCCTCACACGGTGTCACATGCTGTCACAGGTCCTCACATGGTGTTTGCATAAAATGCCCTGCCACATACATTCCTTAATTGTTTATTACATCAGCTTGTCATGTTTTTAGGTCTTATGACATGAGGTAATCTTCTGTTGACTTGAACTCTTGCTTCACGTTACTGGTTACAAACGGTTCGTGTTGCTTTTTGTCGAATTGAATCTTTTACAGAGTTTGACACTTTTCTGTATCATCAATGTTCTCAGCATAATTTATTCTTGAACATGACTGACTTCTTTTCACCTGACTTTTGTTGAGGTCTTTAAATTCGTGTTGGGTATATAACATAGACCCAACAGCTACATGGTTTACCAATTCTCCGTGATTAATCAAATGTGGATAGTGCAAATGCTGGAGATTTCGTATCATGGCTATCCTTAGCTTGAGGTAAAGGATATCTCGTAGACTTGTCGTGTGCAGCTTTGACAGGGTCTGCGTTTTTCTACAATTTGACTGGTGTTTTTACAATGCATCATCAGGGTGTATAATAGGGTCGCTGGTTCTTGTTAAATGGCCGAACTTGTGTTACATGAGACAGAGGTAAAGTGTAACAGCTTTTTTGTATTATATGCTGTTATTTCTCTCCACACCAGGCATGGGATGACAATTTGGGTTCACCTGGTATGGAAAGACCTTAGTATTTGCTAGACCAAGACCTGAAATCTTATCCCCTCTTAGTTCCCATGTAGAGCTGCCAAAAATTGTTTCTAATTTTATTGCTCACCATTATTGACTACGGTATATTTCATTTGCTCAGTTAGCTTTAGCAATTTAATACATCTTAAATTGTGTGAGGCCATTATCAGCTATACACTTACACATCAACTCAACAGACATTCTCAAGCACTACTGAGTAACACTACGTACATGGTGGACACATTCTTGTTGCATTAAATGTCACAGTAGAGATCATTGTGGTGCAAGTAATACTTTAAACCAGTGTTTCCCAACCTTTTTTGATGCATTCCTCCCTTGGCTCATTTTAGAACTTTTCATTCCTCCCCTATTACAAAATTTCAGCAGAGTGGCTGATAAGGTTCAAACGTCATTTTTGCGATGACTCAGATTGCACGTTGTGGGTTGAAGTATAATCCTATAGTGGCGTTGTTGTGTCCTTTCAATAAGTCATTATTGTACGATAATTAGCTCTGTTTGGTGGCTTCAAACAAGCAGCAAGTTTAACTGGGGAAATGTCAAAAATCACTCAGAAAACTTGGATTGCACTCAAACATCTAACTAATCGGGTATCATTAATGACATAATAATCGAATAGATAGCGCCACTGTTAATTTCATGACAGAAAGATAAAAATGAAAGAAAAGTACAATCAAAACACATTGAAATACTCCAGTAATAAAAAAGTTTCAAATATCAATATAATTCAACTTTCAAGTCGATAAATGCCAAATTTGTTGTTGTTTTTCATCGGAGGGTAGTTGGATGCAGGGTATGATTGCTGTAAAACCAAACTGCATATATGAATAATCATCAGTGATGGAGTCTCGAGACTTGGTCTCGGTCTCGAGACCCACTTTTGCGATTCTCGGTCTCGAAGGTTTCAGGTCTCGTCTTGGTCTCAAAGGCTGCAGGTCTAGAGACTTTGAATATTGCAAAGAAATGGTATAGTAAAATTTCTATAATTCAACAACATTTGTTTGTTGTATTTTCAGGTAAGAAACAACCAAAACTTGTCGGAAAAATGCCAGAAATTTGAAAATATTCGACGTAGAAGTGATGGCGATATTTTTTTAATTGAGCAAAATGCACAAATTTTGAAGTCTCGAGTCTCGGTCTCCGGATTTTTGATGAAGTCTCGGTCTCGACGTTTTAACCAGGTCTCGATCTCGAAGGTTACGGCCTCGACTACATCACTGATAATCATATTTTGTGTTTTGGAACTTATGTTACTAAATGCTGTTATAGTTGCTTAAAAATTAAGGCTGAAATTTGCACAAGACAATGTGATTGACTAAAAATTTAATTTCATTACACGCATCTTCTCAAGAAACTCTGTCTAACAACCGAGCCCTAACCAAAGCCTAAGGAATCCCCCTCACACTGAGGTGAGCAGTTCTTTTTAGATAGCTACACTACTACAGACCCGGTTTGAACATTCTGTTTATTGAAAGTAAGATGCTGTGGTAGTTGACGCTTTTTGTACTTTTGCAACAGTGGTTCTCAACCATTTCGCTGAAGGAGCCAAACCCAGACCTACGACTTTGTTAGAGAGCCGTACTAAAATTTTTACCACAAGTCAATTGACACGTTTTGTTTCATTGAACTAACGAAGTCTGTTACACAAAATATTAGAGGTTTTATTGAAAGACTGCTAAGATCCGCACAAAGGATGCATGGGAGCTGCATGCGGCACTTAGAACAGTGTTTGAGAACCATTGTTGAACAAGTAACACCACGCCTGCCAGCTACAATGTCACAGCCTTAGCAATTATTAAACCAAAGAAATATCAAAGGCTCGCAGATCTATTGTTGCAGTCTGGTATCGTAACTCGTAACAGTTGCGTTTAGTGTGCTGTAAAGAGCACTGTTTTAGGTAAAGTGAGTCTATTTGGCAAAACTTTTAGTATGTAGGAAGGGAACGGAGCTACCTCGCAGATAGCCGTAGCTCCGGTTCCAGTCCTAAATTTTAAACTGAGCTCCGGTTCCGGCTCCTGATTTTTAATTTGAGCTCCATCTCTAGGCAAAATGCCCAACTCCGGCGCTCCGGCTCCGCAGCCCTGAACAATAAGGTCTGTTTCTCTTTTTTGATCACATCAGTTATTACTAGTAGCCTAACCACTGAAAGCAGGAAAGGGTCTGCAGGAATATTTGATCTTCCAGTAAATTCTTTCTCACCTGCCTCTTACCTGCCACAGTACAGCTTATGTTCGAGTTCATAGGCTAGTATTAACTACAATTGGAACAATGGTCTTTATTGACGACAATAACTTGATCAATAAAAGTGGGACGAAAAATATTTGTTGCCAAATGGCACTAATGTTTGTCAACATCTACGTGTGCTAGTCCATAAAATAACTTACAAATATAAAATGATATAACTCATTGAAAGAGCCAATGTCAATTTAATTTAAACACTTACAATGAATGGGTAACTTCACTTTAAAGTGGAAATTCCTCCCCTGACCTCATGAAATTCCTTCCCAGGGAGGAATTCCTCCCCGGTTGGGAACCACTGCTTTAAACAATTCTAAGGTCTTTATCATCTGACAACCTTTTATGTGCACAAATCCATAGACTAAAAAGAAGTTAACAGTAATTCAGTTTTCTGGGTGGTTTGACATTCAGCATTCAACATGCAGTTTTACTTATTTAAGTGTGAGGGCTGATTACTAACTCTGATTAAAGATTTAATAATTACTTATTACAGAATACGAACTCATTTCACAGGCATGTTATGTCACTTTTAGTTACTACTGTAGCGCATCACTCGCATAGCAACAAAAACAATAAAGCATTTGACAGATTTTTCACATACACACACAGGTGAGGTACATCGTGTACAGCAAATAATAATTTAAAGACAACCCACATCAACACAAGCATTTTTGTACAATAATATTTTTCAACAAAACATCACATGTCACAAAACTTTACACAAGTCATTTTGCTTGCTTCAGATGTTTTGGCAACTTTTGGAAGGTCCCTTCCTACTGTAGGACAGTGATTGTGCAATATGTTACAGTACATTTAATAAGTTGCGGTAATGGTTTGTACGCTAACATAGCCGTTAGTACGGTGTTACTTACTGTTACTTAGCCCAACACTACAGCAGCAATTACTTGCAATTTAACTACCGCAAGACTCCGAATATTTTCATGCATACCTTAATATTCATTATTCAAATTGTCATTCTTACTCGTTAGATATCCCCAAATTAACCACTGTCGTCTGTCACAGCAGATGCATCAGCACAACCTCGCCATAGCGACTGTTTTACAACACTGTGAAGAGTACCCTAATGCTATCTTGGTGACAAGCGATCATATGACAGTCACATGACCCGTGATACTGACGTCACTAGAGTTTCCAAAAAATTTAAACGGATTTGATTTGTAAAACCAGAGCAACGAAATAAGAGCACAACATAATCTACCAACTAACGCATTGCTTCAAAAAATATAAATTGCCTTGACATGTACAAATTTGTGATAAACGACAAAACATTTAAAACACCAGATTACATTCATTGTGAATGCAATCAGCGGATGTAGTAACGCTTGTTTAAATGTATGCATGTGGACAATCTAAGATAGATTCCACAAAAAGATAACAGTGGAGAAGTTGATGGTAATGAATGCAAACTTACTGTATATCAAAGCGCTTGTAATCACTAACCAAAAGCAACAAAAATAGACCTTATGCGTATCACAGCTGTTTCTGACGCACCAGCTTGCTGTATCCCGCCTAATGGTGATGTGAGCTTCATCTCAAAACCATCCCAAAAAGTCTTCTCTCACAATTCTGGCGTGCTACAAATACAGCATATCTTATCCTTGTCTGGACCATTAGCCATAGCCTTAACTTAACATCGCAGATTTTTGTTTTTGTGTCTAACGTTCTTGTTTTTTCACCACTCGTTGTTAGAGCCGTTGATTATTCTTAAATTAGGACTTATTTGTAGAAAGTGCTCGAAAAATTTATATTAGGCAGTTTTGAAAATAAATAGCATTTCTGATAGCGGAAGTGCAGAAAACATTTTGACAAAAGCTTGAGAATTGAGGTTCATCCAGCACAGATCAATGAGGTAGAAGCTGTAAAGCGTTGTGTGAACGTTCATTTGCGTTGCTTTGTCAGCAACTTGAAAAGGATAAGGTTGCTCCCTCCTTGAAAAAAATTCTTGGACGCCCATGGATGCACTGATTTCGATCTAATTCTTGGGTCATAAAGCGTGGTGCTGTTTGGTTAAATTCTTTCAAATCACTCATAAATGATAAATGCCAAAGTTGTTTCCTCAACTTGTGTACTGAACGCAGTAATCAAAATGCTGTACTAGTTTGACGCGTGGTGAACAGCCTAAAAACATGAAAAAGCAGTAAAGGAGTGTTTTGATATTCTAGCGAGAGACCCTAGGCATTTGCCTGGTTTGTCCAATGGTTTTTCCGGCCCTGGGCTTTTGGTGCTGCGTTGAAAAATTGTACGCTTTAAATCAGGTCGCTTTCCAAGGTAAAAATCCCACTTTCCTATATCGTGGGCGCCAGGCCCACAACCAAGGAAGCAACCGGGCAATTGCCCCTCCCCGAACTTTTCAAACACATGTTTAGTTGTTAGTGCAACAAGTTACAATCATTTTGCCCCACGAA
>Ga0210059_1005588_pt1 | contig 20208 bp, 11 predicted proteins | sample Ectturendosymbi2_FD_188042 | JGI IMG/M metagenome (GOLD analysis project Ga0210059, IMG submission 188042) | Ecteinascidia turbinata endosymbiont from Florida, USA - Sample 2 (SPAdes) (version 2) | ecosystem: Host-associated > Tunicates > Ascidians > Unclassified | place: Key West, Florida... | reverse complement strand
CTGGTTTTGTAAGAATGAACACTAAAAATGTTTTGAAAAAAATTGTCGTAGATTTTGGACAAAGTACCTTGATGCAGATCGTGCATAAATTTTGCCTACTCAAGCCGATACATATCGTTTAGCTCTACCACATTAAGATGTTATATAAAGGAATAACTTGACAGACATTATTAATAAACGCCATTAACTTTAACAGTTGTGCCTGTGTTCAACTGTATTTTTAAATTAAGGCGCCGCGCTACATCAACCCGGCACTGGTTGTAACCCCTACTTTTTGTCCTACTACATATATTAGAAAGCATGCAGCGTACACTGTGCAAAATTTACAAGCCGAACTGGCCGACTAAGTACACACTAAGTACATTGGATACAACACAAAGGCTCAACAACAAACCTCATTTCATTGCTGAATTTCCTAGTGGCCAAAACAAAATCTGCATGGTTTGCAACAGGAAGAACCATCAAAAATCAACTTTGTTGTACTGTGAGACCTGTAATAATTAACGAGGTCTGCATCTCGGTGATTGTTGCAACAAATACCACACTGTGGAAAACTACAAGGAAATGAAAAAAACTACGATTTCACTGTCATAAAAAACACGCGCTTTTATTGTCTTGCCAGTGGCGTACGCAGAAAATTTTCATGGGGAGGGGTTCATTCAGTTGCGCATGGTGTCATTTGTATTTGGTGTGCGTTTTTTGTGACGTCATAATTTGACGTCATATTGATGTTTTCCAAACCAACGTTTTGGCGAAGTTTGCTCTGATCAGCCACAGCAGAAAAAACACTGTCTTTGGAAAGAAATCCTTTCTCAGCAAACAATCAGACACTAAGATCTTACAGAGTATATATTTCGCCTACGATGTAGGCATCATCAGCTCTTATTCAAATATAATAGCAGACAAAATAAAGACAATTGTTTTGGATAAAGTGAACTATCGCGGAACACAATCGTAAACATGCGTAGTGGGCGAAAGGTCTGCAAAAAGTGGTGAGATGGTTTCTGGATGCAGACGATAACCCAGATTCCCACCGAAACCTAATTATTACTTTTTGGCCCATTTACAATGTTCCTTGAAATTTGCATTCAAATTCATTGCGTGGAATTTGCATTAAGACGACAAATTAACAAGTACAAAGTATCTGTCAAACCTAATGCAAGCACAAAACTGGCATGTCGCCGCCACAAAACCGTGCATGGCGAACCAGATGTGGCCCGCGTGCCGCCAGTTTGACACCCCTGATTTTAAGTGTATAGGCAGCTGATCCTCGTAAAACAGACGTTTCAAGTCTCCAATTATGCAGAAAAAGCTAAGAAAGTTCAGATTGGGTTTATCAAAGCAAGTCCCAGCTCTGAAGTTATCGGACAATGCTGCAATCATGCATGAGTCTCTCTGTGATGGAGTTTCAGATTTAGCAAGACTTTCTCCCCCAAAACTAAATGAAGTGATGCTTTCTCGTAGATTTTGTGTGTGATTTCGTCCATGAAGCAGTTTTGAATCATCAGCAAAATTTCAAAGCTTTATTTGCGTCTAATATGGGTTCTTGCACTAAGACCGTTGCTGCTTTGGGTATGTGTGTTAAGTCCCAACAATACTAGTTACAACCCATTTTACACTACTTAAAATTACCAAAATTACTGTTTTTAATCAAACAAACAGGTGAATAAGCTCTTCTGGTGATTATATTTTATTATCAGCCAACATTTCGCCCACCTATTCTTCAACGAAACAACATGAGTAGCAAAAAGAACAGCATTACTGTTTTTGCTCAACAGCAGGAAGTTAAATTAGTCCAAAAACAAAGGCAGTGCACTGACAGTACCTCGTTTTGCAGAAGCGCTAATTTTTTTTTATCAGAAGAGCATTGCACAGCAGAGAAAGGAATTGTTGGAAAAGGAAGTGTCAGATTTCGATTTTGAGTACAAGCGATTGTGGTGAGTTTTATGCTTTGCTAAAAAGTTCCAAAACAAGCAGATATTGCAAATGCTTGACATGAAAAAACAAAAACAACGGAGAAAAGGTTGTCCGTGTAGTGAAAATATTTATGGAAAGATCTCAAGATTTACAGTTGCATGTTGATAAGACAATAGTTATAAATGCGACAGCAAACCATAGGCGTACAGGAGTGCATAAATGTTGGGATGCAAAGATTGTTTGCTCAAATTTGATCTTGTTTTTCCCAAACAGCGTACAAACAGCAAGTCTTAATGTTAAGACTACAAAACGCAACTTTGTAAACGAGTTAAGGTGTCTGTATGCCTGATTTACCAATCGTCAAACATCAGTAACAAATAAATTTATGCGCGAGTCGCGCTCCTGGAATTCTTCGCGTACAAATTAAATTCAAGGCGGCAACATATTGCCATGCAAATTCGTTGATGTGGGTATCTCCATCTTTTTGATGAATTGCAAACTGACAGATTTCTCAGCCCTGGGTTGGAAATTGCTATTATTTAAACACCTCTTAATTACCAAATCATATAAATGACGAGGTAAATAAACGCAATTCTGAAAATAGAGAGTCACTGTGGGATAAAAGCCTTATGCCCTCAACTAGCAATCAATATTCTGCATTGCCATATGTAAACAATGGTAACATTTATTGTGTTGAAAAATGTTATCTAATTGCAATAAAATCCCAAAAAATTGTTGTTCATGCCACCATGTGTGGAAGGTGTTGTTCAGCGTCTTAATTTTCAATTTTTTATATACGTTCTAAATTTATTAGAACGGAGCCTTGTAAACTTTACAGCATGAAACAAACTTGAAACATGAAAACTTCACAGTATCAACTCACATCATTTACAGTCAGGGCCTCCGAGAAAAATTTTCCAGGGGTACGAAAACTGATACCAAGCTCCCTAGCTTCTCAGGGCCTCGTCAAAACTTGTATAGCTTGTTTCTATAGTAATCACAATCAGCTGTCATGCTAAGATCTACAAATGGATATACTGACAAATGGTTGTGTAATTACTATTTGTGACATCAAGAGGGGTGTAGTGGAGCGGGAACACGTGGGGACGGCGTTCCCACACCTTTTTCATGTGAAATGAAAGTGAGTACGTCATTAAATGCTGCTTTGAAATGAGTTTGAACCTGTTTGCAGCTGGCTAGTTTTTTGGGTTCGTTCCCACACCTCTTTGTTAACACTACATCCCTGGGCAACAAACAATGCACATCAGCTCAACTCATGCTTTTTTTAAATCTCAGTCAATATTGGGTGCTACGACTCACAAACCTTGAGTAACATCGAAAGATCTTATTTTTTCCAGTTTTCGCAATTTCGTAAAAACGCTCACTTTGCCCCGATTTCGGGTTGTGAACTTAAGTCCATTTTGAACCTACGTGAAGTTTGCCACAGCTTGGAAATGCTGGAAATGAAAACGAAAGGAAAACTATTTACGAACACTGCCGACTTAAGCAGACATTTATGCAGAAATTCCGGTTTGAACATCTTTTGGTGTGACCAACTTACCAACTCTACGTAATTTCCTGTAATTTCCGAATATTCAGACAAGCTGTAGCCTACCTGATTGTGCAAATTTCATTGCAAAATGGAGAAAATGGTCCAATGTGTCCAGGCTAGTAAAGATTGGCTAAAGCAAATGGAAAATATTTGAGAGATTGTTATACCGTATTAGTCAAGGCAGCGAGCTTTCCAGGCTTTCTTCAAACTACTCTGCCTGGATTTGTCCCTAACAAAACATATCGTTATACATTTCTATTATTATGGGCAGAAGTGTAGACAGAAAGATTGGAGAACCCCGAGCGACATCATGTTGCAATTGTGAGGTGTCATTTCATTGCATTTTAATTTAGCAAAGCCCAATATATATTGTCTGAAACAAAAACTGTGTCTGAAGATCTGATGAAAGTCACAACTGCAGTTTGTTTTTTAAATATATTTCTTGTTAAAAAGGACGTTTGCTTGGATAAAAAAAACTAGTTCCCTTGCCACATGGAAAATCACACTTCAAGGTAACTTCTTCTGTCCTGTAGTTTGTAAAAGCATGAAAAACTTGCTCACAACTTAAAAATATCCATAAGCACTATTATGCCAAAAGTTACTTTTAACTTTTTATTTTTCTTCCCTCACACATTTTTGCGGCTCCTTATGGGAGATGCGAACACGCAATGGAAATAACGCCAAGTCCGCAAGTGCAAGCAACAACAGAGATTCCACGCTCGACCGCAGGTTCACTCTACTGTTGCTTGTGCTCCAACACATTCTTGAAGTACATCCAGATTGCACGCTCTATAGGCATGTTATGTCAAAATGCATGTCTCCTGTTTGAAAAATTATTACTTCACTGGACCTGCTTTTAAAAGCGAATTTCATAGCATGCTCTAACGAGTGTTTTGAATTTTGCGTTTATAACAATAAACACAGCTCTCTGTAATTTAACAAAAGTCATACAGGAATATTAAAGGGACGCATCCCAAGTAGTTTTACATATAAGCAGCGCGTTTCTAGTTGCACGTTCTTTTTCAAAATAGGAGTTGGACAAGGCATACAAGTGAGTAATTGAAATAACGCAAAAAGTTATCACAAAGTTTTAGCCATAAACGCAAAGGTTTAAGTAAAGCATGGTTTGGTGAGCGATGGCAAGGATGTTTTGTAATGATTGTTATGTGAACTACGTCTTTGCGGTTGGAGCGAGTTTCTCTCGATTTTTGCTGAAATCATTCAGCTCATGTTTTGGCATCATAAGAACCATTTACGAAAGCATTGTTGGATTTATTAACTTATTTTAAATTTATGTTTCAGCCTGTTAATTGACAAAAAACAACAGAGTTGAAATGCTGTGAATTCTTAAAATATTTCATACTTTTATATCTCTTGATAAAGCCTTTTCTAAAAAACTTAGAGCAAACTTAACGGTCAGAGCAATATATTTTTACATGGTAAGGGCAAGAGAATAGTTCTAATTTCAACTGTACTTTTCTTAAATACTCTGAAACAAAAGTGATACAGTATTCAATCAACCAGAACCATATTTCCAGAAAAATATGATTTCATCAGTTAACTGTTGCCTCTTGAAGACTTCTGGATTGAATTTCGGTAATGTTTGTAACAAAAACATGAAGCATTGTCACTGCTGTCTTAGAAAATCTTTTCTTTGCTGGCGTGATCTTTGGATGGCCATCTTTGCAGTACGTTTTCGCTGACCAGGACTATTTCCGATAAATGTGCAAAAACAGCTCGTGTGTCAATGAATCTTGTAAATCGATGGACGCCGATGAACCTTGTCCAGAAATGATGCAGCAGTTCAACCTCATTTACACTCTATCAACATCACTTCTGACTTTATCCATTTTCCCCTTTGGAAGCATTTCAGACAAATATGGAACTTGGGCAATGCGTGCCATCGCCACAGCATGCTCACTTTTTCGACGGCGCAGACTTCTTGGCTGCTTTTTGCTTCAGCCATTTTTCTGGGCATAGAGGGAATACAGTTTGTGCTTAGCAACCTGCAGCTGGGCAATCTAGTGGTAGAGTTTCGTTCTGTCTGTATAACACTAATCAGTGGAAGCCACGATTCGTCCTCTTTGACTTTTCTACTGGTAAAGATAATCTACGACGGAGGAGGGGATTTCTAGAAGGGGGGAACATACTGATTGCGATAACGTGTCTGACCCTTATCTCGTGGCTACGCACATTTTTCTTGATGCCAAGAAAGTTAATCCCATTTCCTTTGCCAGAACACTTCACATTTGGATTGATTGCAGAGCGCTCTGAAGCAAGGAGGAAATATGTTGTGAACGCAAATGACACTCCGTTGCCTTTGAAACCAGTAGAACACGACGAGCAAGAAGAGAATATTTCATTGAAAGAATGTTTGCAATCGCGTTTATTTTGGAGCAACGCTTTTTGCTTTAACGTCAATTAATTGCGCTTCAATTTTGTCTTGGACAGCTTCGCCAGTTGGATAGAAGTATATGAAGGACCTGATGGCGTTCGCTTTTATACTAACCCGCTTGGCTTTGTCTTATTAGCTGGTATAGCCGTGTCTCCCCTAAGTGGTTTTGCTACCGATTTATCTATGAAATACTTAATGCACAAGGTGCGAGACGAGCACAAGAGAAATCTTCGCAGTGTCAGTGTTCCTATTTTTGTGATATGCACTCTCTCTACTTTACTATCCGTGTGCGTTTTGATTCCCAATGTGTTCGCATCTATGGCGTTTTTTCTGCTTTTCCGCGGCTTTCTTTTCGCAAGCTTAACCAGCTTCATCGCCTTCGCATTTCCCTCCCAGCACTTCGGAAAACTGTTTGGCATTACCGAATTTGTTGCTGGCATTGTAAGGTTTTTGCAATATGCTTTGTTTCAAGTAACCGTCAGGCTTGATTCTCGCTTTGTCTTTGTCAACTCTGTTCTGCTTTGCTGCGGTGTTCTTACTTTCGTAAATCCAATAATGATATATCGGAACAGCGTATAGCGTCATAGAAATTACTGCAAATAGTCAGGCTTGTTGGTTTTCCTTCAAAATACAATTTCTACATGGTCTCTACAAAGATGTATTGGCAAGTATCAATCAATGTAACGGATCGATGTAAGTATTTCAGCCGAGCAAACATGAGCTAAGAACTAAATAAAACACACTTTCCCGGTTGCCAACTGCTTGTCCTTAGCAGATTAAGCGCTTTTTTACGCTTATAATAAAGTATGCACTGCAACTTAACCGTTTGGAACAACCCTTTGATAAAATCTCTATTTCCCTGAACAAAATGTTGAGACGTTGAGGTAATCTGTGGCAGAATTTGTTTTAAATAAATAAAACAAATATCAAGAAATTTAATTTGAGTTGCCTATTTTTGGTGTGAATGAGACTATATAAAGGAGTGCAAACGAAAATTATGCATTTAGACTTAAGTGATTGCATTTATTGTGTTTAACAGAACGTGTGATTTTTTGTATATGATTTCACTGTATATTCCACTGTTAGCTGCAAGCAATCTTGATAGTATTTTCTATGTTTTGCGATCAGCTTTTCAAAACCGTGCGTTTTAATATAAGCTTGGCATTGGTCTGTGCATCAGGAAGTGGAGAATGTAAAAAAGCGAACTTTACAATATCTGTTCTTACTTAGATATCACTCGTACAACAAGAAAAACAAGCAAAATCGAAATCCTGTAGAGTCAGAAGAAGTAGAGCTACTTGTGCTTAGGAGTTGAGTGTTGATGAGGCATCTCCGTCCCGGACTTGTTCAACAACTGGAAAATTTCTAGACACATATCGCATCATCTTTTGCTGAAAATGGCAGTCTACACAAAACCATACAGCCTTGATTTTACACTATTTTGAAATCTTTGTTTGAAATAACACAATTTTAATAGTTGGAGAAATATAGCAATGTTCACTTTGTGTTTTTACAAATGTTTTTGTATGCGAAGAAATACTGCATTTGACGAAAATCCTATACCTGAAGGTAAAAGGACTTTAAGAATTACGAAGACGTGAAGTTGTTCGTGAATGCCTGTAACGCGTTTGAGACGCAACTCGGCTCCAGCATTTATTTGAAATATAGCGTTATGGAGTCAATATCGAAAAATGATTATTTTTTAAACTGATGATCTGCGGTAACTTCTGGCAGGCTTGATGCTGAATTGCATACTTCCGGGAACCAACGAAAGGCTTATTTTGTCCAGAAACGCGAGTTTGTTTATTGCCGGTTGATATTGTTTGGATTAAACTACAAGTCTAGGGAAAGGTAGCACAGTTGTTGTGTTTCACAAAAAATCTTCTTTGTTTGAGAAATTTTCTTACCACGGAAGCACACCTAAAAAAGTTGCAATTTTTTGTCAAGTAAACATTTTTTTACTTCCATCTTTTCCAGTTTAAACAATAGAACTTTATCCCAGACAATTGTGCGGGTTGATTATGCTCACACAAGCACCGCAAGAATGAAGTCCGAGTCCACATTGCAGATCCTCCAAACCCCACTTACCCCGGCATCTTACAGGGATTTGTTTTGAGATAGCAGTAGCTTTGGAAATTTCGATTTGCTGCCAAAGTCAGATTCTCTGTATCAGAGCTCCTCTTTTACTTCTAAAGATGCAAGCGTAAAATGCTTTCAATTACTGAAACCCAAATCCAGTGCAATTTATATCGCAATTTGCACAAAGCAACGTTATTCACATCAGCCCATCAATAACTTAGAGTAGAGCAGGCTACTCTCATTCAAACGGGCAAACCAATTTCTGTAATCTAACGTGGAGCTTTCGTCGACCCACTCGTTATGACTCAGATCAGTATCTACAACAGCTCGCTTAACGCTTCGGCTGTAATAGCTCATCCAAACGCAGTGGCATCTCAAACCCTGTGGATGTGTCAGAAAAAAAACTATCTTGATCAGCAACTGCCGTCTTTTATTAGGCTGTTGTGTAAGCGTATAGCAGGCCTGTGCAACAAGTTTACAATTGCTGTTTTCGTACAAGATCGTGTTAGTTGGACGTTGTAAATTCACCGCCCATATCAATCCGGTACTGTGTGTTCGATTCATGATTAACTCCACTCGTTTCAACGCAACTCATCTTTATAACAAGTTCATTTTTAAAACTAGTCGCATCTAATCTGAACTCGTTTTCACCTCAACTTGTTATCAAGATCAACGGTAGATAAATTTGAAACAGTGAGTTTACCTGCCGCACCCACCGCCACGGATTTACCAGTGGAAATTTGACCCTACTGGAAAGTAGCAGCGACGGAAACTATATCAGCTTTTTGATCTACACTGAGCGGTGACATTCAAGGTAGAAACTCTGAAAACTTCTACAAGATGCAGTAGTTACAGTACTTTCAAGAGCGCTCTGAAACTTATAAGAGCATGATAGAACCAACGTAAACAAGCATCTTACAACAGGCAATTACACATAAACCGAGTGCTATTAACATACGAGTACAAGGAGGAATGGAAAAAAGATAAAAATTTGATTATAAATATTTCAACAATAAAAAACACACAAAAAGCGAGTGTAAGGTGGATAGCAGACTGAATAAATTCTAGGCTAAAAATACGATTAGAAAAAGCAATGAAGAAAGGAAAAATAGGTGCTCTGGCTTGGCATCATAAATTATATTGTCCACCAGATTTTTCATTACAATTTAGAAAAAAGCTCCTTCATCAAGTAAAATTTTTCTCATTCTTTTTGAAGATCTATACTAGTATTTCAAATTCTTGTAACTATGTCAATATTGCTTTTGCTATAATGAGCCACAGTCATCAAACCACTGCCTGGAACCTGTCGAAGGACCAGACGCCAAACGTATCCATTTGTTTCATATCGCAAACTGCAAAGAGCGTTTCTCATTGAACTTTTCCTTAAAAATCTTTTAAATAGTGACATGGTAAACTTTAACGAATGAACAACACCACACGTTAGACCGTGCTGATCACGGTGACATGCGAAAATCACTTATACGGCTTTGAGGCAGTTTCGGCCATAACTCGCCGACTGATTGCTCTAGCTCAGTGCTTCTTAAACCTTCTCTCTACTACGCCTCCTTTAAGTAATGTTCCTTTGTTTCAAGACCCCTGACTTTCGATATGTTGTAAAGCAAATAGATTTATTGCTAAATTTATTGATCAAACCTTCTTTGTTGTGGAGCGTGTTAGGGTTCGTGCATCCTAGGAAATTTATTGACCTCTGTAGGGACCTGCCTCCCTGTCAAGAACCGCATGCGCTAGAGGGTCAGTGAAGACAACATAAGATGCAAAATTTTAAGTACATTCTGATAAACATAAAAACAGGTACCTTTGCCTTTGAAATTTTTCCTGACAGTGTGACGTCATCGTGGTATCCTGTGAGGTCATTGTGACGTGTGGAAACATTTCATCTGCAACGGTACCGGTTTTTGTTCATCAGAAATTACACAAAAATCCACATCTTACGATGCCTTGATTGACTCTCTAGCGGCGAGTTATTGAAATTGTCTCAAAAGCCAAACATTTTGAGACTCTCGGTCGAATGAATGTTTGCAAGTGTTTGAGCTTTTATTGCTGACGTGTGAACTGACGGCCAGCTGTGCAATGGGTGATCATTTGCGTGACAAACCCGCTCCCACGTTTCGTAAAACGTCCACACAGTGGCGTAGCCAGCCAAAAATTTTGGGGGGCCAAAATGTTTGATCTTAGGCGAATAACACATTTTGTTTGAAAAAACGCTACTCAAAGGGCAAAATGACTATATTTTCTAAAAATTTGGGGGGGAGCATGGCCCCTTTGCCCCCTCCCGGCTACGCCTATGCGTCCGCAGGACGTTGTCCCCGTTGCAACTAACTCTTGGCTGTATTCGAGGCCTAACAATTAAACGCGTTTTTACTCTTTGCTCTAATCAGACTTCTACATTACCATTTAACGCGCTTGTGATGCTGGTATTACAAATCATTTAAAGTGAAACAGACGTTTCAAGTCTACAATTCTGTAGAAAAAGCTAAGTTCCCTTTGAAGCGACTGGGTTTTATCAAAGCAATTCACAGCTGCAAAGGTTTCGATTAAGGCTGCAGTTATGTAGCAGTCTAAGAGTATATAGTATAACACAGAGTCAAAACGAAGCTCCATGATAAGCAGGTACATAACTAGTAAGTCAAAAGAAGTCACCCATTCTCATTGTTAGAAAAAGGTAGAATTTTAGGATAAAATTAATTGATTTTGCGACCCGCCAGCGATAATGCACAATACATTCGGCCAGCGATAGTAAATAGGTTCCCTACCTCTGGTTTAGATGTTTTGATAAGAACAAACCTAGGGTCCATCATGTTTTCGGTAGCAGTTGGGGTGGAAGTTGTTCTAGGTGGCACTTGTTCTAGGTGGCACTTCTCCGAATGGAACTTGCCGTGGCTGAGTGGCGATTGTCCTAGATGGCAGTTATCCTAAGTTACTGTTGTCCAGATGGCGCTTGTCCTGGGTGGCAGTTGTCCTAGGTGGCAGTCAGTGATTTAGTCGACGCCTCAACTTCGAGACAACGACCTGGTTGAAACGTCGAGGCAGAGACTTGATAAAAAATACGAGACCGAGGCGCGAGACTTAAAATTCGAGTCTCGAGTGTTGAAAATCTGTGGATTATGCCAAAATTTTCCTAAAACTTTTCAAAAAATGCCGTCATAATTTCGAAGTTGAAACTTTTTCGAATTTCTGGCATCTCCCCCATCTGCTTTGGTTGTTTCTTAACTACAGATGCAGCAGACAAGAAACACGTTGAATTAAAGAAGTTTTACAGAGCCATATTTTGGTAGCATTATAAATCTCAAGGCAGTAGGTTTGTGACCGAGACCTGTAGCCTTCGAGATTGAGACGAGACCTGAAACCTTCGAAACCGAGACTCGTAAAATGGGTCTCAAGGCTCGTCTTGAGACCGCGTCCAAGTCTCGAGACTCCATCACTAGTGGTAGTTGTCCAGATGGCTGCTGTCCTGATACTGTTTTTGTTGCCAATTGTTCGGTTAGCAGTTTCCCCATAGCAATTCGCCGGTTCGCTGTTGCCAAATTGGTGATTCTCCAAGAACCCCGTTTGCGCACTCAGAAACGCCAATAAAGCAATTCTAGAATTTTAATAACGCACTGAAACAGTCTGAAAGTCGTCCTACCACTGCAATTTAGCAACGTTATATTTAGCAGTGTTGTAGGCGATTCTGAATAAAGTGGTGGCCAACAACACTACATCCAAGAACATGTGCATAAATATTCTTCGTTTGAAGATACAGAACTATCAATATTAAGGTTTAAGTTAGCTGAAAGATGCGCCCAACTTTGTTCGACACAGTCAATGCGAAACCATTGGTAAGAAAATGCGCAAGGCAACTTGCCAACGTTATCCATGCACTCTCTACTTACGGTACAAGCAAAGCAACACCGATTTTCTTTCCACGGGAGTATTTTTTCATGAAAAAACGAACATCTGTGTAGTACTTTCAGTACTCTCGAGATCAAGAGACACGAACAACGAGCTGCAGCTTAATAGATATCCCAAGAGTGCTTTGAGGAGTTTGTTCATCCACTTTCAACGAGATTTGATCCACACAATAACTGGATGATAAAACGTGATGACGCTTAAACCAATAATGATGTAGTTGGCAGTGTTATTTCCTTCAGGAGAGATTCTCGTTAGCACAAATAAGCCGTACTGCAGAAGACTGACAACACCAGCTACGAAGAAGGTGATAGATAGCAAAATACCGAGGTGTTTTGGGGGAAAAGCTGTTGTGAGAAAATCAGCATTTCCACCCATCACGAAAATACGGAAAAGTGTGATAAAAGCAAGTGCCGCGTAGACATTTGGAATAACTGTAGAAACGGCTTGCAGTGTTGAAAACAAGCACGTGACTGCCATCGTAACGCTAAGCCCACGAAGTTTTCGTTTACGTTTATCCACAATTTTGTTTTTGGAGCAGTAAGCAACCATCTCGGCTACCAAGTCAGGTAGTGGTGAGAGAATCGCGCCAGCCAAGCCCAGGTATCCCAAAACGCTGATGTAGAAGGCTATTTGAGAACTGGTTTGAAAATCCGAAAGCCATGTGACATAGCTTCCGACAAAACACACGAAACAAAGGTAAGTTAAACAGAAATTGATAGCATTGCTCCAAAACAAACAGGATGTCGCTGATGACTTCCAATCGCTTTCTGAATCTTCGCTTACACCCTCCCCTTGCAACGGTGTAGTTTCATCTGGAACAACGATGTCTTTTTTGGAAATTGCCACTTCAAACCTATCCATTGTAAGAAGCTTGTAGTTTGACGGTAACGGATGAGGAATGAGGGCTTTAGGCATCAGCAGAAAAGTTCTCAGCCAGAGAAAGGCTGTTAAACCAGTCAAAGTCCACATTGCTGTTTCCAATCTAGTCCCAGATTCGTACACTAACTTGACGATTACAAATGTCGCAGCACTGGTGTTAAACAATCCGCTGATCATTGTGACATATGCCGATTCGAAGGAAGGGCTAAGATGGCCTAGCTGTTCGTCTGTTATGAACAACTGCATTCCGCCTACTGCAATGAATATTGTTGCAGCGAAAATTAGACCTGATGTGCGAACAGTCATGAGAGCCAGCATTATGAACGCTGTTGTGTAGAGAGTCGTAGCCACAGTGCGTGAAACCCATGTCCCGTATCGGCTCATGATGAAAACGAAAGGCAAGGCAGAGATAAGCATCAGCGACGCTGCCAGATTGAACACCAAGTTGAATCGTTTTTCAGCTGGAACACAAGTCAAACTTTTGTAATCTGCAGACGTTTGTGAGCTGTTGCTGATGTTCGTATTGAAGCATAGTTCACTGAAGTATCCTTGCTTTGTCAAAATGTATTGCAAAGCTGGCCAACTGAAAACTGCACCCGTGAAGAACAGATTTTCAATGATTGAAGTAATGATGCTTATAATATCTAAACACCACATATTTTGACCAACATCAGCAAAAACAAAAACTTTTTTTGAATAACCTCATGTACCTGTAAAAAGCGAATGACTTGCCGTGTTTCCCTTGCGTCACAAACAAGCCCTTAGATCAGTGGTTCCCAACCGGGGTTCATGGACGTCCAGGGGTCCACAGAAGGATTTTTGCGGGTCCATGACCTTCATATGTGTAAGATGAAAGCAAAATAGCGAAATGCCAAATTACGTTCCGTGGTGGTTAAAGGCAAATTGAGCGCAACTCTAGAAACCAGGGTTGCCAGGTCCAGATGGACCAAAAATGCTAAATCAGTGGTTCTTAAAGTGGTCGATATCGACGCCCAGGGGTCAATTGGACCATCCAAGGATTCGATAAATAGTCACGGGGTCGAATGGGCGTCACTGAATGGCCAGGGGGCCAGGCCATAGTTCCAAGCATATTTTCGGATTGGGTATTATTTTATCATGCATTTCAAGTAAAAAGTACTCAAATTTAATTTGACACACACTTTCCTTGTATTAGTAACTGCTGGGCTAGGCCACGGTGTCTATAGAAAATTATATACTTTAATTTGGGGTCAACGCGCAGAAAAGTTTGATAACCACTGTGCTAAATAGTTTATCAAAATATGCCAAATAACTTCAAACCATGTTATATAAGCCGGAACATGTTGATGGCTGTCAGTTCTGAAAAAGCGTGATGAGCAATGATAGAAATGCAATGTTGCTAAGGAATTAAGCCTAGAATTATTGCATATGGTGCTTTTTTAAGGCGTTTTGAAGCACCCAATTTTCGAAAGGCCTCTCAAAATACAGAAGAACCTCTCTGCATAACCAACGTCCAAATGCACTATAACCTTGTTTTATGACAATTTCAGTATTTAGATGAAGTAGTTGCGGTCTCTCAAATGTAGTTGCGGTCTCTCAAAAGTAGTTGCGGTCTCTCAAAAGTAGTTGCGGTCTCTCAAAAGTAGTTGCGGTCTCTCAAAAGTAGTTGCGGTCTCTCAAAAGTAGTTGCGGTCTCTCAGAAGTAGTTGCGGTCTCTCAAAAGTAGTTGCGGTCTCTCAAAAGTAGTTGCGGTCTCTCAAAAGTACTTGCAGTCTCTCAAAAGTAGTTGCGGTCCCTCAAATGTCTTTACGATCACCAAAGTCAAAACAATAAAAAAAACTGATCGCATATAAATCAATACGAAAGTAATGGTTACCTACAGAAGACCTTCCAATTAGACAAAAGCTAACAACTACAAGCACCTTGTTCAACCAAGACAAAAAAGCAAATGGAAAGTGTGTGAAGGCCTTGCAAGCACTGTGCACTTTGTGATTACCATGGAAAACAAAAATACAACAAATATATGGTCCCATGTGTTTCACAACTATTGACAAAAATATATATTTCCCGCTGAACGAAAACCTGACATGTGCAAACTATGGCATTTGCTGTATGTATAACGACCTTTTAAAATACCATCAACAATATGATGGCCAAACAGTAAATAAAATTTCCACGGGACGGCCACACACTTGAACAATTATAATTTTTTTAGCTTTTCTAAATTAGATTAACATTAAAATTAGATTTAACTCAGCTGTCACAAATTAGTTTAGAATTAAAATCAGCGGATTTGGCGAAAACCAGAAATTGAACTAAAATTCGAATTACATTTACTCAAATCTGCGTGTGAGTGGATAAGTAATGTGACGTCATAATTATCATTTGATAAGACTATATAGTTTGTACAGCAGTTGTTAATGAGAAAAAAAATGATCGAGTTTCCGTTGTCTTTTCTGCTGAAATAGTGGCGACATGGCACTTGTGACCATGTTGTTGCATTTTCCTTTCACGAGGGTGTATTTCTGTTCCATCTTTTAAAAATGCCGTTGGACAAATTAGGATTTTTGGCAAAACCAGAAATTGAACTAGAACTGAAATTGGAACAATAAAGCTATTAGAAAATTTGATTAAAACTAGAATTAGCGTCATTTCGCTCTAATTCATTGAATCAGAAAACTGGAATATCTAGTTGTCCAAGTCTGGATGGGCGTCGCACCCAAGTAATTGAAACAAACCAGATGTCAGGGGTGACATTGACCAAATGGTTTCATCGCGGCACTATTCTTTGTTCCATGACATCATAACTAAACCACCTATCTATGAAGCTTTAACTGTTACTTTTATAGAACAATCCAATATTCGTTTTCTTGACACCTGTGAAGATAAATATTTTGAAAAACGTAAGCATGATCCTTCCTCGTGTCAAATAATTATATTGTTCTATTTGGGATCTTCAACGATTTTCCCATTCAGATTTGCCGACTTCCTTTGATCTTTCCTACCATCCACGTAGCAACCGATATTGACACTTCCCTTCACTGTTTAACATTTAATTTTAAAAACGCTCGAAGCTTGAGGTTCTACATCCAACATATGTAAATTGGGTTGATACATGAAAATATGTTAGTTTCAATATTTGCGCTTTTTAACCACGTGGGGTCCTTATGTCAAAAGTGTCCATATGATTTTGCTCACAAATAAGTTTAAATGTTGCTTTGTCACTTGGCAGGTATCCATGGCCAAGATGGGCATATATTCCTTTTGTTTTACGACAGTTACCCAAGACCAAATTGGCAAATCTTTTTGTTACACGTCAAAAACAAGGCCAAATAGGCCATTTGCCCCCCTGTAACTTAATAAATATGAAACGTATGCAGTTTTTAACAGGACTGTTCGACAGAGCACATAAAAGTCCAATACCTGAAAGCATCAGCTTCAAACGGTAGTTCTAAGTATTTCTAACATTAAGGCAAAAACTGGTTTTAACCATTTAAGCCACATGTTCTTGAGAAGGGATTTGACTGGTTTTGCTAAGGGGTCCACAGCTTTCTGCCAAATCGTCAAAGGAGTCCACGACACTGAAAAGGTTGGAAACCACTGTCTTAGATTAATTTCAACAGCCAGCGTACACGTTTAACAGCACACATTATATTTTTAGTCATGAAGATGATGCTATTTTTGTCAAAATTTGTTTCGCTTTGTAACCTTTGGAGGGCAGTGATGTGGGCTGGTTCATGCACTACAACAGGCTACGATAAAAAGCAGATTACTGCCTACTGTTAAATGTACATCAGGGGCAGCGTTTTTTGCAACTTAACATCTCAACTGAATTACAAAATTGGATATTCAAAAACAATGTGAGGCAGTTGTAGCTGACTTAATCTGGTGAAATCGTTATGAACAGGAGCTTGAATCTTGACTCTTTAACACAGTGGTTTTAAACCGGGGTCGCGATCCCTAGAGGGGTTGTTTGAATTTTTGAAGGTGTCGTGATTAGATATTTTATGAACACAGTTGTATTACATTTGCTTTATTAGAGTTTTAGATGGTGTGGGTTATAGTGGGTTGCTATAATGGGTCGCGGTACAAAAAGTTTGAAAATCGCTGGTTTAGCAGGATTCCAATGCACGTTTAAACTAATTCCAACGCACAGATTCAATGCAGTTGATTGCAGCATATGGTAACTGATGGTTCAATGGCTGATTTCGTTTAACCACAGCACATACTAAGGTTGCTCCTACCTTTGCAATTTTTTGGGGCTTTGCGACGCTGAACATGCTCTTCCAAGCATTCATCTATTATTTGACTATCATAAGACCTAAGCTCTGTTGTTGAGGTAATTCGACAGTAACCGTGTTTGGAAAGTTACTTCGCCGAAATGTGAACGTCCAGAACGGTTCTGTTACAATGTAAAATCATCGTCAAAAGATACAAACTGCAATGGATGTTGTCATACACTGTAATGGAACGATAGTACAAAAGTTGTTTTAATTCACCAACATCACTCACAACATTCCATTGGTAGGCGTTCTAGCTGACGTATCGAGCAAGCCAACAATAATTTTTGTGCAATCATGGCACTACATTACTGATTTTACATTGCACGTCGGGATTCAAAGCTTTTATTAGAAATATATCAAAACTGAGCAACAGATATTAATTTCATTGCCAGAAACTTTGTTTCAAACTTTTAATAAGTTCGGTATGGCTTTGAAATCAAGATATTTTAAGTTCCCAGGTGAGTTCCAGATCTGTTCTGCCGTGACCACATGAATCTTTTTATTCTCTCTAATAACTGATTTTTTTAGGAATAACTTGCTGAAAGCACTAATTACTCAAATTGAAACTTTGCTCAAACGGAATCAGTTCATAAAAGTTTTATGGGACCTTAAAGTGACGGATTTACGCATAGGCCAAATAGGCCATGGCCTAGGGCCCCGCGCTTTTAGGGGCCTCGCCCAAATCTTTCCTAAGACGACTCAACGTTCACTAAAAATTTGTGCATCTGGGCGTAAGAGAGATTGAGGACGTCTGTATGAAAGCGGTTACAAAAAAAATGAAAAAGAAAAAACGGTACTTAATTGATGTTCAATTTTCCACTGACAAAAAGCTCGCAACAACGCAAGACCGCCAGACACTGCAAAATGCCGATGAAAAGCAATATTGTCAGTATTGGATCCTACCTTTGGTTGTTTTGAGCTAAATTTCCTGCAAACAGAATTTGCTTGTTTAAACTCTATACGTTAGTTATATCAGCTATCTAGAACAGTTTCTCGTTGAGCTTTACTGGGAAAATCGTGTCATTGGGCTTACTTCGTATGGTTAACTGAGGTTTATGCGACAATACTTTGCTGCTGTGCATAACTTGTCTTCACGCTGTTTACCATCGGCCTATGGCATAGCATAGAGCATGGGTTCCCAAACATTCTCTGGCCATGTACCCCTCAGCATTTCGATACATGAACATGTACCCCTGAAATTTCTTATAACAAATAGGCTGAGGAAAATAACAAAAATATGTTTACCAATAAGCATATGATGATTTTAGAAAATAGTATTTGAGTTCGATTGCTGTTCTTTTTGGCCCAAAAATTATGAACAACCTGCTACATCAGATGTTTTTCTATATGGTGTACGTTTATAATTTTTTGACCAAGTGAAATACCTTGTTGTGTGGATACATGCGTCACTGAAAGATGCTGATGATATTCAGAGGCAAGTGAAATCGCTGTATACCATGCGGAAAATAAACTCAGGGGCGCTTTCGGTCAGTGCTCTCCTGCAGTTAAAAACACTTTATTTCCTGCCTATTCCATGCCAATTCATGCTTGCCAATTGTGGAGCAAATACACACAGACTAAGTGCTTACGTGCTGCATACGTAATGCCTTCCCAATTATGTATTATATACCCAGAAATGCAAGTGTTCGCTCACACCAAGTTAGTCATCGTGTCACGACTCTTGATGCTTATTGAGAAATAATCTATACCGCTTTTTCGTTGTGCATCTTCATCTAACTTGTTTATCCAGTTTCTTCAAATCTCCGATGCTTTTTACAAATCTTTGTTTTTCCTCAATTGTTTAACGCTCCTGTATGGCAGTGACCAACTGATATAGTTGTTGATACGTTCCACCAGTGTACGCGTCTCATCAGCATTGTATTTGCATAACAACGTCAACCTTCTGTGTGCTTCGTTGCGCCCTAGGATTTCTTTATTAACTTGTTCCAGTATGCAGACAACGCGTGCGAACCAAGCATACAAGAAGTAAGACAAAACATTAATCGCCAAATCCTCCTTCAAAATTCAGGAAAATTAATTGGCTGTCGATCTCATAATAAATGCGTTGCAAAGCATTTGAAACCTTAATCGGAACAGTTTACATGTCTCTGTGCGCCAATGTGCACCCCATCTGGCTTATCTATTACTTTTTTCTTTTTCTCGGTTAGCTATTTACTTCAAAGATTTTGATCTTAGAATGCCTTCATTTTTCTCCCACTACTGGATCCAGAGGCGAATTTTCATTTTCGGGGCCCTAGGCTATTTCAAATTGGGCCCTTCTGGAAGGTAGAGATGGCCGTCGTCACATTTTCAGACTTAGAATCCGCTCCTGTTGCAAAATTTTTGAATCTGGATCCGGGTCCAAAAAATTTTCAAATTTGAGAATCCGAATCTTGTTCAGACTCTGGCTGCCATCGATGCAATCGAAATTCACCAATACCTAAGAAATGCCATATATGCAAATTACACAGACTCCTGTTGCTGAAAATGAAAAGTGACTCCGGATCCAGATCCATTTTTTCACAAATTTTTTACTACGGCGCCGGGTCCGAAAACAAAACGCAGGATCCTCCCGGAGTCGACTCCGGCACTCCGGATCCGTAGTCACCTCTGGTGTTGGCCCTTCTGAAACATTAAAAAACTGGGTTATTTGTTTGACCTTTTCAATAACAGCTCGTACTGCATCTGCTTTGGCAGTGGCTTTCTTTGGCTTGCTAGAACCACTCTCATATGTACTCTACGACATTTTCAAGTTAATGCAAGTAAGCCTGTTGTAGATCCACCGTTGTCCTGATAACTTTGAAAAAAAAACTTACACGTGAAGTTGACTTTGCTTAGCCTACTAAGCTAATAAGCTCAAGCTGCAAATTACTAATACATCAAGATTTGTGTCTTGTTCTACGATAGTTAGAATTTTTTTTCTATGCATTGAGCTGTATCAGGAATGGCCCAAGATTGCTACAAAACAATTGAAGTCAAAGAACATCTCAGCTTAACACGCGCGGTGTTACAAATAGTTAACATTTTTTCCCACTGAATGTCTGTAGCCTTGGATACAGTGCAGGCTAGTCTTGTCTTTACCCCGTATCTTACCCACAAAAGCAACAAGAGAGAAGCCTGGGCTGAACCAGAACCGTCGCCATAAAGTCGTCAATAGGGGGCTTTACGTTTGTGCGGGGGGGGGCGGCTTGACATTCAAATTTGACAAAAAT
>Ga0210059_1005586_pt1 | contig 20211 bp, 15 predicted proteins | sample Ectturendosymbi2_FD_188042 | JGI IMG/M metagenome (GOLD analysis project Ga0210059, IMG submission 188042) | Ecteinascidia turbinata endosymbiont from Florida, USA - Sample 2 (SPAdes) (version 2) | ecosystem: Host-associated > Tunicates > Ascidians > Unclassified | place: Key West, Florida... | reverse complement strand
CGAATAAAGTGAACTATCACGTAACACAAGCATGAAAATACGTAGTCGACGGGAGGTTTGCAAAAAGTGGTGAGATGGTTCTTGGATACAGGCGATAACCCAGATTCCCACCAAAATGTAATTATTTCTTTTTGGTCCATTTACAGTGTTCCTTGAAATTTTCATGCAAAATCATTCTGTGGTTTTTGCGTTAAGTTGACATCAAACAAGCAAAAAATATAAGAAAACATACACAAACTCCTTTGCATAAGTAATGACGTTTTTGTAACATAGCAAATTCAAGGGGGGGTTAACCCCAACACCCCCCCCTTGCGTACGCCCTTGTCGGGCACCATCTAACCTCGGTATGCCCCTGTTGCTGCCTGCACCGATCCCATCTAACCTCGGTATGCCCCTGTTGCTGCCTATACCGATCCCATCTAACCTCGGTATGCCCCTGTTGCTGCCTATACCGATCCCATCTAACCTCGGTATGCCCCTGTTGCTGCCTGCGCCGACCTGTTCTCTTCAGACTTCAGGCAGTTCTGACTGTTCGCGCGCGTTTGTGTTTTCTTCGACGCAGGTTCGCCGACTGCTCCAGCACGTTCGTCGTCTGGTGACGACGCGTCCGATCGCCAGGAGCACAGCAGCCAACAACAGCGATATCGTGCGCAGCTTCGTCAAAAGCAAATAAAGCAAGAATACGTGGAAGAGCTCGGTGAAGACCCGGCCAACATGGCGAACGTCAAGGTTATACTCAGCGACATCTTCAAAAGCAACAACGCTTGCTGGACGAAAACCCACGCAGGAGCAGTGAAATGCAAACGCGAAAGCACTCCAACTTCCGACGTGACTGGCACAAAGACGGAAGACGGCTGGCTCCAATGTAGCGAGTGCACGAGATCGTTTCGGTCGGAACAGGCTCTGCGCTGTCACAAAGCAAAGGCGCACCGCCGTTTGGAAGTGTTCGCTTGCGACTTTTGCCATCGGAAATTCAGTCGCCGATCGCAGTTGAGAAAACATTTGAGGCGAATGCACAGAAAGCAGTTGAAAAAACAAAAGGACTGCGCTCCCGAGCGCTCTGTGAAAAAGCCGGCTGCGGCGCTAAAGAGTGCCGAGGCCGCTCGGACCGGATCAAACTCTCTTACTTGCAACGTTTGCGGCTTTCATTTCAAGAATAAGGCAAACAGCGTCAGGCACTTCAACGAAGTGCATCTGCGCCTTAGACCTTTCAGATGCGAACTATGCAAGTTGCGATTCGCACGAAAGTTCGTGTTTGACCAGCACATGGCTCGACAACACAAGAGAAAACCGCAGTAGAAAGAACGAAAACAAAGCATTGGTCACGTGGTCAGCATTCACGCAGTAACTCTCGCGTTAAGTCTTTCCGCGTTTTTCCACGCGATTCCCTAATGTTTGCTTTTTTTCACCGCCTCGACTCCAAGCAATTTTCCAGCACTCGCGTCGCGTTGTTTCCAGTTTTCAAACTATCGATAGGAAGCGCACGTGTCTTGTTTCTTACACAGTTGAAAGCTGCTGAGACAGCGAAGCCCACTGCTGTGGCTTTACAATTATTGCAGTTGAAAGCTGTGTGCTTTTTTCTCACTGAGACATGTCGGTCGTTTTGTTCAAGATTTTCTGCCATCGTTCGTTTTCGGACATTTTTTGACCGAAAAGACGTAATTTTTTTGGTAATTGAAAAAAAAAGTCGGTCAATGACCGCAAAAGAAACCCAGGTTGATAAGAACCCACCGTGGTTTGCCGAATGCCTTCTGTAGCTACCACTGCTGCGCATTCAAGCAACGTTAATCTGTCCTTGCAAGCCCCACACGCACCGCGAAAGGCGTCGCTGATCTGAACTTCGCTATTTCAGCGCTGGTGTATCACTTAGTTTTCACGAACAGTTATCCTTTTTCACAAACAGCAGCGAGCTTTTATGCGCTGTGCAACAGAAAGTTTGATCAATAAATTCACCGATAAGTGCATTTGCTTAAACAACTTGTTTATTTTCAGGCGGTTTGACGTGAAGGACAATTACTTCAAGGGGACGTAGTAGAAAAAAAGTTACGAACCACCACTTCAGACTTAGGGCTTTTTGTTACCAGTTCTTTCTTCATTTCGCTATATTTAGTATGTTCAAATTTGCAGATGTAAGTCAAGCTTGGGATGAGTTGGCGCCGTGTTTGACGCATGTTTTTCTTAATATGATGTGTAGCAGTCGCATGCGTTGTGATGTTTTGTAGCAGATTGTTTTTTAGCGACTACATACCACAGCCGGCACGTTTTGTGTACTTCTGACAGAGGTTTTATGGAATTTTGGCCTAACGTGTTCATGGCGGTTACCTTTTGCGCGACCAACTTTTGCCGTAAAACTTAGACTAAAAGGAGCGACGTTCACAAAAATTAGCTCATAGCTGTTTTCTTCGGTCACAGACCGATATGGTTTAAAAATGGTCGAAAAAAATATACTCATTTCGATCAAAATGTCTGAAAATACAGGCTAATGAACACTGCTGCAGCGAGTTTTAATGCAACTGAGACGAATGACCGAAATGTTTCAGCGACCAAAATGTCTCCGCAAAATTATGACTGAAATGTCTCAGCGAAAAAAAGCAGGTTCATAGTGTTTTTTGAATGCAGAAGATTTTTTTTTGCTTTGTAAATCAGGTTTACTTCATGCTGAAGTGCATGCCTTGCTGTTTTTTCTTAATGCATTGTTGTATACCTTGCGGTGAAGTTGTCACCTTTTTGGTATGATCGCGCATCCAGCCGAACGCAACTAAGATCACGAGGCGCATTATCTTCGTTTTCACTGTCGTTTCCAGCCCAACTACATCAGACAAAGCAGTGGTTTTCAAGGTGGAAGATCGCGAGTAGATATTTTATGTACACAGCTGTATTACATTTGCTTTAAATTGGAGTTTTAAGTGGGGGTTGTTGGGTTATACTGGATTGCTGTATTGGGTCGCAGTACTAAAACGGTTGAAAACAACTGTGACAAGGCCGTCTGTAATGAGGTCGAAGCGCCGCACTGTAGCGTTTATCGAAACAACGCTCGAAACTCCTTTGACGTGAGCTTGAATAAACGAATGCAAGAATTGTTTTTGTCCATGAACTGTATATTGCTTTTTTTTCTTGCATGATTTGTGTGTCTTATCTTTTTCTGTTGCTGTCAATCTAGCGTAAAACTTGGCCGTATGTCTGTACAGTTTCGATGACTCGTGGGCAATGGTCAATTCAGAATTCAGCAAATACCAAACAATTCGAATCCAAATTACCAGTTCAAACCGGTAAATAGGACACGGTTTTTGTTTTTCACAAAGACATCAAGTATTGGTTTTGTGCGAATGTTACGCTTGTTTTGCTCATAAGGGAACGAGTGATGGTAAACAAAGGAAAGGGCGAGCGTAATGCTACTGTCTGCTAGCCTCCCAATTGCCGGTACTTTGGATTCGATGTGGTTGTTTCGGAACAATTTCCGGGAATAGTGATTATTCTGATTAGCCCATCCCTGCTGACTCTATTGTTTGTTGATTAAGCTCTCTTTTACAGACTTGGTGTTAGCGCGCGCGATCTCTGACAGCGCGAAACGTAATTCACTGCGCGTTTCTCGCACCCCGGTGCTTCGCCAGTCGCCCTGACAAGCGTTCTTGACAACTCGTGTCTGATAAAAAAAGACAAAGTTTTAGAAGCGTGCGTGTGAATTTTTTTCGTCTGGCTTAGAAGCAGAAAACTCCACAATTTAAAATATGCCCGGATTGATTTATACACAGGAGAGGTAACCTGCAGCCGGCGTGAATGTTTGACATGGCCCACATCAGAATTTTCGTTACCCAAGTTAGAGCACAAGATCGCGTCAAAACGAAGCCCAATGATACGCAGGTACTTAGATGGTAAGTCAAGAGAAGTCACTCTTCCTAATAGTTAAATGAAGGTATAAAGGATAAAATTAAATCGATTTTGCGGCCCGCCAGTGATAATGCACAATTCTTGCGGGCCCGTGACAGTAAATAAGTTCTCCACCCCTGACTTATTCCGTTGACAAACGTGCTATTTGTGGTTGGTGTAAAGGGAAAAATTATTTACACGTTAGCTCGCAACTGTTAGCGGGGAAAGCAACGTGGTCGGGGAGATCAGGATACCCCTACTGTATTTCGTGGGGTGCTCGAGGTACAAGGTAACCCGCTATTGCACTACATTTTTATTTTTTCGTTATGAAGTACACCATCTTCAAAATTTTACCGAGTGCCTGACCCTGCCGATAAGACAAACTCGTCCTAATACAAACATCTGTGTGACAGAATAATCGACCGTTTGTTTGCAACAAGGACGCTCGGGATGACGTGCGTAGTGAAACTTTAAAATGTTGCGCAATTCCAAGTTTCTACTTGAGTTTGGCACTCGAAGTCTTACGAACAGATACGCCGAGAACGTTTTTGGACTGTTTCTTTTTTTGGTTTGTAAATAGAAAGGCACGTATCAAACCACAGCGGGTGTAAGCGCTTCATCGCATTTCCATCTTATTAGAAATTAACCAAAAGTACCTGCCACCGTTAAATTGTCCGCCGATAATGGTCAGCTGACTTTGATGACCTCCGGGTCTTTTCGTTGGCCGTGTAAAATAAACAAGCATTGTCTGTTTGATGACGTCACGCAATCGCCCAACAACGCTGAAAGTAGTACGCGTAGGTTGGATCCCCCCAGAAACATTCGCCCCCTGCCCCTCCTGCTCGACATCCGCCGATGGTTACAAAACCCAAATTGATTCCCAAGCTGTGGAAACAGAAAGCAGCAGCACGTCTAAGACTTACGTGGCTTTCCGAGCAGCACGTGTGTCGCTAACCGACAAGAGCTACGAATTTCATGCGACCGAGTGGCAGACAAACCCGCTACAACCACGGGGAGCAGTTCTCACCAAATTTTTATTGTGTCCCCCAAATTTTGTTGTGCTCCAAAAAAATTGTTTTAAACACGTAATAAGAAAATCTTTCCCCTTCAATTAAATCTATTTTCTCCCAAACCTTAAAACCTGGCCAAGGACCTGGCGGCAGGTTTGTTTTGGAGTAAACCTCTTGTTATGACATACAACATGATTGTCGTGTTAATGCAAGGAACCAAAGAGGAAGCATATTGTTTTCATTACGTTGTCTGTTGACCAAATCGCATAAGACGTCTGCCGTTCAACTCGCAATGGATGACTCGAAGGCAACCTTGCATCGATCAGTCCCACTTCCCTGAAGATCTTGGCTGGGCCAATGTTCGAGTAATTTCCTGTTTTAACCTTTGCAACGAGCAAACCAGACAGTGATGCCATATTCCGGAAGCTCAGCCAAAATTTAACTGTTGATGACTCGGTGCAATCTATCGCTGATGATCCTTTTTCTGTTTAACGGTTTGTACTTGAGAACATAGCTGAGGCCTGAAAATTTGCCGTCTGATTAACTGAAACCCGACTGCATGTTTGTTGCTGAAACAACATTCGCCAGGACTTACAATTTATGTGGAATTTACACTAATAACTAAAAAATGTCATCGACGCTTTCGCACGTCGTTTACGTCGAAGTTCACCCATTTTTACCAACGATAGTTTGTTTGCTTGCCGTGGAATAAATCTGCCCAGGCCTTTGCATTTTTAAAAACAAGATTTCTTCGTTTGGGGAACTACTTTAAATTAACATTTAGCTGTTGAGGTAAATGGGGCCGTTCACAAGTGGCATCATGCTATTTTCGTAAAAATGTTACCCTCTCCGACAAAATGACCTTATTCGCGAATGCTGTTTCCGAATTGTACAGAATCATGGTGAATAAAGTTACTTTCGTAGTTTTTAGGGGGGAGATCCCCCTCTGGCTCATGGAGGACCTTCACTTACGGAAAACGTGTCGTAGCGATTTTCGGAATTAACTTCCGCTTTTTGCAACGTCTCAAATTTTTGCTTTTGTTTTTTTTATGTATATTGCGTAAATAATACCAAGTGCTTGTTCTAGACATCAGACATTACTTTTGGTGAAAAAGTAGAACACTGTATTTGTTTTATGCGTCCATTAGCTCTGTTTGCCTCTCTGAATGGAAGGGTGCTTAGAAGCCTCTTATTTTAGAAAGCAGGTATTTCTATCTTGCGTATAGTTTCACGACTCACGGCCCCGTGGGAGTTTGAAACGTCCGTAAACACGTACAGTGTGTTCAGTGGCGTAACTAGAGGTTTGAGGCAGAGGGAAAACTTAGCTGAAAGGGGCTCACTGGCCACCACAGTGGGCCCACTAGCCAACACTCAGAAAAAGTTGAGAAATGATAATGAATCCAGATGTGGATGTCTATACTGAAACCCAACGTAGCCACAAAACATTCCGAAAAACGCTAAAAAGCAACAATCTAGTGAAAATCAAACGAATACTGAATACCGAAATCTGGACCAGCCTTAGCAAGTGCGGGGCAACAACTCAGTGGCGTGAGCAGAAATTTTTGAGTGGGGAATCACGTCATAACGATAGAAATCGTTGATGTGAAAGGGAGATCTGCGGCATGACCCCAGTTTCACCTCTTCCGCATAGACTTCAACGGACAACGCCGTAACACCCTATAAATAGAATTGCTACATTCAATACCTTCAGAGATGAAGTAGGGGAGAACGGGGTATGTTGAACCGGTGGGTAAGTTGAACCACCCCCAGTTTTAGTTAAATGAAGCGGTCCAGAGACTAATGTACGACACCTGTTGTTCGGAGCCTGTTAGGAATGCATTTTAGTTTATGACTCAGATCCAAAATTATTTGGTGAAGAAAGATGCCAGGTTAGAAGCGTTTTTGTGAGCTCAAAGTGAAAAACTGGAAAAATACTTTGCTGTTTCATATTTCATAGTGGGAAAGGTATATTTGTTTGATGTCGTTATTTCTTCAAAGCGTAGGTTCATCACCTTGTGTTGGCACAGCTGGACATTAAGGCTCTGATATAAATTAACTTCCGAGTTGAAATTCTCCTTCGGGGTAAGTTGAACCTTTTGTTACAGGCAGGTTTTGCCTGTAACAACTTTGCTGTACAGAAAACAGGCCTGCTGAAATATTCACCAGCTTGAAACAGTCAGAACAAATTCAAATGAATTCCAACCAATCAAAACTCACGATTAAGTCACTTGATTTCGAAAGGCAACGTCATTTAAAAAGTTAGCGAAGTCACGAGAAGAGTCGCAAGACGCCCACAAGATCACAAGACGTCTAATCACGATTAGGTGATTCCCAGAGCACCCAAAGTAGCTGAAGAAGCAAGTGTTAACCATCATGATTAGGTGATCCCCCGAGCACCTAAAGTACCTGAAGATGAGTATAAAATGCGTCCCATTTAAACTGAGAGGACTTTTCTCTCTGCCTTTCGTGTCCAGGACCGAGGTTAAGTCGTTGTCGTGAGCCTAAGCGCCGGCAATGATCAAGAATGAACAAGTGGTTACTCGCGGCCTGTACCAAGTACCGTGTCAGTTAAGAAAATACAGCAGAAACGAGCTGCCCTAAGTCTCTACGAGGCTAGAATGCTGTGTCAGGGTAGCCCCGTCATGACTAGTTGTTTAAAGCTGATGCTGTATTCGCGAGCTAGCTACTTTCGTGCTCTACCAAAACATTGATACAAAAAACATGATTGCTAACCGCCGATTCCGAAGAACAGTAATCTTCGAGAAACTGATTAATGATGTGTTTCCGTTATGAGTTGCACAAGTTTTGTACAGTATGCACTGATGTTCAGAGTTAGTAGCAATGAGATACGAAGATGGCATTGGTAATTCAGTAGTTAGTGATTAACCAGATAAAGCGCCCTTTATCGTAACTTATGTTCTTTCCGACAGTAACACGTATATTTAAAATACAAAATAGAGTTTGAAGAAAGAACGTTTAAACATAAGAGATTTAGTTTTATAAAGAAAGTAATTCGAAAAGGAATGAAATTATCGCAATACTAGAGAATTACAATTAAAAATTTATGAGGGCATTGCTATATGTCGAGAGGTGCTCGCAGATCCTGAGTCTTCAATTTACGGTGAGTACCATTGTGTCATATTGACAATATATTATGATGAATAAAGTATATGAATATTGACAAACATGTTTGGTATTTAGTCATGTTTTTATCAAGATAAAACGGTGAGAAACAGTTAGACTTTTTGTAACCAATTAAGGCCGGTCAAACGGACACTAGTTTCTGTGAATACGGACCTGGTTTCAGCAATGAGAACACACCCCTAGAAAGATACTGCTGATTCCAAATCACAACTTTATCACCCCTATGGGTCGTAAATTGTGTAACATTTGGCGCCTCAACGTGATTTATCAGAAATTAAATTTTTCTGATATCATCACATATAGTTTCTGATACCTACAAGGTTCCTTCAATCAAACCTGTACACCTATTAAGTTTCTTAAAAACTTAGTCATGACTCATTCTCGTTCAGCGGAACATCTGCTTTCTACGCTGCAGCGCATTCAACGCATATTTTCATAACAGCAATTTATTGTCATCAGTTTCAACCTCAGGCCTAACATAGGAACATTTCGTTATTTAGATGCCAATTCAACACTTGATGGAAAATTCGTTGTCGAAAAATTTCTTCATATTATCACTGGCTAAACCACTTCGTTTCGATGAAATTTGTAAAATGCCGACGTAACATCTGATATCATACGCAGTTTCAAAACCACATATTTCGTTCCTTCCGCTCCAACAGACGCCAGCCTAATCTCTGGTGCACAATGTAGGCCACTAGCTAGCTATGCAAAAGTATAACTTAGCTAATCGCTATAGCTACATTTCTATAAAATTTCACCATTTCTTCAAAATTTTTATTTACTGCTAACGTTACACTCGATATTCAGGACGCTTAAATAAACCTCAAAACGTATCAGCTCTACTCATGATATTTAGAAAACTACCCAAAAAAGAGTTGAAGCTACGGTCTGCTTTCGAAGTATTTTAAAAACATTGTTCTACACCTAATGGTTTTGCGAACTTCATTGATCAGCCTTCTTTAACGCTGATAGACCCTTTCATGCACAACTTAATAAACAATCTTTAGAAACGCTCACTAACCACATCAATAAATACAGTGTAACGCAGGCAATTTTCATTTGATTTGAACACTACATCAGACGCTCAATGCGATTTAAAATTAACTTCAATTTTTCATACAATTCATGATGCGCGCTTTTGAACGCTAACCGCTATCAACGAAACCTTCATTATCGATAAATAAGTTCAGAACTTTTGCATAGCAAACATTTCCTTCAAAGGATTTTTAATTCCTTTCACTTCTGTAGACGCCGGAACTATCTGACAGCATCAATTCTATATTTTTAAACCGCTTGAGGTCACAATATTTTTTCTGATACCACAATTTCCACGAGTTACATCTTAATTTTTTACTCACCGCATAAACATATTTCAAACCTCCATACAGACAACAAAAAAATTACACTCCCGACCCTTGTGGAATTACATTTCAACATTTCTAGGCTCCCTCTTAGCGACGTATTGTGTTAACTGTTTAGAGTGACCAAACAATCTTCTAACAACACTTTCTTTTCGATTTCAGGCTAACACGAGAAGTGTCACCATTTTTTCCCAATCTCATTTCCACCAATGTGTGAATGATACCTTTTAAAATTAACTATCACATTTTTTTGCAGAGCCTTCCTTCTCGACTACAGTTATGACTCTATCCCTAAATTTACTTCCACTCCTTAAACTATCAAATAGTTAGCAAAAACACAATGATACGCATATCAAGCACACCAAACTCTTTTCTATCAGATAGACACCTAGGATATACCTGCATCACATGTTTTCTCCTCGCATTGGGGCCATAATGCAAGACGGTATCCACAGAAAACAAAAATTTTTAAAGAAGTCATCTCATTGAAGCTTACAGACACTGTCAAATTCGACAATTTGACGATCACACACACAATCTTCTCTGTCAGCGTCTAGTCTACATCACCTTACTAAATCAACTTTTCCAACTGAAATACAAATCTGCTTATCGCGCACATGCGCTCAAAACACCATACAAAAACCCTTTAGCAACGCACAGCAATCACCAGCATAGAAAACGATTTTCAGTCATTCACGCAGTTTTCATTCGCACAAGCCTTGAGATGCCAAGCAAATACATAGCAGCCAGATAAAATCAGAAACAGACCAAAACAAACGTTATCCAGTATTTTCCAGCATTCCCATTTGACACCAAGCTGCTAGCCAAAAACAAGTGAGTAAAATATACACAAAATTCAACTTAGCGCTGTCACAACGCTGACAGTGCTCTGCAAAGCGCATCAAGCCAGACTTCAAACGTGACTTCCTTTTTGTTCCAAGTCAGATCGCTTTACACGCTAGACTCTGCACTCAGCAACGAATGTATTTCTTTCTCACGCGTTTTCACTCGCTGGTTTTATCTGTTCCGAACCCCCTAATCTCATTCCAACGTTTCTCCCTTCGATGTTAATCACCTTAGAAAAAAATCAACAATTAAATCCGAATGCAATTCTATATGACGAAATATGGGCACCCATTTTCAAAGCTTATACAACGAGAGCTGCAAAGTCAGTCTAGTGCCACAAACAAACCCGCGTTTGAGTTCGCATACTACACGAAAGACTTTCTCTAAAAGGCAATACTCAGGAAAACATCGAATGCAAAAGTCTTACATCGTTCTTAAATTGCAAGACATAAATTTCAAACAAATCTGATCATTTTTTGATACGTTTCAAAACACGGCTGCCTTTTTTTAACCACCCACCAGTTTTACGTTTTAAAAGCAGACAATAGTTATATTATGCAAATTAACAAATAGCCGTCAAATGTGAGAGACTGCTGTAGGAATACCTCATTGACACTGTGTCACTGTACGAGTGTACGCACGAGTAACAAAAAAATTTAAGATTGTGCAAATCTTTTCATGCTGCAAACGAAGATAAGCTATTAGCCGAGTCATTTCAGTAAGAGCACACGTAAAAGCCGATCAGATACACCCATTCATTACATGCTCAAAATTCCCAAGAAATGAACAAGGGCAATTCCAACATCATTCCAAACCAGCCTCGTTTCTATAATAAATTTCTTTTGCAAAATAAACCTACTAACCATTACATATTTGCAGAGACCATTACAGTCATTTTACAGATCAAAACAATATCTTCTACCTGCAATACATGACACACAAACTTGGAAATTATTCCTAAGATATACCTTTTCATCTGTGACAGCCGCTCCTTTCCTCATAAGTGCATTGCAACAGGATAATAATTTCAAATGCCGAAACTAAAACTCTTCAAGCATTTTGTCAAACAACGCAAGGTTGTTGAAATTCTGTCCCGATTGTCTTTCCCATTACCAGCAGAAACAAATCCACTGGTCATTCAACACCAGAAGCTACCATTCAACAACTTCAAGCACAGAAAGACGCATCAAATTTCTGCTCGTCATGTGACAACTGTCATTTCACGGTCTTCATCCACCAGCTATTATCACACTAAATCGCTCAATATTGTGGACCATTGCTAAAGGAGTAACAGCTCAAAGACTCATACCCTTCAACTCCACCACGCTTTAAGACATCCACATATTTCCTTGAAATTGCCTACACAGACGTAATTCCTACTTTTCACATTTTTCAGAACATAGCTTTAACATAAACCTGACTAATCATACATCTGATACTGAACTTTCGAATCTTAAGGGAAAATTCATTATAACCTATGAGAATTCCACGCTTTTAGAGACAAATCCTGCTTGCGAACAGGCTGACGATACCAACTTGACACAGATGAAGGAATCGTTAAAAGCAGAAGTGTTGCAAAGTCAGCAAGATAAACATCAATGGGCAACACATGAAGATCTACATACTATCACGGAGATGTTACGCAAAATGAACACAACGCTGAAAAACACTCACAACATCGTAACTAAAGTCAGAGAACACACACTCTCACAACAGCTATTAACTCTCGATTGTTTACAAAAACAGATAGGTAATTGTTGGAGACAACCAGCATATGCAACATGCGCCTGCAGAGCAAACAAAGGTTCCTTCTACCAGAATCGGCAAAACGTGCATAGTCAACGTTTTAATACTCAACACACATTTAACCCGAGCCTCACATCCAGCCAATCTAATCGAAGATATACATCATCACAAAGCTACACCAGACGTTATGATGGGCAAAAACAACAACCAGGCACAAAACAGACGTTCCAATCTCAACACAACCAAACTTTCCCACACACGTCGAAGCGACCGAGGAGACAGCGATACAACTTTCGACGACAACAACACTTCAGATCGCAAGACTTTCAGACCAATGGGTCAAACTCCTCGCAAGACTCTTTTCAGAGCAAGACACCGACCAGAAGTACAAGAAGAAGAGAATGAATATGACACAATTCAACTTCAGGTAAAAAGGCAGTTGTCAGAAGTGGTCCCAAGATTTTGTTCGAACCGTAACATTTTTTTTCTCTCGCATATGTAAATGACACCACGCTTACATGGTGAACTCCTAAAGCTACTGTCAAGCAACTTTTATTTACAATACCACGTTTAATGTAATTTTCTTGTTTCCTTTTTTGTCAAAACCATGCCCGTTACACGAACTTCAACAGATACAACGCCAAAGAGTATCTGCATTTTTTAAGTAGGATTTTTTTGCGGATGGGTACATATTGCTTGCGATACGAACACCTAAAGTACATGTCGAGTAGTACTCATCTGCCGGAAGTGCTGAGGCTTCGAAGAAGATTTTTTTGTGATTGTTTACATATGACTAGCGTGACGAACACCTAAAGTCCAAGCCGTGTAGTGCTCCTCTATAGAGGAAATTTTTTTTGAAGCTTCTCACAAGTTCTTTGTTTCGATGTAATCGTGCACGGAATATTAAGATAATTTTGTTTTGTGATGGATCCAACGTGAAAGACTATTGAGACAATTTGTATGTAAATGGAATAGTGAAGAATAGACTTAATAAAAAAAGCTTTTAGTTACTCGACGTGAAAACTTGACTACTTGACCCTCATGCCGGCAATTTGTTCTATCCACTTTCATTTTATCTTTTTCTTTACCTCCTCCTTTTCCTTTCTACTGAGTTTCAATGGGTCAGTTTTCACCAACAGAATTTTTTCAACTCAAACTTATGCCATTTTTTTTCGTCAAGAGCTATGCGATTTTGAATACGAAATTTATTTATCAGAATTTGTGCTAGTGCCCCAATATTTTTGGTTGTCACGTTGTACTTTTACTTGTATGGTGAAAGGAATATAAAGTCATTTCAAGCAGTACACGTTCCGGTCAGGACGATTTTTGTAATTTCCACTTGTGAAGGGCGGACTCTTTTCAGAACTTAAGCTCTGTATTTTTTGGCCGTCAACTTACACTCCACGTAGGTGGTGAAGGAATATAAACCTGTCTCAAGCAGTATTTGCGTCAGTCAACACCGTTTCTATGTGAAACAAACTCCGGTTCTATGTGAAACAAACACCGTTTCTATGTGAAACAAACCCCGTTTCTATGTGAAACAACTCTGTCTCCATGTGGACGGTCCTGTATCTTTGTGGACGGATCTGTATCTTTGGGGACAGCTCCCTTTTTTTGATTAGACAGAATCGTGTCTGTGTGGACGGCTCTGTTTCTGCGTTTGTCCGAGGAAATATCTAGCCCTCACTCAGAATTTTTTGAAAAGAAAGATAATTCGAGTTCGCGGATCGAACACTTCAGTTATATTCATTTAAAGTAATTTTTCTGGTGTTTTTCTGTAACGTAAATTTATTGGACCACGACTGTCTCTTCAAACCACTGCTCATTCATTATTTCTTTTCAGGAACCCGAACTGCCACCAACAAAACACAAAACTGACGAAAGAAGCAAACACGAACTCCCACACTATGATAAATAACAATTAATGTATTTTTAAAGCCAACACCTCCGTTGCAAAACAACACTCAGAGTCAGTAAGTACAGATACCAAAATCCAAGCCTAATCTTTCACCCCCTCAAGCAATTACACGGAGAGGATTAACAGTAAAACCCAAGCTCTCTCCTTATATGCTCTATCACTAAATATAATTTCAATTTTTTTATGGAATCATACTTCATATGTGCTTTCACTTTATATTAACCTAGATATGCTTTTATTTTCCAGAACCAAATTAAACTATATGTAATTCAGAGACGACTGAATTAATATTACTGGCCATACTTAAGGTGACATCACTAGCCTTAAACCCTTGCACAACATGTGCACAATCCTATAACATCTGAAGCACTCGCAAGAATTTACAATGTTTCAGATACAAAACTAACCAGTTTAGTAAGACAAACACCCGAAAAACATAAATTATAACGATTCAGGTAACAACACAAAGCTGTGGCATGACATTGTTACTGGAAAAAGAAATGAAAGATCAAACACGATTCAAACATCAACCAGACAAGATGCACAACTCTTTGATGAAAGCAACCAAGTTGTTTCTGACGGGAGAATTGTATTTGCTAGTCGAGACCCACCAGGACAACACAGTGTTTATATTAGGCCAGGTGACCCATGCCAAGAAATTTACCGTTTGTCGACCTTTGAAAAATTTCCTGGACATTGCCCTGCAAACCCATGTCAGTTGGCTGCCGGAGTTTTTTTCTATACTGGATACAAAGATCGAGTTAAATGTTTCAATTGTGCTCAAACAGTGGAAAATTGGTCTCCGGGTGACGATCTTCTTTCATCACACCGGCACAGCATGGATTGTCAGTTCATTCGCGGCACAGATAACACTAACGTACCTTTCGGTACCACGTTTGAGAACCAAAGGACACAAAATACTTCCTCCATGCTAACTACCGTAGCGCGCGGTTCCACAATATCGGGAGAACCACATACTTCATTGCCTGGCGCTTTGACTTCGGGAATGTCTCGAAGTAAGAACGACGTCCTGGTTACAACCGCTCTAACATCCACAAACATTGTTTCAGCTTCCTCGAACGTTGCAACTTCTCAAAATACCAGTGCTGCTAATGCATCACCTATTTTCGAACATTTGCTCAACTCTTTCCTTGTACAAACCCAGTCAATCCTCACATGCGAAGCGAAGCAGCTCGTTTACAAACATTCCAAGATAGATCACATGCATGGCCAGCTCATCGAATCGTAGCTACACCGGAACAAATGTCTCAGGCTGGACTTTATTATCTAGGAGTGAGAGATCGAGTTAAATGCTGGTACTGTAACGGAGGATTACAGAATTGGGCGAGATTCGACAACCCGTGGTTCGAACATGCCAAGTGGTTTCGGACATGCGAGTACCTTCTTCAGAAGAAGGGACCTGAGTTCGTTGTAAACGTTTTTAACAGATTTCCAAACTTAGATCGACCAACCGTCATAAACTCTGCAGTTCCAGGCACAGGTTCTTGCCGTCTTCGAACGAATTCCCACAAATGTTTGACCCAAGAGAACAGCGAAGAAAATTGGAAAGGAGAGCAAATGCAGAAATGCAAGCGTCTTCATTTGTAGCTGAAGCAAAAATTATGGGTTTCAGCGATGAAGAAATTCGAGAAGCTTTTCTTAAACAAATTGAAAATCACAACGCAACTTTCGTAAGTGTTACGAACTTAGTGGAAAGTATTCTTGCTTTCCAAAAGGTGAAATGCTCATCTTTAACGTTAATCGCAGAGTCACAAAACAGGGATCGTCCGTCGACATCGAAAAACTAGTGGGTCATCCAATACACCTCAGAATAAAAGTAGACAAGAACTCGAAGAGCTCAAGCAAATGAGCCTGTGCAAAAAGTGCTTTCAGTCGAAAGCTTCTGTCGTGTTTTTGCCATGCGGGCATTTGGCTGTTTGTAGTAACTGTAGCAGACAAAACTCAAAATGTCCAATTTGCAAGGCAAATGTCCGGGAAAAAATACAATCATATATAGTGTAATCAGCATGTAGCTCAACATTAATTTTTCATCCTAACTTGAACATTTTCAACGAAGACCACATTTTTCATTTCTAAAATTGTGTTATTTTGCTATTCATAGCACAGTTTTTTCTTGATTCATTTCATCATACTTGCGTTACCGACGCACCCCAAAACTATTGTTTTGAAAACTCTTTGAATTTCACCCGAAATTTCCCGTTGCAATCTTCCCAAATTCATAATATAAATCTACACCCGCCGTGACGATTGCCGCTTACTTATAAAAACATCATAACATTTTTTTTTTCTTTCTCCCCCTAACCACAGCTATTTCAGAAACTGGCTCATGGCTGAACATATTCCAAACTTAGAACTTTTACAACTAAATGATAATCTTTTGGAAGATAATAAAGGAAACAAAACCATGTCTATCTCACCATCAGTCCGATGGACGGACACACAGAATGATCACCACGACTCAGCAGATGGGATATCAGATACACAATACACACCATAACTACAAAAAAGACAAACTCGGAGAACCAAAGGCAAATCACGTAATACACGGCACACCTTACGCAATTTGGATCGAAAGCTTGACAAAATTCACAAAGACTTGGCTCATGTCAGCTGGTCACAAAGGAGAAGTGAGTCTCAACAAAGGCTCAGACCTCTAACAGGACGAAAACCCCCATACACGAATGCACTCACTTATGAGCTGACAACTGCCGCAACACGTGTTGTCTTCCGCATTCTTAATCCGAATTGCATACAATGGCTTTACGGGGATCAAAAAATCAACATTAAAACACCACGTCGATATGAAACCAAACCGCTCTGGCGCGACTCGCGTGGCCAAGTCACACCGATGCTGGCTCGTCCCCAAGCCTATGCAAAATTTCTGCACATACCCGGTCTTCAGGTCACTCAGAATAACGGAGCGCACTTTCACTTCACGCCAGCACGGAGATACCGTGATTTATTAGTCAACGATAAAGTGGTCGTGTATAATGGAACCAAGATAAAATCAACGAGCCTGGCTATAACACAACAAACAGTTTTCCTGTGAGGCGTCTATCTTGGTGCTTTACACGTCACTACTACATTGCATTCAAACTCTTACTGAAATAATTCATGCACTGCACTCAGTAAGCAATGCATATCACACACAGTCAGCCTCATTAAAACATTTTGATAAATTTAAATTCTCATACTGATTGCTTACGCCAAAACATACCTTAACCTCTGCTTTTTGTTTCAAAACGATTCCATAAACAAATCAGAGTTCAGGAATCAAATAAATTAGAACTAAACTATTAAAACCAAAGACAATGAATAAAAATACAACGCACGATGACAAATCTCATCGCCTTCCTGTTATGGCTCACAAAACGATAATTGAAGGCAAATATACATATGCAATCAACCCGTCACAAAACTCCGTGTTGCAAGGCCAACATGAAGCAAACTTGGCGTTGCAATACGAACTGTTGTTGATTCATCAACTCAGATACCGATAATTTCAGGCAAGAACATACAATTTCGACACCTGATATGTCAATTGACAACCAACCAAACAAGAGTGGCGACTGCAAATTCCCACACTTTTTGTGGCGAAACATATCTGGCACACTCTACAAGGATGTGAGCTCTTTCACACTATAACTTCTACTGACGATTACGCATGTGTCTATATACCTGGTGTCACGTGCAATAACTTGTCACAATAACGATTTCAAACTTTTTTTGTCATGCAGTCACACCAATGTTGTCAACAAAAATCACGTGGCAATCAAATAACGAATCAAGCTAAACTTAACACATGTGACAGATGTTCAGAAAATCATTATTCTCAAAAACGTGCACTTTTAAAATTTGATATTATAAGACAAGCTCAAGGTCGATCCAGCTCGAGAACAACGAGCACAAGTTAAATCCTTGCTTTAAATTTGTGATCAATAAAACGATTTCTATTCAGTTGCTGCAAACTGTTCCCTACCTTGAAGCGGAACCAAGAATTTTATTTCTCACATGCAAATTCTTTGTCACCACGACAAACAACCACATACGAACATCATGTTTATATACACAACCTCTCTCTTAACGTTAATTACTAATTCTGCATTTCCCAGTCCCTTGCCGGACCAGCGGCCACACCGCTGGGATGTGACACTATTCACATCCCAAGCCAGCAACAGGAAAGCAGACAAATTCCAATACATACGCTGAAGCCACACGCACTCAAATAAAAATCGACAGTGTCACTAAATCTCCGCAATATGGTTCAGTACGTTTCCAGAACAAAACTCATAATCGGCAACACTTCCCACAAGGAAGGCATTACAATTTAATTCAAAAAATTTGATCAACATTGCACAGGTCCACTTTCACGACTAATTATCTGGAATCCAGTATTACAATGAACCACTCTAAAGTTCGGAGAAGCCCTACATAGAAATAAAAAAATTGAAATACTCAAATCCAAAACACCCAGACACACGCGACATTAATTCTGAAATGGCAAACAGACAACAAATATTTGAAAACTTCATGTTCTCGCTTAACAGACAACTTCTCGAACAACAAATAATAACCACGAGAAGATCCATCGAAAACAGAAAATCAATTTTGAGCCAAAACGCTCGAGAAATACAACGCTCCATGAAAGAATATAATTCTCGAAAACTAATCTTACAAGCACTTAAAAGACTATAAATTATCCCTTTCCTGAGAAATGATACACTCTATTGAAATCAAATTACGAAAGGAATCGTACACAACACGGAAATTTACCGACTAATACAATAAGAACGTCAAAACTTCACTGATTGGGTCAAAATGTACCCATTAATTGCAAGAAATCAGTCACACAGCCTGAAAGAATTTGAAATCTTGCAGAAAGCTTACAAAAGAAAGAATAAACATTCTAATGACATATAGATACTTTAAAAACTAGCAGCAATAACCATAAAATCTATAGAAATTATCAATTTTGAACCGAGGTTCGCAATGGATGGAAAATGTAGTCAACAAAGGCATCAATGCACTAAGCGAGCCCATAAAAATCGTTATTATCGCTGCAAGTATCATAGGAGGAATTATATTACTCCTCATTGCTTATAAATACTTTGTGGCCAAAATAAACGAAAATACAAACGTAAACATGGCAATAAATTTACAACTACACCCACATCTTTGGAAAGAACATGATAAATATTACAAAAATAAAGCCACACTCACATTGTGACCATTTTACTCCAGATTCCTCAACAACTGAAAACTTCCTGGTTTACTGTGACTGCGTTCAACGGATTCTCACTTATTGCCCTCATCATATTGGTACTGAGCCTCCTCGACTCTATGCGAATAAGGAGTGACATAACCCCCATTCAAATAAGACAAAAACGAAGACGACGCAAGGAACAGAAAGAACAGGAGGATTCGTTAAACCTCTCACAAACAGCAAACCTGGGATCCGACATCACACTCCCAGAGGATTACTTCATGAGTAACAATTGTTCCTCGGGATACGGATCAACCATAATTAACGATACAATCCAGGAAGAAGAAGAAATCTCCCGAGACCAAGATGACAACCAACAAGAAATCGAAATTAAACGATGGCCCGAACGCACCCAAGAAAATCACGCCTTGGAGGAATAAAAATTGATTAGACAATAAATTCCCGTGAACCCCGGAGGAATGTTACAGGCAGGTTTTGCCTGTAACAACTTTGTTGTACAGAAAACAGGCCTGCTGAAATATTCACCACCTTGAAACAGTCAGAACAAATTCAAATGAATTCCAACCAATCAAAACTCACGATTAAGTCACTTGTTTTCGAAAGGCAACGTCATTTAAAAAGTTAGCGAAGTCACGAGAAGAGTCGCAAGACGCCCACAAGATCACAAGACGTCTAATCGCGATTAGGTGATTCCCCGAGCACCCAAAGTACCTGAAGAAGCAAGTGTTAACCATCATGATTAGGTGATCCCCCGAGCACCTAAAGTACCTGAAGATGAGTATAAAATGCGTCCCGATTAAACTGAGAGGACTTTTCTCTCTGCCTTTCGTGTCCAGGACCGAGGTTAAGTCGTTGTCGTGAGCCTAAGCGCCGGCAGTGATCAAGAATGAACAAGTGGTTACTCGCGGCCTGTACCAAGTACCGTGTCAGTTAAGAAAATACAGCAGAAACGAGCTGCCCTAAGTCTCTACCAGGCTAGAATGCTGTGTCAGGGTAGCCCCGTCATGACTAGTTGTTTAAAGCTGATGCTGTATTCGCGAGCTAGCTACTTTCGTGCTCTACCAAAACATT
>Ga0210059_1005585_pt1 | contig 20214 bp, 13 predicted proteins | sample Ectturendosymbi2_FD_188042 | JGI IMG/M metagenome (GOLD analysis project Ga0210059, IMG submission 188042) | Ecteinascidia turbinata endosymbiont from Florida, USA - Sample 2 (SPAdes) (version 2) | ecosystem: Host-associated > Tunicates > Ascidians > Unclassified | place: Key West, Florida... | reverse complement strand
CTAAAAAAATTTTGTAATGTCGTTGCAACTAGCCACAGTTCGTGTTTTTTTTTTCTTGTTTTCAAGTGCCAACATTTCGCCTGTTAGATCTGTCCTACATTTACAGGACTGACGATGCGTTTGAAAACGCGAAACTAGTTTCCCCGTCAATAAACTGTGACTGATTTACTTGCCGCCATCTTTGTGGCCTTTAACTATGAAAAAGTTTAGTTGAATATCACAAGATCGCTCAGTCGCAACAGACCCTTTCCATCAACCCACCTTTGGGCTCTGGCGCCGGTATCAGGCCCAAACGGACCTTCTCCTGCTCGTCTTTTAGCGCCTCCCTACGATTCATTCGTCGAAGTTTCTTGCGTTCTGTCTTGGTCAGGTATGTCCCGAGGACGATCTCTTCGTTTTTATTGAAGCCTGCGAACAAACCATTGTTACGGCGTATGTGTCGAACGAAATACTGTTACGGCGTATGTGTCGAACAAATCGCTGTTACGCTGTATGTGTTTTTTCTACAATTGTTTCAGTGTCAACATTCGCTTGTAAGATCTTCCAACTGGCTTAGCAGGACTGAAGACGTGTTTAAATACACTAAACTAGTTTCCCAACGCAAATGAATTGTGATGGATTCACTTGTGTATATCACTACTGTGACTTACATTTGTTATAACCCTGCATGTGATGAACAAACCACTGCTACGGCGTATGTAAAAAAAATAAACCACTGTTACGGCGTATGTGACGAGCGACCAATTGTTGCGGCGTAAATGGTTAACAAACCCATGTTACGCCGTATGTAACGTCGAAGGCGAGCGCGCACATCGGCACATTCGATCAGAAACTTCAGCAACAGTCAAGTTTTTCGTAACGAACCCGATAAATCTCGTGCAAATTGCAAGCACTAGTTAAAGTCATATATAGACAGTGTTAAACACATAGGGAGGAAATGTTGACCTGGCGCTTGCAGCTGGGCTGGGTGTTCGATGAGGTTCGTTATGACGTCAGCGCTGACTTTTTCTTCTTTGTGGTTTTCATCACTGGGGAAGATAATCGCAGAGTTAAGAGCAGAAGAGACGGGGTCTAGGTTTTTTTCGGTCATTTTTCGGTCTCAGACAGAGATTTCTTTCAAATGACCGAAAAAAGTTAAGTCAGTTCGGTCATAATGTTCGAAAATAAGACCAGCGAAAACTGTTATGGCGAGTTTCAACACTACTATAGGAAAAAATGACCGAAATGTCTCAGCGAGAAAAAATCTAGGACGGGATCCGACACACGATCGAGTAGTACCGGCGACCTAAAAACGGTACTCGCGGCATTTCCAGCATCACACTCGGTGTGATGGACGCGTGCGCAGCAAGGCTAGGGGAGAATACTTCGCGCGAGGCGCTGCTGGGTTGGGGGTGAAAGACGAGACGAATCTAACTTCCTTTCTCTCTTGAGCCAGAGACGAGTTTGAAAATCAGCAAAAATGAGAAAGAAGCGGTCAATGCAGAGTGAAAAAACGCCAATGTGGACCAACTGAACGGGTTTCGTGTAAGTTCCCGGTCGCAACGATTGATTTTTCGCAAGAAATTTACTGTCTTTTTCGCCAAAATTGAAGTTTTTCGTTCCATTTACGAATATGAAGCAAACATCACGTGCGGCCGAAAAAATCCTGTTAACTTGCAATGCGAACCATCGAATCTGACCAGATGGAGCGACTACCTGGCCCGGATACACGGCCTTCTTTGGCGCCCATAACCTTTTTCTCCAAGCCTGGGGTTAAGCGGCTGCTTTGGCAGTGAATGCTGCACTGGTGGGGGGGGCAATGGCAGCACCACGCGTGAACCGTTTCCTTGCGTCCACCTATCAACGACAAGTATGAGGCTGGACAGGCTGCAAGTACCGTTTTTCAAGTCTTCGATGTGTCCTGGCCGAGAATCGAACCCCCATCCTGCCAGCTTTTGTAGGGCGTGCTCAACCACCAATACTAAGGGGCAAAATGCGTGAAGCGGTGAAAGCCACTAAATAGGGACAAATACTTCGGAAAGTTGACTGCGTTGGTTGAGTGGAAGGTGAGCAGTGAATACGGAGTAATCCATGCCTGGGAGGCATGAACGACTAACTAAAGTAACGTCAACATGTAAAATATAAGGTGGTCGACCCTTCAGTTTCCACAATAATTGTAAATAATTTCGTAATTATAACCAAAAAACAAACAGAGATCCGATGCAAGACGCATTTCGGAGACCCTGCAGCTTGAGGGGGTTGCAAGCCAACGTTGAGCTTGCAAACGACGAATGCGAGAAAAAATCCTTTTCTAACATTTAAGAGTAGGACGTTCTTTTAAAACTTGCTCCGTTTCACGTTTCCTGGCCTCACCTCGATTGCTCGACAATGTACGCGTCCCACCACTCCGTATCGGGAATCGCGTCAGACGCAACCTGCTTGCCAACTTTGGGGGCGATGAGGGCCAGTTTTGAGGCCTGCTGGATGCCTGTTCGTTTCGCGGCCTGAGAGATTTCGCTCTGGAGCTTTTCCAGCTGTGCCTGTAGCAAAAATGCGCACAAAGTGGAGTAACGCAGAAAAGTGGAAAAAATAAAACACGAGGAAATTTTTGTAACGATGACAGTGCTTGGGACATTTCTTGTCAACAAACGATTTTTCCAACTTGCAACCTTTCACCTGCGCAGCTTTTCTTGAAAAAACGCTGCAGTGAAGAATAAGGTTTTTACCGGTAGCATGTCACAGTGACGTCACACATGCGCAAAAATTACGTAACACGATGCGCTTTGCACAGTCCCCTTTCCAACAATGTTGGGATTTTGATGCATCTCCTCCAAGTTCGCGAGTAATGACCAAAATGATGACACAGAGCCAAAAAACGGTTGAGTTTTCGATCAAGTAAATGAAAATAGGTCAAAATAAGCTGATGATGGTCGAAAGTACCACGACACGTATTTCTAGATCCAGCGTTAAGTACTACACTCAATTAGTGGCGAACAACAAAAAGGGACAAAAAGGGAGTGAAGTAACGAGAAGACGGGGCGAAAAGGGGGTAACGCGAAGACGGGGTCCGAGCAGGTACCTTCGTTCGAATCTTTCTGGCGATCTGCTCGAATTTTCCCTTCTCGTGGAATTTGAAGTTCCTCCGCGGCCGGGCGGCGTGGTCCTGACGCACTCGCACATCGTAGAACTTGCTCGAGCTGCTCGTCATGTCCGGCACCGGCTTTTCCTGGAGCTTCTGCCGGAACTCTTCCTGCTTCTTGGCGCGTATGTTGGCCTGCGCGGGTCATTGTCGGCGCTCTTAAACGCTGAGAACGGTCGAAAAGGGCCGAGAACTTGGCCGGGAACGAGCAACTAAAGAGCTTGACACCGTCGCAGCGGCGCAAACCGCACTTGTCGGTACTGTGTGACTGCAACTGGATCCATTCGGGTCACGATTAACGTTATTCTCAGGTTCGCAACCAACTGAAGCTTTCGGGTGCGAGTTTTTTCGTTCATTTTGGGGTCAAAAACAGATTTTATATTTAAATGACCGAAAAACATCAAGTCAATTCGGTCACAAGGTCCGGAAATACAAACTAGTGAATATTGTTGCGGCGAGCTGCAATGCAGTTATAGGACAAATGACTGAAATGTCTCAGCGCAAATAAAAACAGTTTCAGAATGAAGGCTAATTGATTGTGACTTGTTTTTGTTGTTGTATTTAACACCTAAAAAGTTATTGGTGCTTTTAAAATGTTTTTGAAAAATTCGGGGTGGGAATTGCCCGGTTTGCCCCCCTGGATTAGCGGCTGGTTATTCTTATTCGGAAAAAGATTTCGGCGGAAAACGCAATTAAATTGTATTCCGTTCAACACTTATCCAAACCGTGTGAAGATCATAACTGCTAACGCGGCCCGTTGCCAATAGCAACGTCACTGCCCTGGAAGTGATGGCAAATATGTCCGAAATGCTTAAAGCTCACAGAAAGAATAAAAAAACGACAAAATCGAAATTTGACGTCTTCATATGAAAACGTAATCGGCTGCAATGACCTTAAACACGTCAGAAAATGCGTCGACGTTTGCAACCAGCGAAACCACACCCATCGCCAAGCGCTTTTATGACGTATGCGACTGCGTACCTTGAGCGTCGGTACACGGCTGGGCATTTGCAGGACATGGCCCGAGGCGTCCACGGTCCGACCCATGTCGTCCAAGATGAGGGGTTTCGGGGCTTGCATGACTTCGCTACTGCAATAATAAAAATGAAACGCTTGTTAGTTGCATTTAGTTTAGAAGGCGACAGAAGCAAGAGCAGGTATTCTGTTAAACCAGTGGTTCTCAGCCTTTTCTCGAACACGCCCCCCTCAAGTAATTTGCTTTTGTTTCAAACCCCCCCCCCCCTAACTTCAAATAAGTTGTAAAAGCAAATGTATTGACAGGAAAATTTATTGATCGCCCTTTTCATGTTGCAGAGCGCATAATGGCTCGTACCCTCCTAAGCTTGACCATTGCATTCGAAGCGTCGTTCGCAAGCCACCGAACGAGATCTTTTACAAGAGATTGGAAATATCGCTTTTCACGTAGTGGGCTGAGTGAATACTGCGGCCAGAGATTTTGCAAAAATCATTTTCAAAAAAACGCGTTAGAAATGACTTCTAAGTTTTGGAGGAACTTGATCGAAACGATTGTTTTTCGCAAAAACAATACATTACATCAGGATTACGTGCGGTCATTAATAAACTTGAATAAAACTTTGCTGTATTTTTAGGATGAAAATGGGAACAGTCGAAATTTTCGATACTACTCGTGATCCTCAGAGTACCTTGCCTGCTATGCTGAACCACCACAGGCTTGCTTTGGTGTAGGACCACGGCCGACTTAGATCGGTCGGAGTGTAACAGCCCGGCTGGGCCTTGAGTTTCGACCCCGGCCATTGTGGCTTTATAAAAAAAACAACTTTGAACCTCCCCCTTTCAGGAGGGTCCGATCACGTGACCAACAAAGTGTAACCGAGAACTTCTTATTCGAAAAAGCTTATTTTCGTTCCTTGCCAGTGACGTCAGAAGGTTGTGTCGCACCGGTGACAAGGTTTGATTTGGCAATCCCCCCAATCGGCGTGTCTGGGGTGCGCGATTATAGCCGTGCCCTGACACGAGTTGCGGAAAGTATTGTTACGTGACACGGGTCAGATTTCGTTGAATTGCTAACTGTTGCGAATACTTTCAAGTCTTTGAAAATCTTCGTAAAAATGAAATGTACTTCCGTGAGAATGTCTCAGAACGTGACAGTCAGATACCGTATGATTTTTCACTACTTTTTTCGATTCAGCACCCCTTTGACCGCTGCGCCAGGGGCACGCGCTCCCTCCGCCAGCCACCCTTTTGCGACAGGATAGAACCTTTAACACTCTGCTATAACACGTCACAGTTTCGTCACTTGCTTCGTAGTGGAACATAAAACTGACGCCGGCGCCACGGGCCACTACCGGGAGATAAAAGTGGAGGTTAAGTTATCTCCCATTTTGGGATGGCAGCACAGTTCAACTCCACTCTGCAGAATGTTTGAAACAGGGTTGCGGGGTCGGAGTCGTGAGAAGTCGGAGGTTTTTGGGTGGAGTCGGTTTCCTGGGAGTCGGAGTCCGATTTTTTGTCCGACTCCGATTCCGGGTGCCCAGTTGGATCATTTTTTACATCCGACCCCTAAATTGGGAATTCCTGTTAAAATGGTACAATTTCTTTTGAATCCTTTGTTGAAGAAGAGATTTCTTGCTGCGCACCACGACTTCCATTGATTTTAGCAACAGCCAAATTTCATTCCCTTTATGTTAAGGGAATTTCATTCCCTTTATATTTCATTCCTTTATGTTAACGGACTCGGGAGTCGGAAATTTTGGAAAGTCGGAGTCGGAAATTTTACCTCCGTCTCGGAAACCGCGGTTTAAAACACCTGGAGGTGTGAACGTAGATCTTTTGTTTCATCACAAACACAGCGTGGAGGTTGCACACTGGCGCGCTGCTATTTGCAATTCGAACACCAAACTATTGTTTCTGTCGTCACGCAACACCGACGGATACTGCCAAACAGGACTTGTTTCCTTGCCTGTTCTGGCTGTTCTTTACTTAGATACACTGCACACTCGTAAAACAGGTTGGGGAGAAGAGGTAAATTGCATCGAAGAGGATTTCCTCCCACCACCACCCCAGGTAAAATGGTATCCGGTAACAGTTGTATGGCTACGAAACCACAACAATTCACTGCAATTGCGTGGCTAACTGCGTACCTTGTTAGTTTGCAAGAGGCTTTCGTTGCTCAATACGTTTCTTAATTGCGAAATATCTTTACCGGAAAACAACAACCATCTTCTACCAATCGCAACCACCAAAGAAAACCGGTAGCTTACATGAGAGCGGCGTTCGACAATGCAGCACCTGCGTTCACGCCAGTCAGCAGGTCGGGTTTGGCAGCGAGTCGAGCTTGAATGCGTTGTTGCAACTCGGCAGCTTTCTGGGCTTTGTCGCGTGCATCGTTCAGCAACACACCTTCGGCGTCCACGGATAAAGTTTGTGACTGAAGGAGGGGATACATACAGTCAACCTCAAGTAATCAACTGCTCTGTGCACGTAAACTCTAATATATCGTTGTACCAGCAGAAGGAAGATGCACAGCTGCCATTTTACGTGACTGCAAAGTACCAGCAGCCTTATTTAAAGGAATTAGTTTGATCAGCGTGCAAACTTTGCCAGAAACATTTGTGACAAGCAGAACAATACGAAGGAGCAAATCGGCGTAATAAGGGACAGCTCAGTTGTCGACACGGCCAGAATATTTTCTGATGATTGTCGACAACCGAGAAAGCAACATTGGAAACTAGCAGAACAAATAAAAAACGTTAATTAACAGAAAAGACGTGCATATGACATGTGAACTTCAAAACAGTAGAAAAAATCGCTAATCGTCAACCAACCTCAGCCTGTTTGACTTGTGCCGAAAGAATGTTCGGATTCATCTGCTTGATCTGTTCTTTGCGTTGCTGAATTTGTTGGCGGGCTTGTTCCATCATCAACTTGATCTGTGGCACAAGCAACATGAGAAGTGGCAGGGAACGAAAGCAAACGCCAAAAGATTGGGCGGGGAAAATCTTGCAACTTTAGACGCGAAATCATGACCTTTTCGCGGCACAGACCTGCGCGGGCGATTTTATTCGCAATTGAAACATTGGGCCAAAATTCCGCAAAAAGTTATTTGCAAGCATATAGGTTCAAACAACAGGGAAACGACAAGTTTGGGGGGATGCTTGAAAAAAACTTTTGCAAGAATTATTCATTACTGATCCACATTAGGTTGACAATGTCATGTTACAATCAACCAGCGAAAATGCCAAAACTAGGATGCCAGTAGGATGGCAACGTACGTTTCCGATAGATTCCACAAACAAGACAAGATCCCTTAGCGGACAAAAGTATTTAAGTTGAAATTAAGATGGCAAAAATAGTTCAGATCTGGTTAAAATCATCTTCAAATCTGAAAACTTAAAGGCACCTCTAATTTGCTGTAGAACAATTCTACAACGTTTAAACTCAAATGGAAAACGGCTGGCTTCGGACGTCACCAACAGAAATTCCTTATTTTATCAAACTGCATCTTGTCTATGTTGTTATTAAAACACCGCACAAAATGTTACACGCAAGAGCAGGTTGAAACAAGCACGAGAAAATGTAAGTTCGCGTGTGAGATGTTAGTGAACAATTCGCGCAGAAATTCCATCTATCGATCCACATCAGACAGACAATAGCATGCTGCCATCAATCAGCGCAAATGCCAACACTAGGACGTGATTGTACGTTTCTGATACTCTCCACAAACAAGAACCTTAACGCGCTGAAACATTACAAGTTTGTTTTTGCAAAAACAGTTCAGGTAAAGGTGAATTATTTTATATATCAAATTTGAAATCGTTGATGCACCTCGTCTTGATATGCTTTGCTGTAAAACAATTCTAGGAACTCTATCGTGTAATGACTGGCTTTGAAAACAACCAACAGAATCCCTGTATTTTATCAATAACCATCTTGTCTATATTGTTTTAAAAATACCACAGGATGCTCTTGTTGAATAAAATTTTTTCACCTACAAGTTGGCTTCTTATTTTATTTGTAGTAGGAGTTTCGCAAAAGCAATCAAATGCATCATTATAAGCACCGTAATTCCAACACCTAACGACCACTGATCTTCAATTTATTGTACTTAACCCTTTACATGCAACGAGAGTAGTCTCAAAGTAAAAGGTGAATTAATAAATGCACCTTATTTATATGCATCATTCGGAATGAGTAAAAAAGTATGACAAGAAAGTTGGCACTTGGAAAGAAATATCAGTCAACATCAAACTAATGTAAAGAATAGCGCTGCATAGCAAGTAACACATTCCTCTCCAACCACCAAAAGTAAGAAGCATTAATGACATGAAATGCTAAACTGTGCTTTGTTACCGTTTAAAGTCCCTGCTTATTTTGCCAAAACAGCGTATTTTTATTTGTTGACGCTCTGAAAATATAATACATACCAAATTTATATCGACAGAAAAAATCAAATTTAACCTTCATTAGCAATGAAGTATAAGTTTTCAGACATTGACGGATATACGGTATTCTAAACCAGGGGTTCCCAACCTTTCTCTTATCATGTACCCCTTCAGCATTCCGAAAGATGAGCATGTACCCTTTCAGCATTTCAACAGATAAGTATGTGCCCCTTCAGCGTTTTGACAGATGCACATGTACCACTAAAATTTCCTATGACAATACATTTCTTCATGATTATTCATAGATATATTTAACAATAAGCATATCATGATTTTTGAAAAGAATATCCACTAACATGTGTAAATATTTTGAAATAAAATATATGCAAATATATTTAGCTCATCTGTTGATAACCTTAAATGTACCCCTTCGGATAGACAAATGTACCCCTGGGGGTATATGTACCCCAGGTTGGGAACTCCTGTTCTAAACAGTGCAAAAGTGGTGCTTAAAAGTTTTGGGTTAAAATTAAAAAATTTTCCAGACACATATTGTGACAAATCAAAGGCTTTTTTAAGTTGTTATGCAACAGCTTTTCGATAATTTGAAATAATTTTAATCGTTTAACTTTCCTTTGAATAAATAAAAAGCATCTAAAAAGATAAAAACTCCTAGAATTCATCCAATTTCAGAGAATTCGGAAGTTTACTGACACCAAGCAGAAAAATTCGCTTTTCTGGCGATTATAATAACCAAGAATTATTGACCGCTATTGCGTCTGTGGATTTGTTAACTCTCACCACGCAAGTTTATCACATTAATTATTTGATCGCTATTTACCGCACCACCTTCACACTGTTTACTGCTTCACTTTACTTAGTCACGTTTTTGTGCATTTCTGCGCAGGTTTTACTCCATTTATTGCGTTGTTATTCATCGTCATCTCCCAGCGCTTATTTTGCACTTCTACGTTTTCTGTGGCATGCTGTCACCCAATTCCTATAACGTAATGGTCGGTTTTGCGTTTTTGTCTTTGTACGTCATATTGCTCACTGTTTCTTGTTATTGGTAAATTGTATGTTATATGTGGTTAAAAACATTGCCCTGAGGACGCCTACTTCAATAGGTGGGCGAAACGTCGGCTAAATAATATAAAAATCGCCAGAAGAACGAATATATCTGCTTGATTTGAAACCTGGTCGCAAATGCTACGCAAGAACATGAGTAGCAAAAAGAGCAGCAGTCTACTGACATGTTGACACTCAGGGCACCCTTTCTTCTTCGCGACGCCAATACAGCTAGGTCCGTATAGATCAGAGGTTCCCAATCTGGTGTACATGTACCCTTGGGGTTGTAGCGGCGAGGATGCCCAGTCTGGGAACCATTTTATGTGGCGGCGTAGGTTCTTTGTCTGAGCAACCACGGAGACGTGGCATGATCGACGATGGTTTAATTCGTGAACGGAAAACAAGCTCGAGATACGTCGAAATGCACAAATGAACGGATCAGGCTCTATCATACGGTTCTCAAGCTGGCTCTTGCGCGAAAACAACATACATGTCCGATTCCTGTCGCGTTCGTTGGCCTTTTTCTTTGAAGTTGCTTCCCTTCTTACTTTTTCTGTCCTCACACGCGGGTCGAAAATGCCTTTAAGAAGGCGGGCCACACCACCGCGCAAGTTGCGTTCGATAAAATGATAATATAATCAACGCTATGACTAGGCTGCGGGACGAGACGAGGCCCGCTACAGGGTTACATTTGCCTGTCTCAGTGGTTCCCCAACTTGTTCGAGTCGTTACTTAAATCAAGGTAGCGATTATGTCTTACTACCCTCGATATTTTTCAACCTGAAAAGAACGCAACCAGTATACTTGTGTCTATATTGTGGTTTTGCTTCCACGTTACTACTGAAGAATCACATATTAACCCCACAGGGGTAATTTACCCCCACTTTGGAAACCACTGGCCTATCTGAAGGGGTAAATTTAAGGTTAGCAGTAGAAATATATACTTTTATATTATTTCTTTCCAAATATTTATGTATATGTCAGTGAATACAATTTTCAAAAATCATTATATGCTCACTGTTGAATAAATCTATGATTTGTCACGATATATTTCATCATGAGAAATTTTAGAGGTACATGCTCGTCTGTGAAAATCCTGAAGGGGTGCATGGTTTAGATTATATCGTTTTATAATTATCAGAGTTTCTACACATTTTCAAAAAACATTTTCCATACTTTTTCAATACCTTTTTCAACTGTGTAATTGAAAAAACTTCAATACCATCCCTTATCTTCATTTTTCCAAAATTTTATTCATGGAACACAATGCAAAAAAAATTTGCAAAACTGTCATCAGCAGTAAAGAACAAAATTTGAATAAAAAATGGCTGAATTAGGAATATCCACACCTTTTCATTATTTTATGTACATTTTGGCCAAATTCAATACTTTTTCAAGGTCTTCAAAACCAATTTGACAAATCAATACTTTTTCAATACTTCCAATACTGTGTGAGAACACTGAATTACTACTGTTGTACCTGCTGTGTTGTCAACATCCCTGGGCTATCTTCCCCAACAGGTATTGGAGGAGTAGGTTCCTCAAATCGTCTGACTTTTTTTGTACCTTCCTTAATTGAACTGTCCATTTCCTGCAAGTAAATGATGCAGACATGTGGTAGTTCAGAAATCAACAGCAAGGTGCTTTGCAATCATTGGTGCAATCAACGCTGAGCAGTTACAAATTTACAGGCAACCCACCAATGAGGCACCTGTTTTAAATATACCAGGATAACAGGGGTTTCGAGGAGCACATTGCAGCTGGAATTACGTTGACTCTATTCAGGCAATGCCACACCCACATTCACCTATTGCTTTACTTCCTCATTAAATTCATTAGTGTTGACCCAGCAGACATTTACTTTTGAGATAATACAGTGTAAACAAAACAGCTTCGTATGACTGAGTAGCACTTTCAGCCAAGCAAAACTCTCCAGACTAATTGCTTTCACAACACTAAATAAATGCAATGTCCCTATGCTGGACAACAGCAAAAATATCTCAAGGAGTAAAAAATATTTTAAGATACAAATCCAAACCATATAAGGGGCAATACTTTTCGCTTCCGAGTCTTTCTGGCTTTATCAATTTTGTTGAACATCTCCTCAACAAATTTTGAGGCAGAATCATCCATCAGAGGTCGCATGTGATCTGCATAAAGATACTGACATGGATTTTTATTATAAGATAAACAAAAAAGTGAACAAGCATAAAGAAACCTGTTCAACACATCATACATATTCAATCCCTTCAAAATTTCAGGCAATCATAAAACTTGTGCTATTGTGCAGAGCTGTAGTGCCACAGATTCAGACTCTGGCTCCAGGTATTCAGAATTTTTGGCTTCAGCTCCAGAATGATTAAGTTCATTGAGTATTATTTGAACAACTCACTTGGCCCACAAACTAAGGCTGTGGAACCAGACACCGAATTTCAGGCTCCGGCTCCACCATCTAAAGCAGTGCTTCTCAACCTTTTTGATGTCGCGGTCCACTTTTTGCAGAGACTTTGATTTTGGGCCCACTTCACGAAAAATTTGTTTCAGAACTCATGACTAGGCGTAATTATTGCGACTAGGTGTAATTACTGCGTTATCTTGGAACATTTCGTGGCCCACCTGAAAGAGCTTCGTGGCCCACCAGTGGGCCGCGGCCCACCGGTTGAGAAGAGCTGATCTAAGGCTTTTGGCTGCGGATACAGCTATCAATTAAAATTGCTTCGGCTCCGTGATCCAGCTCCACAGCCCTGCTAAGTGTCATGAAAGTTGACAAATTTATCAAAAAAGCCTAATCCTCCTGTTACTTACATCCTAACATCTACCGTACTTTACAAAACATAGGCACACTTTCAATTTTGTAATGCTAGCTGTTATTTTTTCATACATAGGGCACACCAGATTATAAGTCGCAAAATGGCAGATTACATTCGAGGGTATTCAATCTGTCATACATGCCTAATCTGCTAGCCACAGAAAGAATAAACTGAAAGCTGTGCACATGTTTGATTTGGTGTGCGCCCAATGTAATCAGGAGCCTCACAATGTAATACACATTGCTCTGTGTGTAGTAGTCTCGAGGAGTAATACGATATGTGCTTCAACATTAAAGTATGTACTAGTTACTCACAGAACCACATGCGCTGCTCATTGCAATTGTTGTTGGTTTATTACGGAACACAATGGTGTGTTTACATAAAATCGCAACTAGCAATTAAACAAATAGCACCATTTACCACAGAAAATTGGTCTTAGGTGAGAAAGCACAACCAGATTCATACACTAGGCACACCTCATTATGAAACGCACTTTCAATTTTTGAAAAAAATTGAAGGATTTCAAGTGTGCCTTACGGTCCACAAAATATGGTAATAGCCTTGATTCTCAAAACACAGTCAGTTCACTTTGTGCATGTGCAACACTGTTTCCCCAAGCCCAGGAAAAACTTTTGTTCAGTCATTGGTATAAACAAGTTACCTCACATGTGCAAAAAGTAAATTGAAGTACAATTTAAATTAGCAATGCTGCAGTCCATTTTGTTAATTGCCAACAACAAAAAGTGTACAATAGGGTTGTACTTTCAGACAGACCCAAGATTTTTTGCTGCAACTAGAATTTGCAAAGCACAAAGAAAAAATCTAACCAGAATTCCAACCAAAACTGAAATATTACATCATACTTCCTTGATTTATAGCTGCAATCTTTTTCCAAATGACACTATAAAATACTTGAAGCATTAGTTGCAATAGATTTCACCATATACAGAAATCTGACTTCCAACTGAGAGATTTTCAGTGCAACACATTTTTTACCATGTATTTTGATTTCTGTGGTGTGAAGTTTCACCTGTTTTTCAAAAAATAATCTTGCTATGTTACAACAAAATGTCCTGTAAACCATGTTGCAATAACACAAGTGACCTGATGCAGACAACTCTGGTTAATCACATACCAGTTAAACACATAAACCACTTTATTGCATAACACTTAATCACAAAAACTGAATAGTCGCATAGAAAAAGGTTTTGTTTGTAGATTTGTATCACTTAATCGCATATTCATGGGCATCCGCAGAATATTTTCCAGGGAGGGAAACATCGACATTTTGCTCATATTTTTCAAATTGCTGACGATGCAATGCAAATGGAAGTTAACAAAACACTTTACCCTTTCTACCCCCCAAAGATAATGCCCCATATTCATGGGCGTCGGCAGGGGGGATGGTAGGACCAAGGCCCTGGATATTGAAATTTGACAATTTCCTATTACATTTATAGCAAAAAAGGTTGGTATTTTAGTTTCGAGTGGGTAAAACAAAATTTCACCCCTTTTGGCCCCCATAGGAAAAATATTTTTGGCTACTCATGGAGAAATTCCACAATTGGCCTCCCCTGGAAAAAATCCTTCCGACAGCCATAATACGGCAAAAGGTAAAATAATGCGCTTTGTTGGGACTGGGTAGCAATAGCCAGGGTATATCACGACAATTTAAACCAGGGGTGGGCAAATATTTTCTGCGAAGGACCAGATTGAAAACTTTATTGCTAGCGGGATTAGCATATGTTACATTTGGCTGCCTCAGTTACAATTTACGTTTTAAAATATGAATTAACAACAATATTAGTTTTATTATATCTTTGTATTGATCTATTTCACATTGACAATGCTGTAGTATACATAGACGGAATAAAATGTCACGAATTCTAATCAATAAAATTACTTTAACATAGACTCGAAATACATACTATCTATGTAGGCTACATGTGGCTGCCCCGCGGGCTGCACAAAATGCTGCCCACTGGCTGTAATTTGCCCAACCCTGATTTATGCAAATGGCTATCTACAGATTTTCTAAGCGGGGTACTTCTTGTCAATGACGCATTGCGTTGGTCATTAACGAAACCACAAATCATGACTTTATTTTACCTATAAAACTCCAGGTTTGGCTGTTAATCCAAATCCAGCCTGCCACGTATTGCTTTCATAAATTGCGATGATGTTGACTGCACATATCCTTAATTCAGCATGAAGACACCACAAGGGTGACGCAGCTGAATCTGATCATCTACGTTATCCTTGTGGTGTCTTCATGCTGAATTTGGTTTACCTAGCAAGTCTTATCAGTGTCACTTAAAAACAAGAGCTGCAAATGTCTGGGGTCTCGTCCAAAGTGATCAACCACTCTAAAAAAAACCTGGTTTGTCTTTGCTCATTTTTTCATGGTGAACACTCGTAATATATACACCAGGGAAGCGTTTATCTGCCATTGTCAATTGAAGCCACGCTTTCACTCTTTGCAAAGTAATAAACGATTAAGACGTATTCCCACAAGCCTGCTTAGTTGTATTCTAACAAGCCACGTACTTTTATGTACTGTGTGAAAAAAAGCCTGCGTAAGCATTGTTTGATTAAAAGCTGTTCACTCAGGCACATTGGTCACACTCAGTCTCATTCTAACAAGACTTTTGAAACTTGTGGAACGTTTGCTATGAGTTTACTGATGCTTCCTTACACTTAGTATAAAACTACGTGCCTTTCCGATATCAGCAGTCACTGTCTCGTTGCATTACCTGCCAAGATGTTTGCGTTCAACAGCCACATGTAGCAAAACGCCTGCTACCGTAACTTGAAGTAAAACTTTGAAGATTTGCAGCCATGTTATTGTTACACGACAAAGACCAACAGTAGAACAATCTGCACGAAAGCTTCGCAACCTACTTTTACCGGGAAAGGAGCAGACACAAGCTCTCATCACTGCATTACACAGAACAGTTAATCTGGCTCATGTGCAGCGTGAGTGTCTTATCAGCAAATAAACTGTCATTGCAAGAATTAAATAAATAAATTGGAATTAAGCGGCTGATTTCAGGTTTATTAGAATTTTTGCTTCTTCGTCCCAATTTCCAGGGGGGGAAATGTCTGTTTCCCCCCCCCCCTGCTGACGCTCATGCACATATTTCACTTCAAAGAAGTACAAAGTGCACTGCGCAGAGGAAAGCCACCATGCCATGAATTCGATTAACCAACTGTCCCAGTGGGGATAGCAGGAAAACCAGGTATCAGCAGTGTCAGGTAGCAAACAAGTGGACAGGAGTCGAGTAAGGCAGTTACCTTGCAGATATTTTTCTGATACAGATAAATGTATATTCCAGTCAAATGCATAAAAAGCTTGGCAAACTTGTCATGTGATTAACCAGATTCATCAGTATTTGGAAAACTATTGAAAGTAACAAAGAGAAATTTCAAAATCTGCCAGAATTACTTCATATCGAGACAGAAGAATCCTGTACGGACCAGGTTTGGGTGGAACAGAACTCTGGCATATTCCTAGTATACATATATCATATTTTTCAGAACATAAGGTGCACTGGATAAGGCGCAGTATCAAAATTGAATGCTGTGGGAGCATGTGCACATACCCAAAATTTTATCTGGGAGTGCCACACACCCACCAATTTTTCATGTTCTTTTTACACACATGTTAACAAGTGCAAAGACATTGTTCTGAATACTGTTTCCTAACCAGGTTTTCCCAAACCAAATATCCAGGTTTTATTGGCTATTTTCTACTACCCAAAACCTGGGTTCTTTCAAACAACAAACCAGGATATTTTGTAACACCTGAAATTGATGTTGCATTCAAATATTAGTAATTCTAATAACACTGAAGTTGTAGAGGGGCGCATGCAATGGGTAAAATAGCACATTTGAACTTTCAACTATTACCATGAGATGCAAGTATGTAGGTTTTGCTAGCGACCACAAGACGTTCATTATTGGTTCGTTTATATTTTTGTTCAATTGATGTGTTTAGATAGATCGCAATGTCATTTTGCGCATAAAAGGTGTTTAAGCATGTGGTCGCTATAGTGTATCTGCACGTATCTTCTTCTTTCAGATAAGTACAATCCTTACGTCATAGTAACATCTAGCTTTTTCAGTAACTCTAGTCTTTTTGCTAAACTAATTATAACGACCATGTGAGTTAGTTCTTCAGTACTTAGGATATACCATTAGAGATCTACCGATAAGTTTTTTTTGGGCCAATATTGATGTTTTCATTTTTTCATTGCTGATAACCAATGCCAATACCGATATTTTTTCATTATTCAAGCAGTGTTCAATAAACACTCCTGGAGATATTTTCCCTTCAGCCAAACATGATTGGTTGAGCTGGTCACATCACAAGTTTGGAACGCATGACTTGCTCAGTTGATTGTGATGTCTGTAACAGTTTTGTCTGATGGACAAGGATTGCCAAGGTGTCAGTGCTGGCAAACTGTTAGCTGATTCTTGTTTGCATTGTGTGAACTGTAAACTAAACCATAATAGCAAAACCTTAAACGTAAATTCTGATCTCTTTGTGTATTGTACATGTCACATGATCACTTCAACCAATCAGATTTGACTAAAGGCAAATGTAGTCCAACAGGTTGAATATGAAACAGAGTTGCAGCATGTGAGTTAACAATATTTGAGTTACAAGTTGCCATAAAGATTCTGTGCAAACGGAAGTCTATGTCACCGTGACATAGGCACATTTCTTGCCACATGCTGAAGGCCTTGTCTCACTACACAACCTTGCTAAAACCAAGTAAAACAGTCAACTACCTCAGCACATAACCTGATTTGTTCACAGGGAGTCCTCTGCTTACCACGCAAAAACCTAAGCATCACACTGTAGCAGCAAGCAAGAAGAGATCACCCCATGATCACTCTATTATTGCTTGTTCTGGCCACACATATATATGGGTGTTACTCTTCATGCACATCCCATTCATGGTGAATTGCACATTCAACACAATGCCAACCAAGAGGTTGCAACAATTTGCAGAGAAGCACCATCTCCACTGTATGTGACTTTTACAAAGACATACAAACAAGGAAGAGGGGCACAACTAAATCCAGCAAAATTGGGCAAGCAATGATTTGAACAGTCCCACTCCAAATGCTATTTTGAAACTGTTTGCGAAAAACTGAACTTTAGCTTTAGATTTTATTTCTGAGTTTAACATGTTTGGTGTGCAAGTATTTCACATTGCCCTGTACTACCTGGGAGGTAGAGCCTACCTGTAGTGCACTTTGCCACATTAAAAATAATATCTGATCAATCATGACTCAACATAGGTTGCGTTCCACAATTTTTTATTGATAGGGCTGAAGTTCACATAAATACTTTAAGGTAATTGTGCGTTTTCAACTTTTCATGATTCTAGTTCAGTGTTTCCCAACCTTTTCAAGCCATTGACTATTCTCAGATCAGTGTAAATCATTGCGGTCACAAGGTAGACCACAAGAACAATACAAGAAATAATCTTAGCAAATTTGCTTTATTTATCACCCACATTCACAAATTTCAATGAGAACCTTGCCCATGACTTTTTTCACAGGTTTGTTGAAATTATGGTACTCAGCCATTCACGCACATGTGATGTCATCTTGTGATTGAAGTTGGTACTTGGTTTAAACAATGGAATCTATTTCACAATGAACATATAATGCTGGCGCCTCAAGAAGACTTCACATCTGTTAAATATTTTGCTGCAATTCTTAAAAGAGATGTACAGTATATATCCAACTTGGAGGGAAATTTAGTAAAATACTCAAGAAACATTTGGCAAATGCAGCGCACGTCCCGCTGCTTTCGGGGATTTTTGGAAAAAAACACCTAAACGCATGTGGCTTTGCGCAGGAATTTCTCTGGTCTGGTATGCTCTACAGACCTGATAAAAGTCTCAAAAGATGCGGCAAGTCTTCTAGTCTGCACTCTATGGGGGAGCGGTTTTTTGTGAGTGACGTCATAAGTGGAGGACTTTTAGGCCACCTTGTCCCTCTTTGCCTGGCCCTGGGCGCCAACCGTTAGGTTGGTAATATTTCTCTGAAGTTTTTACTGGAAACTAGGCTACTATCCGAGTCTTTTGATACTTTGGATGACCTACTGGAGTTTCGGGTTCAAAAAGTGTGATGTAAGTTAGTAAAAATATTTGAGTAATTAGCTAATTAGATAATTAATTAATTTGTTTATTTTAGATCATAACTTTTGAACCAGAAACACTAAAAAGTCGATCAAAGGCTCAAAAGACTCGGACTTGAGCCTACTTTCCAATGAAAACTTCAGCAAAACACTTTGGTCTAGCGGTTGGGCCCCAGGCCAGGCAACATGAGCCAAAATGACCCTAAAACTACTTCACTTATGACGTCAGTCAAAAAAAATCCGCATCCCCCAACCAAAAAATTTTTTCGAGTGCAATCTACTAGATTGGCCGATCCGTCTCAGCCCTTGAACAGCTCTCTAGCGCAATCGGCGGAGGAGCTAGGGCGTTGGTAAGGCAACCGAAAACTGCTGTTTTTTAGGCCGAAATCGAAGTACGAATATATCGTACGCCGGTTCTCAAAGTGTTAAGTAGTGATACACTACCATGGCTGTGGCACAGATATTTAATCTAGGTTTTGCTAGGCCATGCTCATATAAAACCAAAGCCACCCACTTGCCTTGTAAAATGTGCCTGCTAGCAACATTTCGAGCATCCTTCTGTAAGGAAAGAAATTACACGACAAACCTTGTTTTTTGTTGAGTCATAGACTGAAATGTTTTTGAAATGACCAAAAAAAATTCAGTCATTTCGGTCAGAATGTGTGAAAATACAGGCTAATTAACGCTGCTATGGCGAGTTTCAACACAACTGTGAGACAAATGACTAAAATGTTTTAGTGACCATAATGTCTCAGCAAAAAAACGAAGTGTCTCAGGGAAAAGAAGTAACAGCATGAAACCAATGTTGAATTAAACAACCAGTCAGTGTGCATGCATAGGCACTGAGATTGAAGTTTCTATAGGTGTGCGAAATCCATAATTGCTATGAAATGTGGCATCAAAGCCTGTGTAAATTTCTAAATAATATCAGTTGAAATATCCCAAAGCAGCTTTTGCCATAATGTCAATTTTGTAGGTGACTCAACGTGATTTGATCACACATAATTTTTTCAAGACTTTTAGAACAATTTCACAACAGATTGGACTAGAACAGTCTTTCCCAACACGAGTCAGTGAACTAAAATGAGCCTGCATAAGGCGTCAATGGGACTGCAAGTAGTGAACGGTCAACCGGGGCACTAAATTTAGCTGGGGCCGTGGGAGTTAAACATTCTTGATTTAGTTAATTGAAAGAAAACAAGAGTGATGTAGACTATACGTACAGTACATCGCCAGGGTGGATGTGATCTTGAAAATGTGCTCTATCAATCTCTCACAATGCAAAGCAAAGAGTTTTATCAAAAATGTGAAGTAGGAATCTTAATGAAACAGATGGCAAACCTACAACTTGCCAGTCATATGCGTAGGTACAAAGCATGTACAGTAGAACTCCGATTATCCGAACTAATTAAAACCAGGGGTGGTTCGGATAAGTGAATTGTTCGGATAATCGAACAACATGCAATATTATGAAATTAGATCATATACAGAACATTACAAAGTACAGTACACATACAGTACATTGTTATTTATTGTATATTATTAGCAGTGGCAGTATAGTAATCACTCATTTTTTTTTTGTTTTAAATTTGTCACTCTTTTATTCGCTGCCAAGTCTCTCATTTTTTTCAGGAACAACAGTTGTGTTGAACAACACTCATTCTGTTGTTCACACCATGCCATGGCAGTTTCAAATGC
>Ga0210059_1005584_pt1 | contig 20222 bp, 17 predicted proteins | sample Ectturendosymbi2_FD_188042 | JGI IMG/M metagenome (GOLD analysis project Ga0210059, IMG submission 188042) | Ecteinascidia turbinata endosymbiont from Florida, USA - Sample 2 (SPAdes) (version 2) | ecosystem: Host-associated > Tunicates > Ascidians > Unclassified | place: Key West, Florida... | reverse complement strand
CCACCTATCCACCTATCCACCTATCCACCTATCCACCTATCCACCTATCCACCTATCCACCTATCCACCTATCCACCTATCCACCTATCCACCTATCCATCTATCCATCTATCTATCCATCCATCCATCCATACATCCATCTATCCATCTATCTATCATCTATCTCTTTACAATTTGACCATTAATCCCGCAACCTATTCATCGGACTGCGACAGAACGTCTAGCGGTCGACACAATCTTCACCATGGAAACATTTATCGATCTCACGTAATTTGTGGGGCACCTGACTAGATGACCTCTGTGTTTTTTCGGTGCCCGGGCGTTTTTTTCTGTTTTAGAGAGTACATCTAGCGCAATTAATTGTCTTGGACCGTAAGGTTCCAGACGAAGAGGAAAAAAACGACAAAAAAGAAATCCTCTTTTGGTTGCCATAACACTTTTCTGATCCACGCACACCTATTATGAAGATAATTTTGATTTGATTATTACCGTGATGTAAATTCCATGGAGATTGAGAAGTTCATTTTTAGAGATAATCTTCGTAAGAGAATTGTCTGCTTTTTCTTCAGGTGTTTTGATATTCTGTAACAAAAACTGGACCGCGGCAGCAACGTATTCACGAAGCAATAAGCTATATTAAAACACGTAAAAATAGTATACTACAAATACACGCAAATACACACATACGAGAATTTTATTGCGAACATGGAATGTCAGACAGTCGTATTATATTACATATAGCAATTCAGGCAAAGAAGATAGATGTTGACTTTCAGGGTGGTTCTTTGGCTACAAACAAGGGGATATGTGGAAAGCATAGCATTACTTATGATTCTTACAACTTTCTACAATCGAGTTTCTGTATCGTTTCTTGAAGATGATTGTTGGCAATTCTTTCGAGAGGAATCTATTGCTGCCAAATTCTTGGGCCTTGAATTTGATTGATCTTTTTCCATATTGGGAGCAGACTAGGTGACAGAAGTATTGGCCAGAGGTAGAACGTCTAGTTACATGGGTGTGGACAGAATTAACAGCAGTAAATAAATGGTCAAACGTGTTGGGCATTCTGTTGCTGTGGAAGTTGTGCATGAGCTTAGCAATTTCTAGCTGATGTATGTCTTCTAGTTTCAATAAATTTAATTGGCTGTAAAGGGGTGTTACATGGCTTCGGTAAGAGCTCCAACTGATGGTCTTAATGATTTTGTTTTTATTTGGTGTTTGTGTCTGTGTAGGCTGGTTAATGTTGCTGAGCCCCAAGCACCAATGGCTGAGATATCATATTTTACAGAAAAAAGTGGTGTACGGCAAATACTAAATATGGAAGATGAGACTCAGATGTATGCAATTGACAAACATCAGATGGGCGAAATCTTCTGCACACGAAAGGATGTTGCCAACCTTCCTGCAGCGATTTATGCCGTGGCTGGAGAATCACGCCAAGGAAAATCTTTTTTGCTGAACGTGCTTCACTTGCACCTATGTAGTCAAGATAAAGTATGCTAGTTTTCTCTTATTTATTGTTTGCTGCAAAAGATCAACTTTATATCTGGCCAAGAGTTCAGTAATAGTGATTCGGCATATATTATCAAATATGAGATTAAAAGACATTCATTCTACACCCCCTGCACCCTAGTGATTGGTCGTCAACAACTGCAAGCATTTAGAAATTTCTTAGAGGAGCAACTAGACCACCCGACAATGTGGCAACATTATCATTCATTCAGGAAGTGGCAATGCTGTCATTTAATGACAACTTGTCAACAAACACTTCAACAAAGAAGGATTTGCCAATATGCTAATTGTTTGTATTATATTGTTTACTGCAAAATCATCCGGGTGGAAAACAAAAAAACATACGCTGTCTTTAAATAATTGAAAGCATTCCTAAGCTTCCCGTTGGGAGACCGAAAAAAAAACTTTAGGTTATTTAGTCGATATTCCCAGACACGCTAAATTTATTTGATAAATTTTCGACTGCATGGCACATCACTGTCAAGGGGTTATAGGGCCACCTGTAAATTATTCATTGGTCAGTGGGTAAATCCTCACTGCTATCGTCAAAATGGTATTATAGTGCAATTCGTCTAATTCGTCACTTTTTCGTCGGTCCCGGCAGAATTCCTATCTTTTCTGTAAATTTCTGTTCGTCTAATTCGCCATCGTCCAATTCGTCACCTCTTTCTGTCCCTGAGAAGCGTTTTGTTCGGCTAATCCGTCATTTGCAGTTTCGGTTGTGATGTTTAAGCAGTTAACACGTGTGGGAATACAAAGAAATTAAGGATCTTTATATGAGAATTGTTGCACCTCGCAATTTGTTTATCGAATTTATGCACGAGGTGCGAAGTGCCACCTGACTCCCCATTGAGAGAACGCAGAAAGTCTTTAAATTTTATTGAAGATTTCAAACGTGCTTGATTAAATGCAGGAGTCTAGATAGAGTAGAGCAGTTAAAGAGTATAATTTAGTAAAAAAACATAACATCATAAAGCTGTATTTGACTCCAAATGAAAGCACTATGTATACGAGTTTCTATGATAAAGTATACGAACTGCTATGATAGAGTTTTCACCTGTTTGCATAATTCGTCACTTTTTTCTTATCCCCTTGAGGTGACGAATTAGGCAAATTCTACTGTAGTAGCATCATGAAGGAACCAATCTTGTTTTTGGTTGCGGTTTGCCGCACGAATGAAATATTCCATCTGCTACATTTGTTTCATTTGAGTGAACAGGAACGTAAAAGCTGGTTCAATCGAGGTTAACTTTGGTTACACTACGCTTGTCCAGCTTCAGTTGTCATTATTTAGCTTCATCATGAAAGTTCATTTGACGCTTCGCATTGCCCATTTATAGAGAGAAGGGACTGCAAGGTTATCCAAAACACCATTCATTTATTTACAAGCAATAGCTCAAACCACCGTTTTGTTCTAGCATTATTGTTTGAGGCAATCTGTCAGTGGCCTTTAAAGGCCAATCTTCTAATATTTAGACATAGTCACAATATTTTTGTCCTTTCCTGTTTACTATAGCTTCCGTGGCAACTGATCCCTCCTATTCGTTTGAAAAGGTAATAAAATAGTTTAGACCAGTGGTCTTCAACCTTTTTTGTTCAATCGTCTCACTAGAGGAACTTTGCTTAAAAATCTACCCCCACTTATGATTTTGGTGTTGGCTAAATTATTTATTTAATTTGCAAATATTTCAATGCAAATGAAATAAACGGGCAATCTAGTTGGCCTTAGCACAAAAAAACGAACAAACATAACGATTGCAACTGTAGTTGTAGAAAAATGTTATTCATTTCCAAAAACAGTTGCTTCCACCTGCTGCGAAACTTGCCCCTGGCTTTTTATCTGTAAACATTTTTAAAGCAGATTGCAAGTTGGTCAGCTTATGGCGTTTCCACCGGCATTGTTCATGCCAAGACGATCGCGGTATTTATTACGCATGCGCAGTACTTGGCTGAAACCTTGCTTAGCAACATACGTTGTTGGAAACCCCAGTCATATTCCGTTATCATGTGTTTTTTAAACTTTGGTTCGTAACTTGAGTAAAACAGTGGAACCAAGCGTCTTCTGTTGAAAAAATACGGAAAAAATGACTGTTGCGAGACAATTTACAGAGCAATTTTATGGCTAGTAAAACTATTTGCAGTTAGTAACAGCTTAACTTTTACCCAAATTTCCGGAAAACATTTACTGCACTTGATCCAAAAGTCTGACTGACCATCCTTGTTAATAAAATACGGCAAGGGCTTCACCATCGCTTTGGAAGTCGACGAAAAGTTCCTGGAGGTGGAATCGCATTCGCTTATGCTAGTTAACTGGCAAAAAGGCACTTCACCCAGTCACTTTCTACGCAATCCAACTTCCTGCGTTATCTCCAGAACAAGATTCCTTTTCAAGCCTGAAACTGCAGGTGGCGAAAACGATCTTTTGTAATTATTAATTGAGTCAAGATGGGGGTGGTTGGACTTACTTGCTAGTCTAAGTTATCCCTTTACTAGCCTGCTGTACTCGTATACAGTACTCTGTCATTAGCCAGGTCAGCACAGTCAAGCTACATCCACAAGCACAGTAAAACACTCGAACTGACTGAAAAACATGATAAACACGTTTTACAGCTTATGGCTAACTGTAATTAAATTTTACTAGCCATAAAAGTGCTGTGTAAATCGTCTCGCAACAGTCTTTTTCCCCGTGTTTTTTCGGTATAAGACGCTTGGTTCCATTGTGTTACTCAAGTTACGAACCAAAGTTTATAAAACACATGATAACGGACTATGACGTGTTTTGTCTATACGAAACAATGTTTTGGCAATGCTCTACCGAAGACTGTGAAGTCTTGTTTCAAGGCAATTTTGCTAAAAATAGCACATGCATTTGGAGAGATTTGTGGCAGTACACGGCGAAAACTAGTTAGGCTAAACTTAATCACAACTTTTGATTAATATTATTAATCGCAGCGAAAGTCGATGTGATGACTCAATGGTAGCAATGTTGTGTTTGTTGGACCATTTTTAGTATCTTAAAAGAAATTGAAGTTTTTGTTAAGTTCGACCGAGTAGACATTTTCTGATAGACATATCAGTATTTTCGCTTTCAACCAACATAAGTAATTAAAACGAACTAATATATTACTGTATATAAGAAAAGTACAAAATTTCGCACGTTTTGATATCCCTACAGACTTGCAAATTTTATTGCTTGATGTCCCTTATTTGACGCTGCTCATACAAGGGCTGGGTCAACAAACTACCTATTGCAACAGGTTCTCCACTATTTTGTTTTGTTTTAAACATTAGGGTTAACAATATACCTGAACATTGTCAGAACCGCAGTGCTTTAACTCCCAATCAGTAACACTCGTCGCGGCCTTGGATAGCAGGTTTGCCAGGTTGGCCTTTTTCAAATCAAATTTCAGAAATTTGGCCTGTTTTCAAATTGCTTTGGCCTACAAAATGTCATTTGGCTTTTTGACCTTTTTCTGGCATTGTCTGAAGTTGATTGGCCGTAAATGAAATTGGCCTTTTGACTTTCTTTGGCTTTTTTAGGCTTAAAAAGTTTGGCTTATTTTCTAGGCTTTAAATACTTGATTTGATTTGGCGCTGTTTGGGTTTTTATTGAAATTTTTATCTAGCAACTATGTTGTTGTTACACAGGACAATGTTAATTTGATTGTTATGGTACATCACTAGACCTATCTCTTGTGCTTTATAACCATTGTTGCGAGCCATGTGACGTCGAAAGTGCATCTTGGTTGCAAAGTAGCAAAGATTGTTTTAATTTTTGGAATCAATTCAGAATACACCCTAATCTGCAGAAATCGCCCCGTGGAAACTCAAATTATCGCCCAAATCTGGTTAATTACAAAATCGCCCCCATAACGCATAAAATCGCACCGTTTAATACCACTGGACTGCGTGGAAGAGACCCGACCAAGGACGAGCTTTAGGCGCAGATGACAGTCTTCATATGAGCATACTGTATTTAACAGCCACCAAGGTCAGGAGAACTCGCAACAAACACGGACGTAATTTTTGTTTATAATGATTTTGATTCCTCGGCAGAAAAACTTTCGCACGAAATTAAGCTATTTCAGAAAAAAGATAGTGCATTAGTGTTGCAGAAAATTTGAATGTCTGCTAAGTGCTAAAAAACAGGGACATGCCAACCATTTTTGATAGAGTAAATGTATTATTGTATTGGTTAAATTAAAAACAGCGAAATGTAATGATACGCCGTTATTCTCCTGTGATTGTTTGGACGTTATGCATCGTTTTCAGATGTACCGTTCATTTTTATTGTACTACCTATTGTTTTAAAGAGAAACATAGTGTATCTCCGGCTTGTTCTTATCAAGCTGTTGTGTTGCAGGGTTCAACGTTTACCAAGCGAACTTCTTTCTCCCATACATGTAAAGTTGTAGACTCTCTAATGAGCAAAGGCGATCAATCTTTTAGTTTATTACGATTTCATAGTAATTTGAAGTGTTCTTTATGATAAAAAACAAGTTTTTCTTTCAAGTTTTTTTTAGCCGAAGCAACAATTAATAAATTGTTAACTTTTCATTTTTTCAACAAATGATAGTCCGATTTGTGTTCAGTACGTCAAAAATACGCCAACAGTATCTCATATGCATTAACCAGAAAAAATTCAAACAAAAATGTTCCAACTGACCTAAACCAGTTATATACATTTTCGGTACGACAAGTTCCAATTCATGAGGGACAACGTCCTGAGAAAAGGAAAAGCACGGTATAATACAAATTTATGCAAACTGGGTTGAACTTACCAACACCAGTGTTATTAATTGTCGTGTCTTGTTTTTATAAAAGTGGTTAAAAAATGTAAATGAAACATTGTTTCGGTCAGTGGCTGCATAAAAGCATTTTACAACAGGTTGTTGCGTTCAAAACTTCGCACGTTAAAGCATTTTGCATGTGTCACTGGTTTTAAATAGAAATGTTGGTTCCAACTGTGCCTACTGTTCTGCAGAAGCAAAAAAATGAAGTTTTCAAAGTATTTGAATCAAGAAGGGGAACAGCAACCTGCACGGAAGGAATTCGCTTGCTCGATAAACCTTTTCCAGTTGAAACTCCGAAACACGGCAAGGTTGTGGAAGATCATCGTGTTTTGCACAAAGATTCGACTCTCCTATTATGTAACATCTGTGCTTACTACCATAGGTTGCTGTGTTTCTAATGGATACGGAGGGTTTATTGGCTATTGGAAGTGACATGAAATCTTGTACCAAAATTTTTGCATTGAGTTGTTTGATGAGTTCAGTTACTGTATACAATCTGCACAGAAACATCAATCAAAACGATTTGGACAACTTACAGGTAACTGTTGAAAAGAATTGACAATGTGCTTACGTGTTAAAATGAAAACTTCTATAAGCTTTGTAATGCAGTGTTTTCCAAAGCCCGATGTGTCCGTCATTATTCATTACGTAAGTTCAAAAGTATTCGATTTGCTTGAACGGTATTCACTGATGTTGGAGCTCACGTTTTTTTGTCTGAATGTGTATTCCATTCATAAGTAAGAGGATGCAGGGTTGCTTCTAAATTTGTTAATATGAGCATCACGGACTTTTTGATACATCAAAAATTGTGCAAACCAAGATTAGTTTTCCTACAACTGAATAAGGCAAAGTCAAGTTTACAACATCGTACTGTTTAAATTATTTGCATTAGAAAACGCAGTGTGTTAAACTCATTTTTGATTTATAATCTTGCAACTGATGCATCTAAATTGCGATCTAAAATGCATGAAGCTTTTTGTGGAATTCGGAAAATTGATTCCACCGAGAGAAGAGGATTGTTGTGACGTTAATGGTCAACGAGTTGAGGACAAACCATTTCAAGTAAGTTCGTTTTGAGTACTTTTTACTTCTATGCTTAGAAAGAATCATTATGATTGTATCCAATATTTTTCGTCGATACATCTGGATGTTGATCTTCACGTAATATTGATCCGTTTTCAGGAACTGATATTTTTGGTGAGAGATTGGCCATGCGAAGATGAATACTACTACGGGTTCGAAGGAGGCGAGCGTTTTATGACAGAAAGGATGTTGCAATCTGCTAGGCCTAGTGCACATGGCACTGCGTCAATACTCAATGACATCAGAAAGGTTTTTGCTCGGGTCAGGTGTTTTCTTATGCCAGAACCCAGTGAAACAGTACGGAAAGGAAATGAAACCAATTTAAATGGTAAGTAAATTTTTCTCAGACAGTCGCCCGATTGAAATGCCCGTAGCTTTGCAGATTAATCCCAATCTCTTTGGATTGACATTAACCTCTTTCGTTGAAATTCACTTTACTGCGGTCTTGCAACACTTTTTTTACCGTTGCGTCGATTTCGACTCAGCTTTGTGTTTACCTTTTCCACTGCGTTTAATCTTGTTATGTATCTGCTAATGCTTATGAAAGACGCGAGTAATGTCAAGAAATATTCTATTTGAATAAGAGCTCCTGATGCCTACAACGTAGGCGAAATATATACTCTGTAAGATCTTGAAGTGTCTAATTCTTTGCTGAGAAAGGATCTCTTTCCATAGACAATGTCAAGAAATATGTGTTTGTTGTACTCTGAGGTCATTTGCAGCAACATGACTTTTATGCAATGACATAACTGCAACTCATAAATTTGGTTCAGTGCTTTGTGTGCATAATAAAAAACAGAAGACTAGTGTTGCTCTCCTAGCACCTTCCGCAAGATGAGCGATTGGAGATCATACGTAAATTGGCAGTCGTTTTGTTGCAGTTTGTTCTGTGACAGTGCCAACGGTTCCGCATGGAAAAAGCTTCTTTACTTTTACTGTGCGGTGTCGGTGGTTTCATTTACGTCCGACATGTTGGCCACTATTTCGGTAAAGAGAAAAAACTTTCGTCGGTTGAGTTTTTATTGTGTCGAATGTTTCAAAAGCACGCAAGTGCTCATTGCAGGGATGTTTAGTATATTACCCAAACACGTATAAACCACCTTCGGGTGGCAGATCGCGTGGTGTACAAACGCGCTAATTTTCGAAAATCTAACCTTTCGAAACTCTAACCTTGGTCATCTAGTGCAGTGTTCCTCAAACGTTTTTATTCCATCGCCCCTTTCCATTCTCGACATGTTGTTTTCGCCCCCCAAACCTGATAAAGCAAACACAAGGTGGTAAATTTAAAGACTTTTATTTAAGATATGAGACCATTGCAGATTTAAGCGTGAAATGCATGGAGCGCCATTTTAAAGTAGGAAGTTTTATTAGAAACCATTAGGCTTACTAGATTACTGGCAAATTTCACTGGGAAACATTACGTTAAAAAGCAGTAGCATAACATGAAAGTTATAAACAATTGGTAGCAAACTAGCATTGCTTTGCATAGCAGTACATTATCAGGAGGGCATAAAAATCAATGTAAACAAATGTGGACTTTTCTTGAAGTTTTGATCTGTGGAAGAAAATATATGTTTTCAGCACGGAAACCAATCTTATTTTCTCTTAAGTTTTACAACTTAAAATGTGCTTTACTTTGCGATTCATCACTGCTACTGCTTATTATAAGTGCAAAATATAAGAAATCAGACGTTTTCAGCTATTTTACAAAAGTCAAAAGTGAATTTCTTGCTAGAGGTCACACTATTTCTTTGAACAAAGGGTTTTTAAACACATCTTCGTATTTGTGTCAATGCAAATGTGTGCGTGTTTGAAAGAACACATGAGAGTCGACTATTTGTATGGCTTGCCCGGGCAGCGCTCTCTGCTGGAATCGTCAAGACTGCAACAGCCAAAGCATACAACGAATGCAAAACATTTGGGCAATTGGGACTGGTCTGTGTTTAAATGCTCGGACAAAAATGTAGTTTTCTAAATCGCCATTTTCTTGATTCTGGTCGTAAGAAATAACACAAAGTCCTCAGGCATTGACGGCAAAATCAGCTACTGCTATTCCAGAAATTGTTTCATCTTGAGTTACGTTTCTGCTAGTAACTGTTCTCTGAATCGTCTGAACTTGGGATTGTTGCATTTTCGCTCATTTCTTTCCTCATGGTGAGAGCGCTGCTTGTAAAAAACTACCAGATTAAATTGCGGAAAACGTTTGGTGCATATATTATCTTAGTTTTGTGTGCCTAATTCATTTTCCATTTAACTTGAGGCACACCTAGACATTTGAAATACTAATGTGTGAAAACGAACAGAAGCCGGAGCTGGAGCCGGAGCCATTAAAAAAAGAGAGCCCCGGAGCCACACCCATGAAAACCACGAGGTAGTAAATTAAAATTTGCAAGAAACTAACAAGTCATAATAGTAGGCTACTGGCGTTAACTCAATGATCGATTAGGGGTGAAGTATTTTCGCCCCCTTTATGTGGTCTCGCCCCCCTATCGCCCCTTTGCCAATCAAAATCGCCCCCAAAGGGGCCATTCCGCCCACTTTGAGAAGCACTGATCTAGTAGAACAATACTTCGGCATTTTTATAAGTGTATTCAACATCTGGCGACAGATGCATGCTTGACAGTACTCACATGCGAACAAATCCTTGCATGTGATATTGCAACCCTTTCATGTTTTATGCTGTGATAATTTGACTGCAGCCAATATCGCAAGAGGCATACCACTAACACACGCTCATCTTTTTCTTGTGCACTGAGGTGAGGCAAAATATTACGGTAGAAATGATTTCTGAAGCTCCCTCAAAAAGAACCCAACATTTTATGCCATACTTATCGGGTTTTGTTGATACGAAGGTAAGGAAAGGCATCACGACTTATACGGCATAAGTTGATCTTGAACAGTCAATCAGAAATAAGAAACACTTCTTTTCGCACAGTGAGGAAAACTTCCAATACTTCTCGTGTGGCTGCAATCACGTCAATACAGGATCTCACCTGATTCGTTCCGGCTTATTACCAAATTTCCTGAACTTTAGTATTTAGATAAAACAATATTGTTTAATTCATTCGTAAATACAGAAGTATACACCACCTGTAACAGGCCATCAAGTCATTGCATTCCTGCTTAGACGTTGTGTCCATGTCAGCGGAAATCGCAAACGCTCACTGTGGATGTTAGACTCTGACAAAGGCGCACGCTGTCACCATTCCTCTTTGTCTATAATATGCATAAGCAGTCACATGCAAGTCAAAGAGGGTGTCACGGTTGGAAGTAGCAGGATCATTCGTTTGTTTTATTGCGGGCGATTTAGCACTGCTGGCATCCTCTGAACGTGGTTTTCAACAATCACATGTTCGGGTTTCTACTGAGAGCCACCAAGTAGGAATGAAAATCCGCACTAAAAGGGCGAGGTATTATGTCCCTCTAAAATCCATAGTCAGTGCAGTCAGTACACGCTACAAGTAAGCGGAAATAAACCACAACAGGTTGAGAGGTTCAAGTACCTTGGTGTAGCATTCGCAAGTGACGGAAGGCGGAACAAGAAGATTGATTCACGAAATGGTAAAGCAAACGCAATTCTGCGTGAGTTTTATCGCTCTGTGGCCACAAAACAGGAGCTTTCAAACACTGCAAACTGTCAGATTTTAAACCGGTCTCTCTTCTGATTCTCACGTATGGTCGTGAATTTTGCGTTATGACTGGAAAGTTGTAATCTCAAGTACAAGCGGTAGAGATGACATTTTGCGAAGAGTTCATGGCGTGAGACTTCGCAACAAAGTGCGCAGCTGTGAAAATCATTAAGCCCCGAATGTGCAGCCACTTCTCCGAATAGAAAGATGTCAACTAGGGCAGTTGGCCGTGCGTTTTTTCAAAACACTGAAGCATATTGAAATGTGCAGCAGCGGTTTGGTGTTCTGACTGAGTTTGACTTAATGTCTAATGATGATATTGAATTGAGGGTGCAATTGAAACACTTGTTGGTGTTTATGCGATTGATCCTTCCTCTAACTTCTGCTCAGAATTCTGTCAGTTTATGTGTTGGTATAAGCGCCAGACAAAGAAAAAGCAACAGAGAAGCGTCAACAGGTATTTCTCAACTCATCTTCAAATTGCTGCACACAGCTGGAGTTTCAATCGCGTTTCCCAATACTGAAGTGTTTTGCGAAATAACTTGTCACTATTGACTGCTAATTGCTCTGAAGAACGCTCATTTTTCCAACTTACTCGAATTAAGGCTGTGATGCAATCCACAATTATTCAGCACCGCCTTGGTGTAACGGCAATTCTGAGCATTGAAAGAGACTTCCTACACGAAACTGACTTCTTTTATTGATAAATTGCTATCGGCAAACCACGAAACGTTACGGTTAAGTAATGTCTACATAAGCATGTGTATCTTGTATGTATATTTTTTAGAAATATATATATTCTAATGAATATTTTTTACATTGATATTAATTTTATGATTACTTCAGCCCATATGCGAAAATCGTCAATTTACATTAGGGCCACAAGACGCTTGATCCGCGACTGAAAAATACGATTTTTTTTCAATATAAATACTGAAACACGATTATAACTAACTAAGAAAAAACAAAAAGGCAGGTATTACAGAAAGTAGCCCTACTATGCACTACGTCTGATCTAAGTTTGCTAGACAAGTTTGTTACTCTCATAGTGACACTTTCAAGGTCGAGTAAATACCCTTTCAGTACGTGAATGTCCACTGCTGCGAAATAGGTTAAAACAAAACATATTCTTGGTTCTGTATTTGTGGCCTGTCTTCCTTGAAGCAAGCACGGAAAACGTAAACAACGTCCAACTTTTTTACTTTTTTTATACTTTGACAAAAACGCTCCACATTTGTTGTTACTAAAGAAATTCATGACATTTAACCCACCTTCAGCCTCTAAATTCGTTTTACGACGATAGTAGTAGATGGCAGTGTTTTCATCGTTCCAACAACAGATTTTTTTTGTAACCTTTTCGGCTAAAGGTAGGAATGTAAAAAAAAGTATCGCAAGAACAAAAAGGCAGACTTTCGCCGTCTGTTAGCACCATTGCCAGCTGCTAAGCAACTAATAAATTCAAACGGAAATAAAGGCAGTGTGTCTAAATTGATACCTCTTCAATTATGGAAGCAATTAGTTGTTCTTTATAATCCATGAAACTGTTGTATGGCAACCGATACATGCACTGCATGTTACCCCTTGGGAAATTCATTATCATGAATTCTCCCAATGTTAATTCAGCTCTTTCAAATATTACAAACGTCATAAACCGAACGCTTCAAGCTTTTATTCCCACAACAATAGTTTATCCGTCTAACAACAGCAAGCCTTGGTTTACCCGCGAGCTCCGACTTCTAATTCGAAAAAGATCTCGCTATTACAAACGCTGGCTTAAAACCAAAAACATAAACCACAAACGTCTATATAATAAAACCAGAAACCTAGTTCAACGCAAAATAAAACTGGCGAAACAAAATATAATGAGCGATTCATGAGCAAACTAAATGTTGTCATAACCTCTGATCTCAATTATTGGAAGCTTTTAAATCATAAATGGAAGCCGAGTAGAAAACATAGTTACCCATTAAATATGAATGGAAGACCTATACATGATAATCATATTAAATGCAATCTTTTCAATGAATACTTCTCTTCCATTTCAAATTCTCCAAGAAACGATTACCAAAATTTGCCACCTTTGGCATAACTTACCGATCAGCTACTACTATCTCCTGTTATTGAACCTTTCGAAGTTTTTCAGGTCTTAAATAGCCTGAATCCTAGTAAATGCAAGGGATTTGCTAACCTGCCTAGTCGGATTGTTAAAATTAGTAGTCAGTCCCTCGTTACTCCCTTCAGCCTTCTCTTTAATTTTATTTTCTCCTCTGAGGAATATCCCACAGTTTGGAAGACTGAGACTGTAATACCCCTTCTTAAAACAGGTTCTCAAACTGAAGTCCAAAACTATCGTCCAATTGCTTTGTTACCTTCTCTCTCAAAAGTTTTTGAGAAACTTTTACACAAACATATTTACAACTACCTAGAACACCATAAATTATTGATTCCAAACAATTCTGGATTTCGGAAAAAAAACTCAACTCTTAATTCTTTGCTAAGTACTTGCAATAATTTGTACCAAGCTTATGACTCAAATCTCTCCTCTAGAATAGTATTTCTTGATATATACAAAGCTTTTGATCGCGTTGATCATACATGTTTGCTCTTTAAAATTCAACAACTTGGTATAGATGGCCCTTTGTTAAATCTTTTGTCCTCTTATCTCTCTCAGCGTCCTCAAGTCGTTCTCATCAACAGGACCCTCTTAGACCTCAAATACACTAGTTTTGGTGTTCCTCAAGGATCCGTTTTAGGCCCTCTGTTGTTTCTAATCTATGTCAACGACTTTGCTAAAAATATTAATGCATCTATTCCTCTTTTCGCGGATGACACCACTCTATATTATTCAGCCAAATGTCCTCTTCACTTGCACAGAGTACTTTCTCAAGACCTTTCCACATTATACAACTGGTCAAAAGTTTGGAATATCAACTTCAATCCTTCTAAAACTGCTGTTATGACAATATCTAACCAGAGGAATATCCATCCCCCTTTATTTTTCAATAATATTCATCTTTCAGAAACCGATACACATAAACATTTGGGTTTAATCTTTCATCACAGTCTCTGTTGGCATACTCACATTCTCCACCTTCATCAGAAAGTAATGACCAAAATAAATCGTCTTCGCTCATTCTCAAATTAATCACATCGTCACTCTCTCCTTACTATCTACAAAACAAACATATTACCGATTTTGTTGTCTATGGAAGCATTATTTATGACAACTGCTCCGATAGCGACAAACATCTGCTGGATAAGGCCCAAATCTCCGCCGCTAAAATCATATTAGCCAGTTCAAAAACTACATCCTCTTCAGATGTTCTACTTGATCTAAACCTCAAAACCTTAATCCATCGCAGAGAAATATCTATACTCCGCTATTTTTCTAAAATGCATTTTCATTTGGTACCCTGCCCTTCGCCTTTGAATCTCTTTAGATCGTTCGGTAAATTTGTCCCCTACACTTTGCGAAACAATCCAGACGTTCAGAATGCACTTTAAAAAAAATCACTGGCATTTAACTTTTTTCTCCGAAAGGCCTGTAGCTTATGGAATTCTTTCACACTCGAAATTAAATCTTCTCCAAGTCACACAAATTTCATGAATCGTTTAAAGTCCTAATACCATGTTGCAAAACAAAATACTCACCACCTTTTGGGAGTTAATCCTCGCTTGACATCTGTCCGTTGTATGCTTCGCCTCGCCACAGTCCATTGAATATCAGTAAAAAATCGTATCGTACTTGCGTTTGAGGTGATATCGAAACTGAGATTCACCTTTTCTTTTACTGTAATTTTCATGATGCCGCACGAGCGATCCTTTTCAATAGGGTCTGTAATATTGTAACTGACAACAAATCATTTGAGTTCTTTGATTGTCTGAGTAACGTTAAGTTGCTGCGTATTTTCTTATTTGGCTTGCCTGATGACGAGCTATCACATATCACGGTTGCTGTGTTTTGCGCCGTGGATGATTTCCTCAAGTCTTGTAATAGATTTTGATAACATCCGCGTGACCTTGTACACCATTTACGGGAGATTCGTGCTTTCCTGTTGTATTTTTTTGTCGGTGCCGATCTGTTGCAATTGTCATTACATCTACATGACGCACCTGATGCGTCGACCTCGTTTCAATGCTGTATTCAACACTGTTGATGCGTTCCTGGAGTATCGTATGAGATGCTAGCAATGCAGTGTATTTGTTTTTGCGTTTCCATTTGTTTTTCAATTCTTTTTGCGTTGTTATATTATCAAAGCTCGACGTGGCACGACAAGATTACACCAGTCAGGCTACTGCCTGTAGCAAGATTGTCAAGGGTTACCAAGCTGTTTTGTCATCAAAGGTCGATTTCAGAACAACTTGTACTGTTCATGGAAATACATTCGGAAAGTACAATAAAACAAGGAAAATTCACTGAGTTTGTTCGAGCTGCCTTGAACTAGAAACGCCACAAGAAAGAAAGACTCTGTGTCGAAATCAATACAGCTTTAATTCTAAATTTAAAGTCACAAAACAATGTCAAGTTTTACTATCTTCTCTACATTTTTGTTTTCGTAGCAATGGGAGAAGAGTTTAAAACGCATATTAAGGACTTCAGTGAGATGCTGCTTAACCCTGAGAATATTGTTCCAAATAATCTTCATGGAAATCTGCTGAAGTGCTCTGAGCTTGGAAAAATGTTTTCCAGTTTCGATGTATCAGCAGGAGATCGCTTCGTTCAGGTGCAACCATTGTACCAGGTGAATTTAATTTTGTAAATGCATATCTCTTGTAAGGTCACAGGCGATTTCGTGAAGTTCAGTTTTTTCCTTTATCAAAGTTTCAAAACCTGAAACATCAGATATCCTGTAGGAATAACTACTGATGTGACACTGTTTTAACTTACAAATTATTGCAATTTACCAAAGCTTTTGAAACAAGAAACAGCTGCTTGTGAATAAATGCGGTGGACTGAGGCAAAAATGTACAACTTTGATTTTAAAAGATATGTGTTGGTAAGACGCCATCACATGGCACCTTTCATTGTCGCGGTTTGTACGAATTCTCATGTTCAGTTAGATGCTCCATCCAAAGGTTGAAATTTTTTTCATTAACCTAAAACAGAAGAAAAGCACACAATTTTTTGCCAATTTGCAAGAACGTTTTGTAACAAGAAGTCATTAATTTGCGTTATGAGTTACTGTGTCACTGTGCACGAATACACTCAGCTTGGTTTTGTAAAATGATCGTAGTAACGCAATATGCTGTTATGTATGGTCATGTGGCATATTGGTTATTTTTGCTTAGGCAATGAGGTTTGCATTACTTGGTGACACTAATAACCTATGTATCATCAAGCAATTCTGGATCGTTAACGACGAGAGAACACAGACGGTGTTCAGGACTTATGAACAGCGCCTAATCGCTGTGGTTTTGACATTTGCGTAAACAAGACCCTGTATGCGTTTGTCTTTCCAAACGGAGAAAGGTCTAATCAATTTTTAAACACCTTGGTCAGTTGCACTGTGGTAACTTTGTCAGCAAGGAAGACTTCAGCTGCATTGATGGTATTTTCTTCCTCCAAAAGTACCTCCTGTGCGTCCCTTGGTTTGAAATTGCTTCGGTTTAAAACATATTTTAAATACTGTCTCCATTTGCTAAAATATTCATCTCATTGCTAAGCAAGACGCCATTTCAGTCTTTGGTTGATCTCGCGGTATGAGATCTTTTGTTGTGAAGACGCCGGATGGTTTTCCAGAACACTTTGTTGGCTTGCCAGTATTTCGAATCCATTTTGTACCTGAAATTAATCCAGGATTGCATTTTGGACTTTTTCTCCTGGAAGGGTGCTGAAATTCGCCCCTCAGCCTACCGCGAATTGCAAGTAAGATTCATATTTGTTCTGAAGCAGTGACTTGAAGACCGCTGTATTTTCTTCCATAGTATCTTTCACCTCTTGGTTCCATCATGGGGTCACTTTCTTGGCTATATTTACCAAATCGAGCAGTTTCCGTCCACATACCTGAGCAGCAGATGAAGCTACGGCTGCTTTGAACAGCTCGAACTCCGCCACCCCGTCCGCTGTGTATTGCAGAGAGTTCTCGGAACAAGGACGATACACGGTCTGCAAAGGTCTCATATCTTTTTCCTTCAGAGCCTTCCGCTTTATTCTCCAGGTCTTCCTGGTTCTGCATGTTATCTTTAGGCCAGCTATATGTCCAACACACGGTGGCGCATGCTGCCCAGTTTCAAGGCGTTCCAGAGTCCCTGCTGACGAGATGGCCCTCTCCCCAACATACTCCAGCTGAACACGAAGGGGCTTACCGCAAACAAGATCAGCGTTTTTGAGAAGCTGGCTTACAAGAACAAGGCATTCATCACCGTCCTTCAGGAGACCCACTGCACAACTGCAGACAAGCTAGTGATTCCCAACTTCTCACAAGATAGGTCAGTCATAAGCAGGAAGCACGGCCTTGACAAGTTTGTCCACGAGCGGTTGGAATGGTCACTGGTCTACCAGTCTCCAGAGCAGTCAGATACTGAGTGGTTGTGCGTAGATGTCGCAGGGTATATGATCATACATCCACCCACCTCCACGCTAGCGACCACACCCACGCCCATCCCCACGTTCCCACACCCCATCTGTATGTTGGCGACTTCAACTGCCAGCATACAGAAACATCTCCTGACGGTGAGACTCTGGACTCCAGGGCAACAGCCAACAATCTTGGGCTGCTGCAAGACTTAGAGAGAGAAGCCAGTTTCTCCTCTCACCGTTGGAACGTCGGCACTACCCTGGATGTGTCCTTCGCGAGTGTCGGCCATGACAACCAATTGCCTAACAGACGTCTTTAAAGAAAGCTCCCGCGGTCACAACTCATACATTCATAACGCCACCGTGGATCAAAGCTCCTGTTTACAGCCATCCGGTGAAGCGTTGGAACTTTCGCAAGGCTGATTGGAAGCACTGTTGCCTTCTTACAGGTGAATCCGTTGAAAGATTGCCACTTTCGGACACAAAAAATGTCGAGAAGGCATACCAGGAACTATGCCAGACCTTGGTATTTGCGGGTAAACAATGTATAGCACTTGGCTGTCGCAAGAACTATGTGCCATGTTGGGACAAAGACCGGGAGCCGCGAGTCCACCACGCTCTCCCACAAGTAGCTGTCCGACCTATAGAAGATTACAACACCTGATGGAAAATGTATTTCTGGCCCCTTCACGCCACAGGAGCTTGAAGCCACTCTTAAGCACCTGGATCCAGGAAAATCTCAGGGTTTGCATCTATCTTTGCTGAGTTTATAATTCACGCCAGGTCGGCTCTCAAACCTTGATTATGCGATTTTCTCACTTCCTGCATGCGCCAACTCAAAATCCCCAGGATCTGGAGAAGAGTACTCATACTTGCGATTCGCAAGCTGGAAAAGCCACTGGAGGACCCAAAGAGCTATCCCTATTTTATGACCCTTCCAGATCCTCAAGAGAATCATCTACGCTCCTCTCGAACCAATCATCAACCCATCACCTCTACAGAAACAAGTGGGTTTTCGACACGGGAGGTCGACCGCAGATCAAGTCACCATAGTGACACAATGCATTCAGGATAGCTTTTAGGCTAAAAAGAAGGCCGGATCTGTTGGTGTTGACCTCACAGCTTGCAAAACGGCTTGCTGGCTCCGGTTGTGGTGCTGGAGCAACAACGTTGCGAACAGACACTTTAGTCCTGGTCTACACAACAGCAGACTCATGCGCCTCTTTGACCCTGCCGTAAACTATGCCTTGCGAATTGTGACGGGATGCCTACGTTCTGCACAAACGGGCAAACTTCCTATATTCGCGGGCACCCAACCTGCTGAGCTTCGTCGCAAAGCAGCCACAATCGGCGCTCCACTCAGCGTTCGCCTGTCCACCGAGTGGGAATTCACGGCATCTCAAGCAAAAATACGCATTTCTGCCTGCCACATAACAACTCATCAGCTCATCTGACAACAACAACACACATGCAACCACTGGTTGGATCGCCAGTGGAATGCGGAGTGGTTGGACAACATTACGAGACTCCGTACTTTCATCACCGACACCGGCACTCACCTTTCTGGAAGGACGCTTCCAAGAACAACGTGGCTTCGCCTTAACCGCCTCCGCATCGGGGTCGGATGTTTCCGCTGTTGCACAACTGGGGTATAGTCCCTCTGCGGCCTGTGAGTGTGGCGCAGAAGAACAAACCGTCGGCCATGTCGTCCTGGATTGTCCAATCCAGCGACCTCTCCATGGACTCCACGGTCTGACGGTTGTGGATGATGAAAGAAAAATTACTTCTCAACACCTGCCCCAAGTTCTAATGCGGCAAAGCAGTTTGGAAGAACTATGGTTGAAACGACGACTGATGGAATGCAGAGTAGTTGGAGAACACTACGATATTCCGTGCTTTCATCTCCGACATCGGCACCGACACTTTTAGAATGGCCCTGCCAAGAACTGCGTGGGTCCGGCTTAACGCCTCCGCACCGGTGTCGGACGTTTCCGTTCCTGCTCATACAAACGGGGTATAGCCCCGTCTTAGGCTTGCGAATGTGGCGCAGAAGAACAAAGCGCCGATCATGTTGTCTTGGAATGTCCAATGAATCGACCCAGTGGCGTACCTGGGGTTTCTCGCGCCCTGGGAAAAAATGAGGTAGTGCGCCCCCATCCAGCTAGCTCATGGCAGCATAGATGCGAAGAGTGATTTGGCAGTAAAGAGGCGTCGAAAGCTGACTCGGGCCCCGCATAAAGTTGTTTCCAGACCCGCCTAAAAATTTCACATGACTGTGATGTCACAGAATTGACGTCAGAAGTTTTGAATCTTGCAAATCCTTAACTCATGCAAAGTTAAGAATCTAATCGTTTCACGTGAAGCTCTCTCTTCTTTCAAATTTAGGTCACGATTGAACATGAAACACAACTTCTTTGATGGTTTGACAGTTTCGTCAATTCTCCTGGAAGAACTATGAAACAGGAAAAGGGAGAATTGACGAACTGTCAAACCATCGAAGAAGTTGTGTTTGGAACAAGGAACAAATAAAAATTAGCTTCATTGCACGCTTCCAATGGACGTTGAATGGCTAGGCCTTTCTTGATTTTTCATGAACTGTTACGCTCTGTTTAAATCGCGCGGGTTCTCTCTGGCATACGTCATCGCTCACGTGTGTTATCTCCAGAGGAAAAGTGTCTTCGTTAGACC
>Ga0210059_1005583_pt1 | contig 20222 bp, 12 predicted proteins | sample Ectturendosymbi2_FD_188042 | JGI IMG/M metagenome (GOLD analysis project Ga0210059, IMG submission 188042) | Ecteinascidia turbinata endosymbiont from Florida, USA - Sample 2 (SPAdes) (version 2) | ecosystem: Host-associated > Tunicates > Ascidians > Unclassified | place: Key West, Florida... | reverse complement strand
CAAAAAACTCTGAACAGGCCGTGAGTCAAGGTTTGGCTTCTGACAAAGTTTACTGCACTCACAACAATCGACAACACATCTTTAAAATTTTCAGGGCGTGTATGCCTAAAAATGTTGGTGCTTCGTACCCCCTGTTACGGTGTTTGGTACCCCCAAGGGGTACGTGTACCCCCGGTTAAGAACCACTGCTATAACATTTCCTGTGTGTATTTCAAAGATCAGAAGCAAATTTACTGCGAGCTGTATGTTCACACAATTTCATTTGCTTCCTCAACATATGATGCTATGAAGTCTGCAATATACTAAAAAATCTTGCACATGAAATGTAGATCGCTTTTCAAATTTAGGTACAAAAATTCATATTGGCTTCTGAAGTGGAATGTGCGAAAAGCACATACTCTTGAATCACAGTACTGCAAAATTGACTGTTTGAAAAATTTTGCATTTTCTGCTTGAAATTTATTTTTGTCCTGCCAACACACGACAAGTTATTTACAGTTGTATTCAGGGTTAACACGCAGTATTGAATTTCAAAATTGGTTTTCAAGACCTTGAAAAAGTATTGAAATTGGCCAAATTGTACATTAGGTGTTGAAAAAGTATTGAAATTCTAAATGGAAAAAATCAGAAGTATCTGAGAAGAATTTTACTGAAGACAAAGCAATTCATTACTAATGCAGTGTGGAGCAAAGTGTCAAATTGAGTTCCGTGATTAAGAATTTCAAAAAATGAAGAGAAGTAATGTAATGGTATTGAATGTATTAAATGTAGTATTGAAAAAGTATGGAAAATGATTTTTAAAAATGTGTTGGAAGCTGTATTACTGTATAAGAGTGCAGTATTTAAACTACTGTTCAGTAATCTAATTTCTTGCTGTCTTTCTATAAAGTTACGGATGGATATAACCCAATATTTTGGCCCTTAAAAAGTAGTTCTACAAAGACGCGCTTCAAACATTCCATTCCTTGCGTCAATTGTTAATCAAATTTTTATATGATTCTGTTTCAAAATCGACTCCAAAAATTTCTAGTGAATGTACGGTATAACATACATGCTTGAATTGAAAGGAATTCAACATAAACATCTAGTAAGTGGTAAATAATAACTGATAAATATGATTAAATAATAACTGATAAACTATGATTATAATTTTCCAAAACACTTTTCTTGTCACTTGACTACTTAGAAGCGGAAAATTTGATCATGTAATGAAACCAACAGTGCAAAAGCTAATCGCTGAACAAGGCATGTTAAAACATTCTCCTTTGTTATTAAAAATATTTACAGAAACAATACCACTGAAGTTTGAAATGGAAAACTAAAGCACTTACTTCAGTTTTAATGTATACACTCTTGTCAGTTGATGACAAGCATTGAAAAAACAATCCAAAAAAGTTAAGTCATTTTCAGAGGTGTATATGCAAGACAATTACAGCTTTTCCAGATGCATGGGAAGAGGACATGATGAAAAATAAACCCCACAAATGTGATCAGCAAGTTTCAAAGAAATGTTTTCTTTTATGTATGATATTTTACTTCAGCTTTATGAAACCAGCTTAACTAAACAAGCTAAAAATCAAGCCAACCAAAGGTGTTCTTCTGAAAAGTTTTAACATTTCTCTAAAACCCTAATGAACAAAAATTGTTCCCATTTTTCACATGGCTAGATCTCATGCAACTGGCTGGTCCAATGAAGTACGGGTTACAAGGTGGATACCAGCAACCAACTGAATAGTTATATATTACAAAAGGTGAATGAAAGCTTGGGGGAACAGGTAAGATGCATTTCAACTTCATCTTGTAAAGATATATATCACAAAGCAGCAGACTACTACATCAAATTCATGCACTGTACACTTCAGAAATAAACTGTTTCCAAAAGATGAGGAATAGACTTACTAGGAAAAAAAGATTTGTACGATTGGAAATCGTATGTTTTTTCCAAAAGAGTTTAAGCTGAATTGCTTCAATCACTTTTTCAGTTATCATAGCAAAATCCAAAACTCTAGCAAAAGCACTTACAATTAATGTAAGGTTTTCCAGGTATTTGATTACATCAAAACTGCTACAGTGATCCAATGAGGCAGGCAGTTATGCAAATACACTGCACCTGTCTACACATCTTAATTCCAAAAAAGCAATACAACTGAATATGTGAATTTCACTCCAATTTAAACAACCTACTTAAAATTCGAAGGCTTCAAAAATGCCATTATACATGCAATAGCATTATCTCAATGCTAACCCTTTTCACTGATGATTTGGCTGCATCAAAAAAGGTTTCAACGTTACTCTGCTTTGTTAGAGCATCATTCTGAAGTAGAGATTAACGGATATGGCCTTAAGTAGAGATTAACGAATTCTGATATATGGGCCATTCATGGACTGATAGCCGATAACCAATATTTCCAAAATTTTAAAATCTTGTTTTCCGCTTGATTATCAAAAATATAATATATTCTATACCTTACCTTTTTTTCAAAAACTTCAAAAATCAGGATTTACCTACTAAAATTTTTCAAATTGCAGCAATTTCAATATTTTGCTATGATTTTTAATAAGTCTGATTAATGATAATGCTTTTGTTTTGGCTGCGACAGACGATGTGTGCATGGTTCATCTTGTTTGCTTGTTTATGAAAATGCACCTGCTAGTGTTGCTGCAAGATGACTGTCTTGACTAGGTTTGTTGTGCTGTCTAGTGCAAGTTGTCTGGATTTGTGATGAATATAACAGTGTTTTGTCAACACCTAAAATTGGCCATTTTGGCCGATATCAATATATCGGTGAAACCAAAAATCGGCCAGGCCAATACATCGGTCTATCTCTATTCTTAAGCCCTATTTCAGTGTGTGTCTGTATTAGCTTTGGATTACCCACAATATTTTGCAACAGCAATGTACTGTTAGTGGATTCACTAATGTGGAAGAACAATAAGCAATAATTTTAGCCCATCAGTGCACTGTCATGCTAGAGCAGAGTATCCAAATATAAATTTTTCCAAGGTCCACACAAACTGTTACTAAGCAGTTTGAGGGATCAACATATACTCCCAGTGTAAAATAAAAACATTATTGCTGTGAATGGTGAGATTGCTTCTGTAATTTTAGCATAGTTGGAAAATCTGGCCTCAGCTACGGTTCAGCCATCCTGCACATTCATGTGGCCGTTTTAAACAATGTCATTGTTTTAAGATATGTTACATTCCATAAAATTAACAATTTTTTCAAACTTAGGTTATTTTTTTCATGTCTTTGTGGGCAAGATTTGATCCACAAGCTGTAATTTGGAGACCCCTGTGCTAGAGGGTATATTAGAGTTTGAAAATTATGCTTTGACAAGATTTCTGTGACAACCAACAATAAAAAACAACATAGCTTTGCTGCTTACAGATATAAGGAGCTGTTGAGTTGCTGTTTCTTTCATCTTCACATTTATCGAAAAATATATCTATTAAATCTATTCAAGTAGGTTAAAGATTTCTGAGTACGAATTCACTGGAGATGTGAGTGCAACATCAACTAGGAACTGAGTTAGTTGACTAGTTTGTTAACTATCCAATCAGAGAGTATCAAAAAACTAAGGTTACTTTCATAATTGTAGATATCTTGTTTAATTATAAGCAGCACAAGGCAAGGCACATATTTGTCGGGATGCAAGCAAAACTTGTGTGTATGAAGAAAAAGAGTATGGTGTCTATTAGCTAATTCTAAAAATTCTTTTAAATATTTAAATGTTATTTCAAATACATACAATATCCTATCTGTACTGTGTTTCTTTAAAAGCAGTTTTAAACCAAGCTTGCCTAACAACTACAGCTTGACCGATGCATCGGCATGCTGATATATATCGGCTGATATGACAAGTTGCCGATGTATCATATTGACAAAATTTTGTCGATACATATCAGCATGCCAATGCATAAATTTTTTTTGCAATATTTGCCCATACAAGCTGCTCCCAGCACTACATTGTTGTTCTGCATGGAATGTTTAGAAACACAAGTTGCCACTTCATCTCTGACTGATTAATGCAGTGTTTCCCAACCTTTTTAGGCTTGCGGCACCTTGCAGAAAGGAAATATAATTTGCGGCACCCTGTTGCAAATCCATGACATTTGAAAACATTATATTTAATGATAAATTAAAAAACGCATTAGCTTGCAGCACTCCTGATCATTGTAAATGGCACCCTAGGGTGCTGCGGCACCCCAGTTGGGAACCACTGGATTAATGCAAATTATCTGTTGATGGCGTGCAGCCCTCGGACTACATCAAGTAGTGTGTAATAGTCCAAGGTAATCAGGCCGCTGTGCAAATGTCTCACTCTATGACATAACATGCACTTTTAGGTTTGAGCAGCAAGCAGATGACTGCCTGTGAAGAAATCAGGTCATGTTCTGAGGTGGTTGACTGTTTCACCTGGCTTTTGCATGAGTGCCTTGCGAGACAAGGCCTTCAGCATGCGTCAAAAAACATGCCTATGTCACAGCGAGCAGTGACTCAGGTTCGCGCAGAATTCAATGTTGTACGGTTCTCCATCACAGTTAAGTTACAGGTTCTGTTAGTTATGCGTCACACATTGTTGTTTACCTACTCGTTAGATGTGCGTGCATCTGAGCAAAGGCCAACACAAGGGAGTACTTATATGCAGCACATGTTTGCCTGTTTGTGGATTCACTTGCACACATGATTTAGAGTAAGACTATCGAAGGCAGTAGCTACGACAGATGAAAACATGCCTTAACATTACATGAAAACATCTTGTGAGTTATTTATGCATTGTAATGTAGCATTATGTGTGATATTCACTACTATAGGACACTAGAGATCAACCGGTATATCGGCCCGATATTCGGGTTTTGCCGATATATCGGCATCGACAAAAAGGGCCGATTTTATCGGCCTCAGTAGGTGTTGACAAAAGGCTGTTATATTCCTCATGCATCCAGACAACTTGTGCAAGAAAGCACAACGAAGCAAGTCAAGACAATTACCTTGCAGCCAGGGCCGGCTTTCAAGCCGATGCAGGTGCATTGGGCCCCACGCCATGGTGTTTGGGTAGATTATTCATTTTACCAGATACACCTTGCGCTTGAGAATTCAGTAGAAATGCCATATAAATTTCATTGCAAATTTCCTCTCGAACTTTAGCAAACGTGCTCAATTCTCACATATTTGCACTCTACCACAATCGTAACACGGTTGACTGAACAAGATGATATCATAAAATCACACGCTTAGGTCTTGCATTGGGCCCCACTTCTGCTATGGCCGGCTGCCCTGCTTGCAGCAATGCTAGCAGGCGCGGTTTCATAACAGACAAGATCAACCATGGAGCATGCGTCGGTCGTCACAGCTGAAACAAAAGCATCATCAGGAAGTTTTGCAATGCTTGAAGCTACCATGTGCAGGTGTTGCATATGAATAAACTCCCATTGTACTTCCAGAAGTTTTCGCAGCATGAAAAGTTTGACTGGAACTTAAGGTACAGAAGTCCAAGCAAAGCCTAGTTTAGGTGCGGCAAGTCTTCTAGTCTGCACTCGAAAAAATTTTTTTGCTTGGGGGGTGCGGGTTTTTTTTAGACTGGCCGATCCATTTAAGCCCTTGAACAGCTCTCTAGCGCAATCGGCGGAGGAGCTAGGGCATTGGTAAGGCAACCTAAAACTGCTGTTTTTTAATCCGAAATCGAAGTACGAATTTATCGTACGCCGGTTCTCAAAGTGTTAAGCAAGCATTTTTTTCACAACTTTTGGTTTAGCTGGTTGAGTTCATGTGCATTGTAGCCAACTTTTTTTAGCAAAAGGTGAGCAATCAACATAGTTTAAAACAAAAAAGCCAATAGCTGTGTACAACGAATAATTACTGCACAAGCTAGCTATCATACAAAATCAAGTAGATTATGTGTGATTGCAATGACAGCATATAAACAGACATAACTGCATTTCTCAGTGTCCATTTGTTGCTTGCTAAAGCTTGTTCCAAAAAAGCTTCAACATAAATTGTCTCTAAATATTAAGATATCATCATATACCACTTAAGGCAAGAACCAAGCTACTGGTAGTATAACATTACGAACTAAAAACTATTTTGTGCTGTGCAAGAATAGGTTTCAAGATGTTACACTCTACCTTAACCTAATTTTGCAGTGGCTTGCTTGATCAACTTCCATGATATTCGTTTAGCACACAGTGTAGTGGTAGTAGGTTGGTTTCTGCTTATTCCAAGTACATTTGTTTTTCTGATCATGATGCACTTACTCCACTTGCCATGTTCTGTATGTCCAAAACTTTAAGTACTCCGCTGCCACGAACTGCATCACCGAACTGAATTGTAGTCCAGTTACAAAACCTTACCAACATCCATAAAAAATACTTCACTCCATCTTACTCATTTCATACTTGGTTGTCATAACTTCTTCATCCGAATCAAGGAGGGCAGGCAAAGCAGCATCAGCTATTGTTTGGGGTATGTTTTCTTCAATCCATTTTAAATCTTCTTCTGTTTTGTTGACATCACCATCACCATCTTTTTTTGTTGCTCCTCGCAATTTCATGCCTTCAGTCGCACCACTACCAAGCATTGCTTCTTCAAGCTCTTCAAGATCACTATCATTGCCATCAATCATGGGTGAGTATGCATACCTTTGGTTATTCGCATTTGGTCGCCACAAAATCATTATTACCAAAAGTATCACAGAGAACAGAATGTGCCAAAAAGCTGTATCAACCCAAAGTTCAGACCAATCAGAAATGCAATCTGAATTATGCAGCTTCACAGACCAAAGAATCATTACTATGGAGGAAAGTACACAAAATATGATAAGGTTGGAGAAATGCCTGTATAATGACAGCTTTGTTGTATTGCGACGCAATCTTAAAGTCTTCATGGTTTGCAAAAGACTCATAAAAACCCACCAGCATATTATGGAGTCCAAGACTGCGACTGGAATATATGTGAACAAGAGTGCTTTATTATCTGGCTCATGCAATGATGCATCATTGCGCACCATAGCTTCTATAATGGCCAGTATAAAATATAAAATACCCACACCAATCACCCGATGAAGCATGGGACCCAGTCGAGGCTTGACAATACCAAAACCCAGACTTACTATAATCACTAACATTCGAGCAACAGATCTTTTGAGTGCAGACACTATTTCAGCAAACTTTGCAGCTCCAGCAACTGACATGCCAGTTGATTCAACACTCAAATATTCTGAATAAAAAACAGCTTTCTCAACCATTCCCAAGAAAATGACACCTCCAACCCATAACTGAATACGAAGTAAGTCCCGATAATTGCACGCTGACATCACAAGCCATACGAAACCGTACAGAGCATACACAATGCACATAATCATGTAGAATATAAGCAAAGGATAGTCTTGTGGAGACAGGTATTCGTGGGATCCTTTTGCTTCCACTGAAACACTGACTTGGCTGTCCTCTTTTCCATCAAGTGAAAGAATGATAAGATAATCTCCTTTAAATGGAGTTACAAGACCAGTAGTTTTGTTCTCAGAGTTGGGGTTTTTAGGAACATTTTCACTTGGCGCATTAAGAGCTGACTGATTGCTCTGTATGGGTGGGTTTATATTCTCTTTAGCACGCTTTCTTCTTGAAGCAGAAGTAGATGCTGGAGCAGCAGTAGGACTTTCAGGTTTAGAGCAACTAAAAAAATTCCATTTATTATGAACTACATGAGAAACAGCATCTGAGCACCTAAATGTGGTGTCAGATTCTAGGAATGCACCTTTGACTGCTGAATCAGTCAGTGGACATGTATCAGGATGAGAGGAAATCCACGGCAATGTCATATTAGACAAGCTGCTGTATTTCCCAAAACAGGTCAATCCTTGTATCACTACTTTCAAGTTAAGAGGTGATGTAGCTGTACAACCATGGTCCTTATTTGCTGACACAGTGATATCAATTGTTGACGCATCATCCAAAGATTTTCTTTCATATATCATTTCATGAACCCGCAGAGAAAAATCAAATTTTCCTTGTTCTGGAGCACTTTGTTTGGTAAGAACAAAAAACGTAGCTGACAGTAACACAAACAACATTGTGATCCTTTTCATTTTGTTCTGAAAAACATCAAATGTCATTAAGACACCTGCCTGATGCCTACTGTATTATTAGTGGTATTATGTGCTAACAAGTTTAAAAAAATTTTAAATGTAACACACCAATTAAAAATAACCATTTCAATCAAAGAACATCAATATCACACACCAACAACACATGATAAATGATCTGCATTAAGAAAAAACGCCATGCTTGAATACTGTAGATACAGCCCCATCATAAACATAAAACTTCCAGTGACTTTACACACACGTATATTATAGGTAACAACAAACAAAAACAACCTTTTTATACAAACACATGAAATGAATGTTTTTGGAAGAAATGTATGTATATAAATATATATATAAATCATAAATCACATCAATATATACTGCAAATTGATGTTCTACTCACTAGCCATAACTGGTTAAAGGAACATCACTAAGACATTACTATCTGGTGGTGCATCCTAGCTAGGGTTGCCAGATCACTTACAATTTTTTCAAGGACATTCTGTTTTTTAAGAGATATGGTGGAGAAAATCAGGTCCCTAGAATCAGAGATCACTACAGATCCAAACCGGGTTCCTAACATTTTCCTTAAAAAAACCCTCATTATATTATAATAATTTTACATGAAAAAATGTGTTTCTGAAATATTTCGAAGGTCAGTTCATCGATGGGCTAAGCATGTGCAAAAAGGGCGTGATGCTTATTATGAGCATTTGGTAGCTGGAAATCCTTCCCCTCAGAAAATTATCACATTATAGAATGTGCAATGAGAGGGTTCTGCGCGTGGTTCAGGGATATGCCAATAATGGTGTGACTGAATATCTGCAAGGAATTGCCCACAATTTCCAAATGGACTAGTTCAATTTCTGATATTTCTAGCTGGTATTTGTGTGAAACAAAGTCAAGGAATAGATTGGACGATGAGCATGACATGAGATTAGCTCTCATCAACTCTTCACCAAGAATTTCAAGACAGTTGCACAAATGAAAGCTTAGCTGTCCCAGTGATTAGCATATGTGGTGTGTGTTTGGCAATAAGATTGTACCCAGTGAATTTAACATGTGTAATGAATGTTTTTAATCTTGTCAGTTGTTATTTGAACATCTTTAACACCTTCAGAGCTTGTTTAAATCAAGCGGTTTGCCCGATTACATGTGGTTTACATGAGCATAACTCCAGCACCGAAAGCGCTCGTGAGCTGTTTAAGGACTCAAGACTGCTACTATTGTAGTTTGCAATGAAAAAAAATTTTTTGCTTGGGGATTGTGGATTTTTTGTAAGTAACGTCATAGGTGGAAGACTTTTAGGCCACCTTGGCCCACTTCACCTGGCCCTGGGCCCAAACCATTAGGTGGTAGTATTTCGCTGAAGTTTTTATTGGAAACTAGGCTAAAATCCAAGTCTTTCGATGCTTTGGATGATCTGCTGAAGTTTCGAGTTCAAAAGTTATGATCTAAAGCAATAAAAATATTTTATTAATCCCTTAACACTTTGAGAGCCGGGTACAATATATTTGTACTTTGAAATGGGCCTGAAACCAGCAGTTGCCAGTTGTCTTACCAACGCCATAGCTCCTCCGCCGATTGCGCTAGAGCGCTGTTCAAGGGCTTGAATGGATCGGCCAGTCATCTAGCCTGCACTAAAAAAAATTTTTTTGGTTGGGGGTTGTGAATTTTTTGTGAGTGACGTCATAAGTGAAGTAGTTTTTGGACCATTTTGGCTCATGTTACCTGGGCTATGGCCCAACGAGCCTAGTTTCCAATGAAAACTTCAACAAATACTGTGGTCTAGCGGTTCGGCCCTAGGCCAGCTAACATGGGTCAAAACAGCCAAAAACATACGTCACTTATGATGTCACTCACAAAAACAAAAACTCCAAACCAAAAATTTTTTTTTTCTTTGCAGACCAAAAGACTTGCCGAATCTTTTTGAGTGTTTGAACAGCTCTCTGGTGCAATCAATGGAGGAACAATGCTGTTGGTAAAGCAACTGAAAACAAAAGTACAAATATATCGTACCCTGGCTCTCAAGATGTTAAGACTTGTAAGGGCTGGGGTGGAGTGCTTATGCAATATTTTCGAATGGGTTGTAACATCAAAGAGGTTGGGATCTACTGCCCCAAAGCATTAGTGGTTGGTATTATAGCCTAGTTTCCACTAAAAATAAGTCAAAAATTTGGCTCTTGGTGTTGGCACCTAGGCAGACATGAGTCGATTTCAGCACAAATGTAATCGACTACCTGCTCGATTATGATTACGAATAAACAAAATCACAATGCAATTGATTACGATTATGACTACATTATAAGTAATTACAAGTACAATCGCGATTACATTTATCTTGAAACATCCTCAGAAAGAAAACAAAACTCATTTGCATAGTTTTGTGTAAGTATATTTTCTGACAACATACGATATGAAACAATGCAATAAACGAAATTACTAATCTGTAAGGGTCAAGCACTGGAAAAAAGAAAAAGACATTGATTGTTTACTGAGATTTTTGTGCAGTCAACAAACCAGGTGGCGTAACTAAAGGTTTGAGCTAGAGGAAAAACTTAGCTGAAAGAGGCCCACTGACCTCTGTAAGGGACATACTGGTCAACACTCAGAACAAAACTTTAGAAATGATGGATATGGGTGTGGATGGCTATGCACTGCCAAAACCCCAGAAAATAATCTGAAAAATCAAAAAGATGACACTGTATTAAAAACTATTAAAAGGATACTAAAATTGAAATATAGGCTAAGTGAGAGGATGGTTTTCACATTTAGCTGGCCCGGGTCTGAGTCAAATCAGGGGCAGATCCAGCTAGTAAGGTTAGGGGGATGATTCCAGTAATACTTGATAGTCAAGTCTCATAATGGCTTCGCTACTGTAAGAAAAATGAAGTATTCTTCACAACACTGCTGTGACAGAACAATGGACGACAAAATCACCTTATAATGCGAATGTTATTTTCCGAATTGTACAAAATCATGGTGAATAAAGTTACTTTCGTATGTTTTAGGGAGAGGCTCTCGCCCCAATCGTCCATCCCTGGATTCGCCCCTGAGTCAAATCATCCCTTTTCTCTCCAGTCAATTACTCCACTGCAACAAACACTTAAAAATATTGATTGCATTTGTTTACAGTTGATAAACATCAACGCTTCATATCTTATATCATGCTATCGACATCTATCAGGCGTGAACATTCGTCCAGCAATGCTGAAAATTCATATGATAATTTCAAAATTGATGACTATTTCTTCCAACCGCGGTTACGATTGTCTGCAAGCCAACATAGAATTATGCAGCTTTTAATTTGAAATGAACAGTGATGCCGATATAACATCTGGGCATCTCTGTTGGACCAATAGTCAATGCGCAACAAAACCCCACAGGTTTCGTTGAGCTTTTTTTCACCAGTATCTGGTTGATAACGGTTGACATGCTAATTATCAGTGTTGTGGAAAGGTACTTTCGACTTGCATTAAAGTACCTTTTGCCTCTGAAAGTTAATGTATATAAATTACTGTACTAATTAAATATATACATAGCCTACACAAGCACTTACATTCATAAGTTTACTCTAAATATATATAAATGAAACGAACACTTATCCTCATAATGTCTCGCTATTCTGCTGCTGAAGTGTGAACCCTTTAAGAAGAGCTCCTATTTTTGTTGCTACGTCTCTGGCGGCCAACATAAATGCTAGTGGGAACAAAGTGAGAATCAAACTAGAAATGCTTTGCTTGCCTCTGGACTTTTTGGATTTAAACTAAAGAAATGGGCAAATAGCCTCCCCTGAAACCATAAGAAACGATCATAAAGGAGGAAACCCAGCCACCACAACTGCGGTTTATCACACAATGATGTAAGGTGAAACTTTCCAAGTTTAATCATGAAAGTAATCATCGATTACGATAAAATTAGCAATCTAATCAATTATGATTATATTTCATTTTTGGTCAGTTCCATCGATTACGATTACTCAAAAAACTGTAATTGTTGATGATTATCCCATGTCTGCGCCTAGGACCCGGTAACCTGGGCCAAAAAGTCTAAACCTACCTCACTTATGAAATCACCCACAAAAAAACCCAAAATCTAAAATTTAAAAAAACCCAAACTAGAAGACCTGCTGTATCTTTTGAGCATTTGAACAGCTCTCTAGCTCAATTGGCTGGCAAGTTATGGTCATGCAAAGTGATGTTAAAAAAGTGGCCCAAGCGGGTCTTAAAGGTATATCCACCTGGCTCCTCAGGTGTTAAGGTCACCATCCAATCTCCAGGATATGTACCCAACAGCTTTCAGACATAGACATGTTCACAAATGCATTACACAGTCCAAAACAAACACAAGAATGATGGCTGCAAGTGCAGGAAATGTTCTAAGACTGATATAGATGATTGTTATATCACACACACAGTATGCATATTGATGATTACATACAATGCATGAGCCTGCAACAATTTCAAATTTACATTTAAATTGATGACAGTTGGTTTGCGAAGCACTGCAGGTAGAGTTAAGCATGAACTTGGCAGATATTTGCCTGATACAGATAATTGCACATTCTGATGAAACGCAAAAAATGCTGGGAAAATTGGCTATGTGATTAACCAGATTCATCTGAATTAATTTGTGCGTCAAATTGGTGATACCACGTATCTTCACAGGCAGGGCTTGAAAAAATGTAAATTTCCCGAGAAGCTTGTCAAAATTTTGCGTGGGCCGCAAGTTGAAAACGATCACCCTTTGATCGCGTCACAAAAGGAATCTGTTTTCTTGAAAACATTGCACTCAAGAGACTGAACTATCACTGCGTTCACATATATCAACTTGGATTGATTCAACACGGTATGTAACGACCAATCAAATCGCAGTTAGCAGATCATTGAGAGACTTCTAGACACCAAACTAAAGATATCCCTTGATAATAAATTTCAATAACCTCTAACGCATATGTTATGGCAAGATTGTAGGTAACGCTGAAGGGAGCCAAATCCTGACCTACAATTTTGTGAGAGAGTCGCACTATAAAATTTTAACGCAGGCCAATTCACACGTTTTTTTTTATTGCAGCACAAAGTCTTAGCGAGGGCTATGGGGTCATGCCCCACTAATTTTTAGAACATATTGTCATTTGTGCTTTGAGAGGCAGTATCCCAAAGAAAATAGTGTTATTCACACAAAATCAAACATTTTGGCCCCCTAAAATTTTTGGGTTGGCTTTGCTACTGGTTTTATTGAAAGACTGCTGAGAGCCGTATAAAAGGTGCTTGGGAGCCACATGCAGCTTTCAGAAAGGCGGTTTTAATTTGCTAGTAGTGCAGCATGTGAAGTGATTGTGGCGTCGTGTTTCAAACGTTGATTGTTGCAACCAGTTCGGTGGTGGCAACATCGGTTTTTAACCATTCTGACCTGTAGAACAATGTTGAGTCGGTGTTAAGTTTCTGTTGAGTGAGAGTTCTATGCATGAATTTTTTTAGGTGCGAGTGTGCAGTTACCGGAGTGAACTTGTCAGTGGACGCTGGTATGGGCGCGAGTGAAACATTTTTGAATGACACTACATTCCGGAATGGCATTCGGAATGCAGTACCATTTCGATTGGTAACCTAGTCAGGCAACTAACCAAAGCAGTCGTACAGACAAGTATTAGCAATCTGAATGTATTCAAAAGCTTCCAGCTAATGCTAGCGCCATCGTCCACTCTGCTATCTAACGCAATGAAGTTCACTTGCATAAACACACGTAGTTTTAAGGAAATGTTGGCCTCATTGTCCTTTGACTACATGTGTCATCACAGCAGCAATATTGAAACTAACAGCTTTCCGCCACCATTATGAGTCTACGACATGCGATTAGGTTCGCCAAAAAAGCCAGACCTTGTCTCAAAAAAAGCCAAAATAAACCAGATAGCAGTCCTAAGACATATAAGCTACACATAAAACATGCATAACCAAACAGAAGTAGATATTAAAGCTTGTCAGAAACATCAATATGATGCAATCCCAATTTTTAGAAGCATTTTTTTTCCCCGTAAATAAACTGTCGTACATTTGTTTCTTATTAAATACACCGAGTATTTTTAGGGCAACAGTAATATCTTTGCAATATTCTTTGCATCCTGCATGGTCATAGACTCTCGCCAGAAGAGATTTGTAATGAAGATGCAGCACATAATATTTTTTACCAGAGCCAGACAAGCCTTTCAGACTGAAAAAAATAAAGAAACAACCAGATTTTGACAGGCCCTTGATTTTCAAAAAAAGCCAAGTGCGTCAAAAAAAGCCTGAATTTTAAACTTTGGCTTCAAAAATTCCAAATTGGCAACCCTGCATGAGACCACATTTTTTAGGTAGGCGTAACTATCGCGTCACAAGCCAGGTATTGGACCACCGTCACTGAGCGAGGACAGTATAGCCCTTTCATGGTTTGCTTGCAATTTTAAGCGTATTACAATATTTGACTTTACTTGGCTTGCAGCTGTCCCACGACTTTCCCACGAGCATGTATGATTTCCTAGGAAGCTACTTTCCGATTTTATACACTTTTTGCAGCCCTGTTCACAGGTATCAAAAGTAACTATGTAGGCTTCATGTGTAAGTGGTTTATTGATATAAATATTGAACAGGGCCTGATGAGGCCATTTTATCTTTACCATCTTTACAATCTGGTTTGTTCCAGTCACAGGGCCTGATGAGGCCATTTAGTCTTTGTAAATCTGGTTTGTTCCAGTCACTGATGAACATCTCGCGGATATTTGTTTATAGTTTGGCCAACATACTGTTCATGGCATACCACACAAAAAATATGTCGCTGATGCAAAATCGATTTCGTAGCAATTAAATTACAATCAGATTCGACTGCGTCACCATTATGGTGTCTTGATGCTGAATAAATACCATAATTTGCACGTGTAAAGTTTTGTTTCAGGAGGAAAGATATATTTTTTGTCATTATTTGTGAAACACATGGTACCATGGATTTGTTATGCTTTCCACGGCAACTACAAAGTGCACAATGCTTCCAAGGCCCTTACACACCTTTGATTTGCTTTTGTGTTTTAACCCTTCAAGGACAACAGACGCTGATTTATTCAGAGTGATTTTTGCGAAAACTCTTGAACCACCAAAGCAAAGTTCGCAAGTAACCCTTGTAAGAGAATTTTTTTCACAATACATCTTTTGAGGTCTTGATGGCATTTTTGTGACATCATGCCTGGAAAATCCATATTGATTAAATCTATCATGTCTGGTAAGTTGAGTATTTGCGCCAAAACAACCAGATTACACATGGCTTTCCATGAGTGTAACTCTGGCACCAAAAGTGGTAAAGAGCTGTTCAAAGGCTCAAAAGACTCAGCATGTCTTATAGTTTGCAATGAAAAAAATTTTTTGGTTGGGTGTTGCAGATTTTTTGAGTGACGTCATAACTGGAGGACTTTTAGGCCATCTTGGTCTACTTCACCTGCCCCTGGGCCCAAACCATTAGATGGTAGTATTTCGCTGAAGTTTTTATTAGAAACCAGGCTACAATCCGACTTTTTTGATACTTTGGATGACCTGTTGCAGTTTGGGGTTGAAAAGTTATGATCTAAAGTAAACAAATATTTGATTAATCTTATAATTAGATAATTAATTAATTTGTTTATCTTAAATAACTTTTTAACCATAAACGCTGGAAAGTCGATCAAAGGCTCAAAAGACTCAGACTCGAGCCGAGTTTCCAATGAAAACTTGTAGCAAAATACTTTGGCTTCGCAGTTGGGCCCTAGGCTAGGTAACATGAGCCAAAATGACCCCAAATCTACTCCACATATGACATCACTCACAGAAATTCTGTTACCACGAATCTGTAGTCACAACCAAAATCAAAACATCGCAACTTTTGAGCATTACTTGTTTGGTTAAGAGAAGGTTGTATTAACACTTTGAGAGGCAGGGTATGTTATATTCGTACTTTGAAATCGGCCTAAAACCAGCGGTTATCGGTTGCCTTATCAACACCACAGCTCCTTCGCCATTTACGCTAAAGAGCTGTTCAAGGGCTTAAACGGCTTGGCCAGTCATCTAGTCTGCACTCGAAAAAAAAAAAATTTTGGTTGGCAATTACGATTTTTTCTGAGTGACATCATAAGTGAAGTAGTTTTTAGGCACTTTGACTCATGTTACTCGGCCTAAGGCCCAACCTCCAGGCCAAAGTGTTTCGTTGAAGTTTTCATTGGAAACTAGGCTTAAGTCCAAGTCTTTTGAGCCTTTGATCCACTTTCTAATGTTTATGGTTCAAAAGTTATGATCTAAAACAGTGGTTCTCAAACTGTGGTACGCGTACCACTAGTGGTACGCGAAGGCCTTCAAGGTGGTACACGAATAGACCTACTTTCTGTTTTTCTTCACAAAAAATATATTCACATCTGTAGTTTTTACTTGTCAGGTTCTGTTAATAAATTCCTGAATTTTTGTGTTGGCTACTTCCTTTGCTATTTTCTAAAAATAGCAATTAAAATTTCTCACAGCCATTTTGTTTACGTTGCATGTGTCAATTCTGGTTTTCCAGACTTTTGATCGAATGATATTTGGCACATTGACTTTTCCTGGAACAAGGTGGTACGTGATGTCAGTTCGGGGGCCACAAACGGCACGCGATCAGAAAAAGTTTGAGAACCACTGATCTAAAACAAACAAATTAATTATCTAATTAGTCAAATATTTTCATTACTTTCGATCATAACTTTTGAACCTGAAACCCGAGCAGGTCATCCAAAATATTAAAAGACTTGGATTGTAGCCTAGTTTCCAATAAAAACTTTAACGAAATACTACCATCTAACGGTTTGAGCCCAGGGTCAGGTGAAGTGGGCAAAGGAAGACTAAAAGTCTTCCACTTATGACGTCACTCACAAAAAATCCACAACCTCCAACCAAAAATTTTTTTCGAGTGCAAACTACAAGACTTGCGGAATCTTTTGAATGGGTCTGTAGCACTTACCGGACCAGAGAAATTCCTGTGCAAAGCCACGTGCAATCTGGCTGTTTTCGCGTAAACTGCTTGATTTAACCCAGCTGCGTAAGTGTTAAATTACAATGAAAATTGTTTTCTCTGTTGTATCTTTACCTTTATTTATTGTGTAACAAGGTATTTTTTTCCAGCCTGGTAACATCATCACACATTCGTTAACTATATCCATGCTGACGGACATCTGTTTTTTAAAGTGCACCCACAGAAAAACATTTAAGCTGAATGCAAAAATGCTGTAGGCTGTTTTTCATTTTTTCCACTATTTTTCATGGATCATGGAATATCAAATAGGCCGCAATTACAAATAACATTGAGACATACAGTAAACCCTGAAAATTGTAATGTGTCCTAGTTCTGCTGCCTGATGTGACAAGTCTTCTATTGAATTTAAACTGATTCTTAGCAGTGCAATCAAGGCTGAATCTTATTCCAAAACATATTTATAAAATTCAAACCTTATTTAGCCTTAAGGGCACAGTCAGCCTACACACAAGACACACCTTATTAGTTCTAGCTTGTTACAACATAAACATCATAAAATGGGAAGAAAATTTTGCATGACCTGTGCTCCGTTTTACGACAGTGGCTATATGCCCCTGTGATCTTGAAATTTGAAAACTTATTCATACCTCACCTGTGACGTAACAGTAACGCACTGCGAGAGTGCAGTAGGCTTGGTAGAAACGAAGTAAATGTGAAAGATAAACCCTAAAGCTAACCCTAACCTTAACCGTGGCCCTAACCCTAATCCTAACCTTAATCTAACCTGAACCTAATGCTAACATAGCCGTAAGCTAAGGCTAACATAACCCTAATGCTAACCTATCCTTAACTCTAAGCCAACCTAACCTAATGCTAACCCAGCACTAACCCATAAAGGTAACTAAGCCTGAAAAAAAGTAAACAAAAAAAATATAGTCAGCAAGGTGAGAGACAAACTAAAAACCATTGGCATAGCAGCCAATATGCCTAACCGCTACACCACAAGGCCCAAGCCATTGGAATGACAAACTGACCCTTTTATTTGAATTGTGTCAGGCAAGGCATATCCGTAGTCACTTCCTTTGCGAATAGGTACGATTTAAGTTACACATTCAGTTTATTCACGTTTAAATGTTTTCAGCCACCGAGTGAGCAAATTCCTTTTAAAAGAACGTAGAAACAGCTATAAATGCTGTGCCTATGACTCACAATACATTTTGCAGGAAGTAAGATGTAAAGATGTTCCTAGTAGTAGTAACGTTCACATCAGGCACGTAGCCAGAAATTTTTATAAGAGAGGGCAAACAACAAAACTGTGAACATTTAAAGTATAATACCCTTGATTTTAAAGCAGGGGTGCGGAACCTATTTACTATCAAAGCCTGCATGAAATGTGCACTACCGCTGGCGAGCCGCAAAATTGATTTTATCCTAAAATTCTGCCATCATGCATTTATAAGAGTGACTGCTCTTGGCTTACTATCTAATCTAAGGACTTGCTTATCATGGAGCTTCATTTTGAACAGATGTTGTACTCAAACTTGGGTAACAAAATTCTGTTGTGGGCCATATCAAATGTTCACACGGGTCGCAGGTTCCCCACCCCTGTTTTAAAGCATCATCCACAAAATGTGCTTTTTTCTGGCGCATCTTTTTCGGAATAATTATGTTCGTATTTGAGCTGACAAAGAAAAAGTCTGCTTTCATTAAATTAACAAGTTTTAAAAGTTTGTTTTTAGTAAAGTTCCAAGTTTCTACTTTGGATGAAAGCCAACATTTGCTCGTGAAATGTTCTTTGAAAGCACTTGTGAAAACCTTGATGTTATAAGTGCAAGATCTGCACTGTTTTTTTCAGCCAATAAATAGTCATCATGGCCGCCATTATGATTGCGCTTTGTTTATTGGAAGTGACTAAGGATCCGCCTGTTCTGACGCAATTTTTGAAAAAGGGTCAGTTTGTCATTCAAACTGCGTGGATCGTATAGTGTAATGGTTTTGTGCTACGCCTTCTACACCTATGGTTTTCGGTTCGAATCTCACCTTGCCGACTTTTGTTTTGTTTTTTTTCTTTACTTTTTTTCAGGCTAATGTTTCACATTTATAGGTTAGTGTTAGGTTAGGGTTAATGTTAGGTTAGCGTTAGCTTAAGGCTAGCTTAGGGTTAGGTTAGCATTAGGTTAGGATTAAGGTCAGGGCTACAGTTGGGGTTAAGGTTAGGGTTTATCTTTTACATTTACTTTGTTTCTACCAAGCCTAATGCACTCTCGTCGTGTGTAACTGCTATGTCACAGGTGGCGTATTAAAAAGTTTTATTTCAAGATCCACAGGCGTATCTATAGCCACTGCCTAATTTATTTACAGTACATGCGCTTCTGATGTACACCAACACACATTCAGTCGAAGCGGAGTAGCGACTTTTCTCTAATATACTGATTCCCGAAATAAGTCTACCAAACTTCTGCACATGTAAGACTTGGATCTTGTGTAATTCTTGCACAACTGGTTTAGTGCTTGATGTATGCAACTGATAACGTAAAGGCTAGAGTCACTCAATATGTTTGAAAAATTCTGGGATTTTTATGTTGTTAAATGCTATGAAATGAGACTGCGGTAGCATTTTTGAACACTGTACACTAAGCCTGCTTCCCATAAACAATTAGGCATTTATCTATCCAGCTATGCAGAGTTAACAATAAAATTTAAAAATATTATACAGTCAATTTTGCAAATTGGGGAAAGTTAAACATGTCCTCCAAACAAACTTTCATACTCAACTATATGTTTGACCCACTCAGTCTACGTAAAGTGTGAAAATGAAGATTGTATTTGAATAAGACAACTGTAGGTAGCTTGGATTCGAATACTAAAGGCTTCGAATCCATAGGATTTGGTCATAAACCAAATTTTTTTTAATAACTCAAAAAATAAGTCATTTTGGTCACAATTCTATTTGAATAAGGCTTATTATAATGTAGATTTTAGCTAAAGCTACTTGTCTGAAAGGCCGCTGGGGCATCCAGGATGAATAAATGTGGAGGGTGTCAGGACACTGTCTCCAAAAAAACAGGAGGCCCTGCAGTGTGATGGAGAGTGCACAAAATGGTACCACTGCATATGTGTCGGAATGTCGAGTGAACAATA
>Ga0210059_1005582_pt1 | contig 20223 bp, 13 predicted proteins | sample Ectturendosymbi2_FD_188042 | JGI IMG/M metagenome (GOLD analysis project Ga0210059, IMG submission 188042) | Ecteinascidia turbinata endosymbiont from Florida, USA - Sample 2 (SPAdes) (version 2) | ecosystem: Host-associated > Tunicates > Ascidians > Unclassified | place: Key West, Florida... | reverse complement strand
AGACACTAGTTTCATTTGATTTGCATCAGTACTTATTGAGATATTCCATGTTTTGTTATCACCACTAGTGGCGCTCTTGAGCAAAATAAACATGCAAAATTTTTAATAATTTGGCTTCCTCTCAACATATTTCACCAAGCGCCGCTTGGTGTAATCGCAACATATTTCACCAAACGCTGCTTGGTGTAATCGCTGTTTAAATTTCGCTGTTGACCGGTGTAATTGGAGCATGCTGCATTTTGCACAATCTCTGTGAGGATTCACAAACACCTGTTACATGGGACAGTACAGTGGGAGGACCAGTTCAAGTTTGTGGCTCAACACCAGATGGCCAAGTAGACAGTGAAGTGGGCCAAATTACTGCAGATTACTTGTTTAGCACGCACACATAATCATACTGTATGTTAATAAAAACTCCTTTGGTTTATTGAATGAACATTGTGCAATAGTACAGGCTATGCAAGACTTATACATAATAAAATTACCAACTGCAAATGGTTTGGTTTTCAAGATAAACAACAGGTATTCGAATGAAGGAAGTTTGAAGCGTCACAATAAAAATACTGTAGCTGAATACTTTCAAATATACACAAATCCATTCGACAGTGCAATAAAACTGCCTTTTTAAAATATGAGGCCTTGTGAAATAAGAAAGCAGGTGGTGAATAGAACTACAGAGTAGGGTTGTCAGGTACAACTGAACAAAAAAAGTCAAACCACTTGCAAAAAATGCCAAATTGCTTCAAAAAATGCCAAACAAGCTGGTACAGGCTGAATGTTGTTGTTTTGATATTACCATAAAATTTGACAGAAACAGTGGTGCTCGTGAACAAGGCACTACTTATAGCATATAAAGCAAGAAACAACTATTGCACTTTGGAAAAACAAGCAGAATGGAACGCGTGTATATAATTCGACAAGAGATGCAGCGTTGTCATGGGTGAGGCAAGTTTTCAATGCCGTCCATGTGTCCGTTCTGAAGTTGGTGAGATTTATTGATGTATTTGCGAAACGTAACAGTTTTCCTTTGACGACTGGGTTTTATGAAATTTAGTGGAACGACAATGGCGAAGTGGCCACAAGAATAATTGCCGCAGGGGTCTGTGAGACCGGGATCAACAACAGCATCGCAAAGTAGATGTGATGAGTCTTGTGCGAAGAACAGGTCCAGTAGCTCATTGACATGCTGTTTTAAGCCATGAACATCTAAGAGCTTATTAAACTTCATTACATCCGGATTATCAGGATTGTCTAAGTGCAGATTGAAATCTCCAGTAATGAGTATATCCCGAGAGTTTAGTATTTGTGCATCTAGAAAGATTGACCAGTCATCAAAAAAGTCAGATGTCTTCAGACCGTTCGCACATGAAGGAGGGTGGTAGACAACGAACAAGTCCACACGTGTGTCTTTAAAGACCATTGTACAGTGCATATGTTCAAACTGATCGAAACTGTGCGTTTTGACACTTTTCACTTTCAGATTGCTTTTAAAAAGCAACGCAATGCCTCCATCTCAGTGACCTGATGATTGTGAAACGTGTAGTATGTTGTACTCAAGTGGTACCAGATCATGCAAAATCTGTTTATCATTGTCATGACCAAGCCAGGTCTCGGTGAGGGCCATGATGTCCACGTCTCTCGATATTATGAAGTCAGCAATCGACAAACGTTTATTTGCAACGGAGTGGCAGTTCAGGGTAACCATCTTGATCATCTTTGTAGACTGTTCTCTTCTAAAAACCGCCTGAGACGTTATATTTACTTGCACCAGATTACGTTGATTGGCAACCGGCGGTTTTCGCACCGAGCAAGCTGGCATTGGAGACATGTATTTCTGACGGATTAGTGTTGTGAAAATTTCACCACAATAAACAGGGACTAAATTTCTGATCTGACAGCCTCGTGAGCAAGTTTGATTACATTGCCCGTGCTTTGCAATGATTACAGCAATTGCCCAAATCTTACGCATACCTGATCTCCTGCCTTGTCTTGTTGGTGAATGGGCGTTGATTCCAAAGTGCTGTAGGGTGTACCAGTCTTGCAATGGCAGACATGCAATACCTTATGTTCAATGGGAAGCTCCTGGAGAACATCTTAATGAAATTTTTACAACACCCAACAATGTCCACGTGTGAAGTTCTGTTGAATACCAAACAACTGAGTTAGCGTTGCTTCCTCCCTCTATGCTGTTCAGCTTTCCAGTATGTAAATCCCAAGTCGTCAGGAACTTCAGAAACAGCAGCAAATAAAACAGTCAGATGAAACACGTAAAATCTCTGAACTTTTAAAAACTATAAAAGCTTAACACCAGGCATGCAGCTTTCATGTAAAGCGCTACCTTTGCTGAACGGAACTTTACTGAACTTTTCCAAATCAGCTCTCTGTCTGTTTCGAACTGACTGTATATCCAGAGTGCTTGCACAACAGGCCAGTAACAGGTTTGCACAACAGGCTAACAACACAACAGGCTAGTAACATCGGTATGTTTTTCAACCAAATTCTTCAATGGTGCTGACAGTAGATGTTTATTCGAAAGCCTTCGTTGCTGTTGATCATGAAATCTTATTAAGAAAAATGGAATTGAATTTTGAAATTTAGAGGCATATCGCTAATCTTACTGGAGAGTTATTTGTCAAATTAATGACAGTTCACGTGTGTGAGACATCTAATGCTATATGACATCTAAAATTAATGAAATTATATGAAAAAATATGACATCTAAAATTAATGAAATTACACGAGGCATTCCACAGGGTTCAACTCTGGTGCATTATTTTTATCATGTATGTAAATGGCCTTCCCAATGTTCTTCAGTCTGTACTAAAATATATGAAGATGACATATTGTTTAGCTCATAATGACTTGAAACAATTCGAACTTATGTTAAATAGTGAGTTAATAAAAGTAGATGGTTGGATACCTCTAAAATGAAATATCTATCAATAATATAAAATCTCATGCGAAAAGCAACCAATAAAGCTGAAGAAGAAAAGAATTTGGAAATTCACATTAACAATGTGTCACATCAGAAAATGTCTGTAAAACACTTAGGTATTTTCTTAGATGTATCTCTGAATTAGACTGCTCATGTCAAATACTTAATATCTAAGCTATCGTTTGCCTCAAGTATGATATAAAAAATTCGAAAGATTGTACCAATTGATGTCTTAGAATGGTCTATTACTATTTCCTTTATAATCATCTGCAATATTGCATTGTATCCTATGAAACAGCTGGCGTTTGTTTCAACCTCTTGATAATATGCTTAATAATTTATTGTATGCTCTCACATTTTGTAATTTCAGATGTCACATAACTCCTTTGTGTAAACAAATGGGTTTTCTAGCATCAAAGAGTAGATATTGATTAGAGCTATATAAATCAATACACATATTTCACAACAATACTGTACATTACCACAATCATATGATAGCTTCTTTCTAAAGATTACTGAAACTCACTCTCATTTCACTAAATCAGCTGCAAGCCAAAATTACTTTATCCATAGAGTTGACTCTGTTCTGGGCAAAAGAAATCTAGCATATCATAAAGCAATAGAAATTATCAGTGGCATGGTCCAGCATACCGCAACAGTTTGAAAGTTTCTCATATGGTTGATTCCCGAAAAGCGGTATTTTTTTATTAATTAGAGATTCCTGAAAAGCTACAAAAAGGTTCTCATCACATTCTAAAGCACGTAACAAGCTTGACTTTATGTAATTGAATGTGACATTTATTCTCATATGATACATGATACATATTTATTTCATGTGATTTACTCAATATATTTTTCTTTCATGTTTTCTTGCTTTGTTCTTCTCAGTATCGGTGCCAAAATATTGCCTGTGCTACAATGCCTCTGGTCTGTACTGTGTCTTCAAGTAGATTTACTGTATATGAGATTGAATTTGTTTTTGCAGTTTAATATTGTTTGGCATATCAATTACTGTTTTTTTCTTTTGTTTTGAATATTTGATTATAACAGTCACACACTGATGGTTACATAGGTGTAATGGCCACCTAAGTATTTTTCATAACTTCATGGACACCTTGACGAGATTATCTTTGTGTTTTTCGGTGTCCCAGCCCCACGTTCATTTTATGGTAATGTTCTTGTGTATTTAAATGTTTATACTGGCAGCTGAACTTTGATATATTACACCAGTGGTGCAACTAGAAATAATTAGAGGGGGTTGGCAACAAACTCCGAGATGCTATAACCTGTTTGTGAATGGGTAGACTTGACAAGGCTATGCTAGTTTAGCTGAAGTTAAAATCAATGGGACTGTTACTAAGAGTACATAGTAATAAATTGTCAGTAGAAGCATCTGAGGTGGGCGACAAGAACAAAAATATAATACAGTTATGCAATAAGAACAAGGCAAAATGTCTGGAAGAAACTTGTGAAGTAAGCAGAACATTGGTCCAAATCTATACGAATAAAGTAAAGGTTGAAGCGCTTGGACCAACACTGTGTTTACTTCACGAATTTCTTGGTGCCATTGCGCCTTATTCTTTTCCCATAACTGGATTATTCTTTTCGGTACCATCACCAAGCCTAGCTGTTTATGTTGAAAATTTATCACACCTGTTATGTAATAATCTCATTGTTCCGTGATAGAAGTCTGGTGTTCCTTGACGGGAGTCCGCTGTTCCATGAGAGTTTCCACACATTGCCTGGCAATAAGTGTGGCAAGTGGTTCACAAGACATACAATCTTTACAAAGTCGACTTGCTATTGTGACGATACATTCCGCGTTGTTATGTCATTATGATCAACTCAAGAGTAGAGTTGAATATAATTGCACAGAGATTATACAATTTTAAGCGGGTTAAAGTTAGCGCTGGGACACTGTTAGCGCTTAGCAGGTAGTACAAGTTGCAGATGCAATGAAAGGTGGCAAGTTGGTGCAGTGTTGTCATCTGGTGAAAGTCGGTTAATAAGCACCAGTGATGGAGTCTCTTGACCCATTTTTGCAAGTCTCATTCTTGAAGGTCTCATCTTAGTCTCGAAGGTTACAGGTTTTCGGTCACAAGCCTATTGACTTTGAATAGGCCTATTGCAAGGATACGGCAAAGTACAACTTCTGTAATTCAACAAGTTTTTTCGTTTCTTCTCTGTTGTATTTGCAGGCAAGAAACAACCAAAACAAGTCAGAAAAACGCCCGAAAATCAAGAAAATTTCAACTTACAGGTGGTGACAACATTTTTTCAAAAAATTTTGGCTAGATCCACAAATTCTGAAGTCTCGGTCTCGTACTTAAAGTCTTGGGTCTCAGAATTTTGGATGGAAGTATTGGCCTCGGTCTCGAAGGTTATGGTTTCAACTGCATGACTGATAAGCGCTATCAATGAATTAAGCTGTCAGCGATAATGTACCACGTAAATTTTTGGACGGGTATAGAGTATAAAATAAATTTTTTCAGGAACCATATTTTCATTTTCAGCTAGTTTCCAGTGAGGCCGGGGGTTTGGGCAAGCTTAGCCGAACTTTCTAGAACCACATGATGACAGTGCTTGCTAATGTGCGTGAAGTCACATTACTGGCAACATAGTTCTGCAACAGCATGTTCTGTTTTGACCATTCCTCGGTGCCGCCACAAAATAGTGGTGCTAAGCTGGATGATGAAACACTCAATGCTGACAAATAGCTTTTATGTGGATTTGTGTTTTTTACATTATCATGTGTAATAGCATAGTACCAGCTATGATTGATTTGTGTTTTTTTAGGAATTATGTAATGCAAAGTAAAATTATTCGACGTTCATAAATTTGTAACTTTACAGCCTGTCACGGTGCAGTGAAAAAAATTATTTCAGACATAATGCCTCCTCCACCTAGAAAAATAAGAAAAATACTATCATATTTCCAAAAGCCAAACTCAGCTAGTGCTTCAAATGAAGGAAACCAGCATGAAAGCATTTCTATTGATAGCTTTAGCCTATCAGTCTCAACCAGTGCATCACCAGCAAATCAGTTACTTGAGGTGCAATATGTCCAAGATCGTCCAAATGGTCAGTGTTGAAAGAAAGCTTCTTAAATTTAACGGGGAAAGGTGTGAGTGAACAGATACTACAGTTGCTTACGCAATGGGGATTGGAATTTATTAAACTCAGAGGGTATGACGGCACAGCATCGATGGCCGGGAAAAATGGTGTACAAGCTGTGGTATCTAGACAGTATCCTTTAGCAGTCTATGTGCACTGTGCCTGTCATTGCTTAAACTTGACCTTGTCATCATCAAGTAACATTTCAACTGTAAGAGCCAATGAAAACAATTCAAGAATGCATAACATTCATACGTTCTGGCCCTAAATGTACAACAGCACTACACAGGGCCATTGAAGCAATTTTCCCTGATTAGAGTAAGACCACCTTGGTTGCCCTTTGCACAGTCAGATGGGTTGAAAGACATGATGCTGTGGTTCGCTTCGTAGAGCTCTTTCCTGCAATTTTGCAATGGCTGCATTCATTAGAAGATGACAGTGACACAAACATCGTAACTGCAGTGATTGTAAAATTTGTTTCTGGAGCCATGATAACGCTATCAGAAAAACTACAGAAAACAACCTTCTGTCTGTCTATGAATTGAATCAGAACAATAAGCGAATGTTTGAGTATGTGCTTGCAGACGATTAAAAACAAACATACAAGGATGTTTACACACAGGCTTGTAAAATCGCAGATGAAAACTTTATTATGCAATCTAGTAGAAACCTTTGTTCAAATCCCAGTGACAGAGATGTTAAAGGGTATTTTCATGACAATGTATTCCAACCTTTTTTGGAATCTGTTATCTCTGAACTTTCCAAGCGTTTTAATTCACATTTTCAGAAAGTGGCTAAAATGTCTGATCTCATTCCTGTGAGTATCGTGAACTGCAATATTACTTGTCCATGTAACGCAAAGAGTCACTTCAAAGATATCATTGACATATAAAGCATCGATCTGTCACATTCAGCAGATATTGTGTCACAAGAGATTCATGTGGGCTATCAAGTGGAAAGACACCAACTTCCTTGATTTGCCAGCCTCAATTGATGAAGCCCTTCCTCATGCAAAGCAAGAATCCTACCCAAATGAAAAAAAATTTAAAAATTTTTCTCACCATACCTTGCACCACTGCTGCGGTGGAGAGAAGTTTTTCAGATTTAAAAAGACTGAAGACATCTTTGAAATAGTTGTGGTGCTGAGAGGTTGTCTGAACTTGCAATGATGGCTTTGCACAGAGCGGTGACAGTGAATTACAAGCAAGTGGTTGAGAGATTTCTTGCAGATGCTCCATGTCAATAAGCATAAGTGTAATTCACTCCATTTTAAGTACACCATCTTTGTTTGTATGTGCGTGAAAACCTGACTTTTGGTCAATACTTGGTGCAACATTTTTTGCCGCATTACATGAAAAACACTTTCTCTTAAGCGGCTTCGTGCAAGCTTTACCAGTACTCACATCAATCCATGTTCCCACTCTACCCCGCGTGCTTCAGGTGTTGTGGTTGTTACCTTTACAACTTATTTGTGTGCAATGTTCAGTAGGCTTAGCTTTGCAACCACACACTACTTTGCAAAGTGAATACAGATCACTCCGGCTAATTGTATATCGATTAAATGCATAAAATGCGTCTTGAGCAGTAATTCCACCATAGCCCGAGCTGCCCTCTGCAATTTATAATATTTTAAAATATAATTCATATCAGATTGAATGTTTTTTGAAACAATAAATTTGCAGAGAATATTGGAATTGAATTCCAAAGTATGGCCAATACCATTCGAGAATAATTTCAAACATACGATGAACTGTCCAGTAACTTGGGCTAATATGAATGAGCCCAACACGCAGGGTTTCCTCGGGCTCATCCGTTATAGCCCAAGCTGCCACCTGCTATTAATTACTTTAAAAAAATAAAATACATCAGATTGGGTGTATTTTTAATCAATGGATTTGCAAAGAACTTTGGATTTTAATTCCATTTTAATGCATAGTTACCAACCAAAAATGATTTCAAACGAATGATAAATTGCCCACCAACTCGGGTAAATGAGCCTATCAGCCTAGTATGCAGAGGACTAACTGTCGTTATCATTGCTCTATGATGTATGTTATGCAACAATGGACAAGTTCTCATGAGAAGTTCTCGTTCATTTTACGTAACGGAGCAACGAGAGTGGCAGCCAGAAAGAGAGCAAATGGAAATTTTAGTGACGCAAGCCTCGAACGCTTGCATGCAGTCAGGAAAATCATGTGATGAGCACGAGTGACGCTGTTGACCTGGAGTCGTTCCTGGTGTATGCGTTCGTGTTTTTTTAGATTTAGGCCAGCCGCTCTGCGATGCAACCGTCTACCTTCTTGAAATTCTATGTGCATGATACTGTTCTCAAATGCGAGACCATCACAAATGTAAAAGGGACTTGGCATGCCGACTAAACAGAGCACCGAGTTGCGCCCCTGCATTACACACAGTGCAAATATTGAAGCAGGGGCTTCCTGAATCTTGGCAGCATAGATCCCTGAGGGTCTGCAAAAATCAAGTGGTCGAAACACTGCTTAATTTGCTAAATGGCATTTTGTTGTCGGTTTTAGTCCAGTCAGGTAAAAAAACGAAAAACTTGAAGTTTGTATTATCTCTAAAACAAGCTAAGGTATCTTCTTGGTCTTTTGACAGAAGGTAACCCCCTTGTCAAAGTATATTGTCACATTGAAATTTTTGATTATCTTTTCCCAAAGAAAAAATTATAATAAAAACACTAGTTTTTTTACCCAGGCGAAGAGGTATAAAAAACATTTTCTGGTCAAAAAAAAACTACAGCTCTTTTATCCAAATTTGACTGTTTTCTTTGGTACATGGAAAGTGGAAGTGCTAAATAGCCTTATAATGAAAATCACGGCCAATGAAAATGATACAAACAACATATTGCAAACGTTTCGATAAACTCCTGTTAGCATCATCAGTGCATTGCGAATTGAACTGCAGTTATCATGCTTCAGGTTCTTAGTGGTCACTCAGGAAAGAAACGCTGTGAAAAATGAAAAGCATGAAGGGTTGTTTCGGTAGTGATGTAGTGGCACGAAGCATACGTAGTAACATGACTCAGCTAGATACGCACCGATGGTGATGGCGCGTGAGGCATGAAGCTCTGTTACAAGTTAAAAATGCATGGAGGCATCAACGGATTGTTTGCATTCAGCTCTGGTTTGTGTTCTTGAATCAAAAAGGTTCAAGAATCTGCAGCCTCCGCCAACTGTCACTGCCAATGACCTCAGGGTTGTGGAAGTCAACCCAATGATCTGGGTTGGCTTGCAAGTGTCTGCATACTGAAGAGCTTAGTGACGTTCGATGCTCTTCTATACAATTTATTAAATTGCGTTGCGTTTGCTCAATATAGGAGACACCGCATGAGCACGCAAGCTTGTACACAATGTTAAAATGGTTGAGTAAAGCTTGCCTGTCCTTAATCGAGAACCGGTTTTAAAGCTTTTGAGTACTTTGAAAACAACACAGCTTCATGATCACTACACCCTTGTGTCTTATAAAGCTGCTGAGTTCCTGTCATATGTTATCAGATGCATAACCCAAATACAGTAGTTGCAATGAAACATATTTGGGTGAAGGATAAGGTTCAGCCGGTGCATCAGTTTGTTGCGTGACATCATATTTTCTGTTTAAGAATTGCAGAATGCAATGATCCAAAAAATTGTTGGGGTACCCATTGCAAGATAACATTCGCTTAATGTTCATAAATTCCATGTGCACCAGTTGGTAGGAACTGGCAATGTCATAACCGCGGCGGAGTAAAGAGTTGACAAGGCTTCGTTTCCTGTGCAATAGAATTAAACTCGACCATTTTGAGTACAGACCTGTATGCATCAGTTTCCTGTAGGAAGAAGTAATAAAGCCTGTTGATGTTTTCTCAATTAAAACATCAAGAACGTGAGGCAATTACAAGTTTCTAGCTCTTTGGCAAAGACAATATTCCTGTGAATAGAATTAATATTGGTCAATGCTTGGAATCGAGCCTAGTTTCCAATAAAAGCTTCAGCGAAATACTTTGGCCTAGCAGTTGGGCCCTAGGACAGGTAACACAAGCAAAAATGGCCAAAAACTACTTCACTTGTGATGTCACTAACAAAAAATCCAAAACCCTCAACCAAAACATTTTTTTCAAGTGCAGACTAGGAGACTTGCCGAATCTTTTTAGGGTTTGAATATCTCTCTAGCGCAATCGTTGGAGGAGCTATGGCGTTGGTAAGGCAACCGAAAACTGCTGGTTTTAGGCCGAAATGCAGGTACGATATGTTCGAAGACCGGCTCTCAAAGTGTTAAAAGTAATCCACATTTTTGAATAAGTTTTTTACCGTAATGTAGACTTGTGATGGTTAATTTACAACATGCTTTCATGCAAAAACAGCAATTTACAATGATCACTTCAGTTCAAGCAGTCTTGAGCAGGTAATTAGTATTCCTTTCCAAACTTGCAAAGGTTGGGTAAACTTTTTGGACACCATACTCTCCTTTGAACATTAAATATGCCATTCCTCTGCCTGCATCTGTACGTATCGGCTGGTCTGGACCATAAAAATAATACTTAATACATAGAAGAAGATGCCCATGTCTTTCACAGGAGGCCAATCTCAGAACAAGCAACTTGCATTAGTTGCACTCTCAATTTTGTGCAAGAAGATGTGTTCCAAACTTATTGGTGTTTCATCATCGACATCCTTGAAGAAGACTTTTTAAAGCTGTTCCCAGTTATAGACTTAGTCATTGTTCAAAAACAGCATAAATTTTCTCATATTTACTTGTCTCTGATTTTTATGTCTTCAGCTTTACTGTGGTATGTAGTAGTTAAGAAACTTCAACTGATAATTTTGTGATGCATTGGTACCTGGTTCAACGAACAAGTTCCTCATCTGATTCAAATTTTTCTTTTAACATGCCTTTCTTCTTTTTCTCACTTTGTAACTAACTTTTTTTAAAAACTTTATAGAAAGACTTTTTGTCTGTAAAATCTTTTCCTTTCATAACTACTGTCCTTTTCGGAGGGTGAAATTTCAAGCTGGTCTGCCTCTAGACTTCAAATAGCCTCAAGATTTGTTTCACTGTCTTGAGGAACATGTGTCAAAAATATTTTCTATCTGGATTTGCATTTTTTTCATCTGACTATTGACTTAATATATCTGGCTATATCAATTGCTGCATGCAACTAAATAGTATTTTTTATAATCTGGCCCTTAAGGGTAAACCTACTGTAGCGTGATTCCAGCAATAAAGATTCCTTTCAACATACCATTATTTTCCTCCACACAACACTATTTTGATGCAGTTCAAAAATGCAATTATGATGAGGCTTCATCACCACTGCATTATTACTTTATGGTGTAGACCAGCTATGCCGCATGTGGCCCAGTTGAAGGTTTTGTGCAGTCCAATTTAGGTATTCGCTGTAGTAAAAGTCTCCTGTAAACTGGAAACCTGTCCTTATATTGATCATTTTGAATTAGACATTTTTGATGTGAGTGTTCTTCAGTACCACTTTATCATGTCTGTTAGCATTACAGATAGGATTTGAACGCATTGAGTGCATCAGCTTAAGCTGCATTTAGTTTGCTAACAACAAAGTAGGCCATTCAATGTGCGGCCCTGGTTAAGATAGTGAAAAAAATTTTGGCTCAGTAAGCCATTTGGGTTGGACATAGCTGGTGTAGACCCTGGGGTCTTGAACAGAAAGGCATTTGAAAGGTTTGTAAGAGGGGCATGGGTGTGAAAGCAACATACTGTTGAAAAACAGGATGATCGCAAATAAAATATTTTACTGTTTTTTTGTGTTTGACTGTGAGATTAGCTCAGGCACAATTATCAATGACTAATGCCAAAGGAGACGTGCTTAAAATAGTTTAAGAACCTCTGTTCTAGACTCAAAACAGGGCAATTGGCAATTGCTAGCTATCATTGTAATCAAATACATTTACAATACAGCTGAAACACCAAAAATTAATGAAGGTTCCTGATTTTTTGCAGAGCAGTACTATAGAAAAATTTGCTTTATCTGTTTTACAGTAAAATTATACAAAATGCAAACATAGGGTAAAAAATCTTGTCTGTAACTGGTTATTTTTTGCCCAAGTCAATACATCTGTTTGGTTAAAAACCATCTAAAACTCAAAATGTGAAGTTGTCAAATTTTTGTTGGTATGGTTATGCACAGACATGCGTTACCAAAGCAGATGCCGACTTTGACATGTTTATGTTATGTACTTCTAAAGCAACACAAATGTTCATGAAATTTGTTTGAAACTTTTGGTCCTATCTAATGTCAACATCAATTTTCAAACAAATCTGCTAACCTTATTTAAGAGATTGGGTTGAAACAAATATGTTACACACAGTGTCTCAATGAATGACTATGTAGAACCAATTCGTTTGAAACCTTTTTTCTTTTCAATAGTTTGTAAGGGGTAGTTATTCTTACCACAACATTGAGAATTTTTTTTACCCCACTTGACTGTAGTTGCATAACTGGAATGAATTTAGTATGCTGATTCCAAATCTGATATACAAACTATTTCATCACATCAGGTTCTGAACATGGCGCATTTTAGTGCATAATAAAAAGTTTTGGGGTTAACTATTTGCAGGTGATATGTGACAAATTCAGGGGTTGTTTAGTTGGGGAAAGATTAGGAATGGCACCAATATACACTTCTGATTGAAAGATACAATGCGATTTTAGTTAAAGCCACGTAGGGCATCCAAGTTGTTAATGTGTTATATTGAAACTGTTGGGATTTTAAACCTGACGTGAAAGATTTTACAGTGTTGCATTTTCTAGTGACTTGATCATGTAGGGCATCCAAGATGTCAGTGTGTTATTTTGAAACTGTTGGGATTTTAAACTTGACGTGAAAGATTTTACAGTTTTGTATTTTCTAGTGACTTGATCTGGTTCATTCTACTTGCTGCTTTTCAGTTTGGAATGATGCCATTCAGCAGTCTCCTAATAATACAATATATCCTGGATGTTCTATCGATGCTTGATCAATACGTGAGAGCTCATGTTGCTTTCAGAAATGAAAGAGGAATTGAAGTGACCCATCCTGTCCAAACTGCTCTTCATTATATGAAAACAAGCTTTGCACTGGATCTATTGTCTTGGTTCCCTGGAGATTTGATTGTTTTGACAATGCTTGACTCTCCACTGAGCATGCAACAGTGGCATCTCATTGCTTTGTTGCGAATCAACCGTCTTATACAGTTCAACAAGGTAGGCATATGATTTGTCTTGTTTTATACTGTAAGTAAATTGTATGGAAGTTAACAAAGTTCATGTTAGGTTTGACTGTGTCACCATGGTAGAGAACAATAACTTGAACCAAATATCTCTAAGTCTGAATGATTGCAAAATCATGAGTAGAAGCCATGTGGCTGTCACCTCAAAAGCTTGCAGCAAATCTAAAGTTGTTACTTGTTATGTATCTAAAGTACCATTGATATTTGATCAAGCATAAATGCATGGTTTCATTCTTGATTCAACATTCTGTAATGTGTGTGGAATCCCCCAAATGCAAATTTTTATTTTTAGCAAATATGATGGAAGTTGTTTCAAATTATTCAAAACTACAAAGTTAGTTTTCTTTAGTGTTTAGTTCGCATATTTTATTTAATTCTAAAAGCCTTAGTTTTTGTTTGAAACTACATTTCATATGATTGCTGATGTCTTGCTTTAGTGTTTCATCATTTCACCTGTAAGTTTTTGCTTGCAATTCATTAGACTGAAAATGCATAATTGATGCGAAATCTACTTCCTAGTAAAACACTTTGCGAACAAATTTAGGTGCTTACTTTTGTCTTATATTTCACTTGAATGTGGATACATGCAGTCTGAATCCCTCATGCATTGAAGGCAAAACCAGCAACAAAAGGTGCTCAGCCTTCGCGACTGCCTTTGAAAACAATTGTTCAATCGCAAAACAATTGTTCACTTTTTAATAAAAGCACCAAACTTGCTGTACATGTTAACTGAAGGATTATTAACAATTAAGAATATGGACCCCTCGCAGGCATTCAACCTGCTGAGCTTCGTTGCAATGGAGCCACACTGTCTCTAGCACGCCGTGCCATAGGGCCTGGACGTCTCCACTCAGTGCTCACCTGTCCATCAAGTGCGATTCCACGGCACCTCAAATCAAGACACCCATTTGTACCCGCCACACAACATCTCGTCAGTTCATCTGACAACAACAACATACATGCAGTGACCGGATCACTAATGGAAGGCGGAGTGGGCGGGCACCCCCACAAGACTTCACATTTTCATTCCCGGCACTTATCCCCCTGGAATGATATTCCCAAGAAGAGCCTGGGTCCGGCTTAACCGCCTCCGCACTGGTGTCTGACGTATCCGCTCATGCTTGCACAAATGGGGTATAACCTCCTCCTGCAGCCTGTGAGTGTGGCCCAGAAGAACAAACCATTGACCATGTTGTCCTCCAATGTTCAATCCATCGACCTCCCCGTGGACTGCGTGGGCAGACGGCTCTAGATGATGAGACAATCGAATGACTGCTCAACACATGCCTCGAGACCTAGCGAGGCCAAGCAGTGGACTGCAACAACTCGCTCAAACAACAAGTCAATAATATACTATATCGTTGGTAAATCCACCAAACCCAGAATTGAACAAGCAATTTTTTCGATTATATTAACTGTTCATTATTTCAAACATGATGTTTAATTTTAAATAAAATCAATACAGTTTGAGTGTGCCTGGCAAAATGAGGTTGATGTTGCTGTTAAGAGCTGGTAAGTTTTGGAGTGGAAGTCTATGTTGAAAAAGTTCTTGCCACATTATGTGTGTCTTGATGGTGACATACAGCAGGGTTAGGGAGTCGGAGGTAAAATGTCCGACTCCAACCTTTCCCAAACAGAATGGCTGCTCAACCTCTCCCCAAGATCTTGTGCAACCAAGCAGTGGTTTGAACAACTAGCTCAAAAACAGAAGAATATGGAGACACTCCAGATTTGGCCTTGGTTAGGTTTTGCGGGTATTTTCCAAATTTGCCGACATTTTCCACCCTTCAAGGCCCACAGAAGCTACAATCTAGGCTTTGCATTCTGTGATCAGCCGTAACTCCTGAACTGATCGGGCAAGAGAGCCACTGAAAACATCCCTGGATTCAGATGACAGAAAGGAATCCAGTGAACTTGACATAAACTTACCTTTGCATTTGACATTTTTAGAGAAAATCAAAGTGCTTGTTGCTTGCATCCCATTTAGCTTTCATGATACGTTTTTTTGTGCTTCGCCAATGTCTGAGGAATCCAGTAATGCAATATTTCCAAAAATATGAGTGCGGGATATTTTGGGGGAGACGAATTCAGAAGCTTTAGAGGCATTGATTAGCTTACTAGCCCACAGGGTTAGGGAGTTATGCTGTTTATGCATGGCTTTGTTGCATTGTCTCCATTCTCCCACTGATGCCAAGAGGGTGAAAAATGGGTAAAAGTGGGCTCAAAACAAAATTAACTTCTTGACTGATGATAGGGTGAACTGTTAAAAAGTTTTATCTAAGTTCCAATCTTTGATATACATTATTGCAATAGTAATACAAATCTTTGATATGTATTACTATTGCAATTAAAATCATAGAATTTTTTTAAGTATGTTGTGGTAGAAATCATATTGCTTGTTGACTGCGAAAAAAGATGTTTTACCTAAATTAGCCTTAATGTTCTTACACAATTTTGCTTTTTGTGTCAACAGATTGTTTCATTTTCCAAATTCTGGTTGTCTGATATGCGTGCGCCTCAGAAAGTGTTGCAATATTTTATCTTAGCATTCTATGCTCTTGTTGTGCATCACATCTATACTTGCTTGGCTTTTCTTGTTGCTTGTCCACCACATTTCCGAAATGTAAGTTTGTTTACAGTTTACATTTGCGTCTCATGTATCCTTGGCTTATTTTCCATTATGTGCTCTACGTGTGGCTCTTAGCACAACATTCTTAAAAAACAAGGGCCATTTCAAATTCAAACTAAAATCTTGTCAAAAACTGGTTGAAACAATGCAAATCAGTAAATTTGAAATTGACATTAAGTAATACTTTGAAACTAGACTAATTTATAACATGCTGGAAACTTTGTTGGCTCAAATTATATTGTTTTCAGTTTTCATTTGCTTTTTGTGGAAATAGAACTGAAATGCAGTTTAGATGAAAGTAAAATTTCCATCACGAACCCTGCAACTAAGGAAATCTCATTGGTGAATTTTGAACAAAGCATCACTGCTACATACCATATTTTTTCAATTGTTAGCCGCCCTTGATTGTAAGCCACACAAAATCCTGTCAAAAATTAATGTAAGCCACACTTAAACATAGGTTAACTAGGCCTCTGGCATACTTTTGTATAATAGCATGTTTCACTTTTTGGCAACCTTCGTAACGATTTTTACACCACTACAACTGTCTTCTGTTCACCATAATTCTTCCTGTGATAACGAAAACCAACATTTTATTTCAAGTTCTTGCAGGTTAACGAAAACATACCTTTTATTTAAGGTTGTAGCACCTTCTGCATTGCAAATACAAGTACACAAAACTTCTTTCCATTTTTCATGCTAACTTAAATCAAGAAATACTGCACTGCAAATAAGTATAGCACAATACAGTGTGCAATGAATATTACATGAAGTTTGAAAAAAACAAAAAGACAAAAACGAAACCCTTGAATCAATTTATTTTCTTTTTGCATCTCAACCACATATTCGTTGTTGGAGATGCGCAGCAACAACAGTCCGATGCACTGTGAACAGAGTCTCGTTGCTTGATACAACAGAAAATAACCCTCTGGATTTTTCGATAGATTAAACTCAAATTTTCAGAAAAGATGGAAAGGTATTGGCGAAACATTAATGTTGTTTTTTATGGCAAAGAAACTAGTTTTAAAAAAGTTACAGTGCTGTACACAAAAACTTTGTAACCCTACTGAATGGGACAAAGTTTTGTAACCTACTCTCTTTAGAAGCACATTACTCTGCAGATTTTCATTAAAACTACTTCAAAATTTCAAGGGTGGTGCACGTAGGCATGCAAAATCTATTTTCTGTGCAAAAATGTGAGTACAAAAGTAGTCTTAGTGTAGGGAGCAACTGTCAAGACGTAAGTGCTTTGCAAAAAGTGTAGCTTAGGCCTAGCAAAATGTTGCTGGATACCAAACTGTATAACTAGACAAATTCTTTCTTATATCACCTTAAATTTTCAAGGGTTATGTGGATAGGCACAGTGAACATCATTGTAAATTTTCATTGCAAGCAAATGAGTACCAAAAATGTTATTGTGTGTTATGAAACAAATGTTGGCATCTGACTTTTCTGTAGGCTAGGCCTAGCAAGATGATTTGAGACCAAACCTTATAACTCAAAATATTTTTGGTCAATTTGCATGAAATTTTCAGGAGTACTGTGTCTGGGTATGAATAATATTTGTGGAAATTTTCATTGCAAACAAATTAGTACAAAAAAAGTTACCGCGTTGTCATTTCAATAACGTCTATAGATGTCAATCTGCACAGAAAGTGTTAATGAAAATGTACCTTTTTGTGGAAATGTTGGTATATGGATTGTTTGATTTCTGCAAACTCAGAAAGCAAAATTAGTTAATATTACAAGAAATTCATATTGCAGGAAAAGATGTTATGATCATGAAAAGAGATACCAATTGAAATGAAACTCCTTCAGCGTTTGGATGCTCTTTGTTTAGGGCAACCGTGCCACTTTCACAAGCAGTTTGCAAATTTGGTTTTAATGTGAATAGCAAGAACAAAAGTACTTCGTTTTTATTTAAATGTTAATGCAATTGTTCGATTGTGTGTACAACCGACATGCAATTTGCAATTTTCAAAAAGTGTTGTAGTAGTAGTAGTAGCAGCTTTTTTTCAGTCATCCATGTGTTGCATATCTCTATCAAGTTTGTGTTGTATTTGTTACCTTCAGTGTTTTTCAGTACTGTGGGTTAAAAAATCTTTTACATGTCAACATGTTTTTTTTGAAGAATGACGTATATTACAACTCTACTTATGAAATGGTTGAAGTAAAAAGCCTCTTGATGCCATTTTATTGCCAAAAATCCAGTTGGATCGGCCGCATTGTTACTGAAAGGAAATTTCCTTCTTTGGACATTCTGCATTCAACTTTCGACCAATATCTTGTCAGCTTCTACTGGACTGCAGTTACTTTGGCTTGCACTGGTTATGGTGATGTGTATGCTTATACCCCTGCAGAAATGTTCATATCTACTTTCACTCAGATATCGGGCACAATTTTTTATTCTTTTGTTGTTGGTGAAATATGTGCAAGATTGCAGACAGAGGACATTCGTCGGGGTCATTACAGAGGAAGAATATCTGATATCAAAAAGTTTTTCAAAGCATATGGATTCAAAAAGGAAGTACAAGAAGAGGTAAAACATAAAATCAACCAATAAAGTCCAACAAGATTTTACAGTCACAAAACAGCTGTGTGCAGCCCACTAGGCTGCATGAAGGTTTTGTATAGCCCAGTTTAGGTTTTCACTGTATTAAAAGTTGCCTACATGCTGACAACCTGTTATAATTTCGATAATTTTTAATTTGGCCTGTTTGATGCAGCTGGTACTCAGTGCCACTTTATCACACCTGTACTAAGTGCTAGAGATTTCCATATGTCCACTGGCACCATGGTTCAAAACTTTTTACTTCTTTTTTTTCTTTCTACCCTTGTTACATTTACACTAAACTTTCCTATGAAATCACACTTGTGGAGTGGTTAAAGGGGCCAAACATTTGATACAATTGCAGTTAGGATTCTAATGCTTTCAGTAAATTAGCTTACACCAAATTTAGTTTGCCATGATCAAAGTAAGTTGTTCAATGTATGGCCCTCATCAATAAGTCATTCAATGTGCAGCCCCAATTAACATAGTACCATAATTTTTGGCTCAGTGAGCAATTTCTGTTAGACACAGATGGTCTACAAGCTAATAATACCTGCAAGTTCCATGAATGAAATATACATCAGAGAAGGTATTCACAACGCTTTCTGATGTTTACGTCATTATGAATTCAAAAATAAGTTCAAGTTTTATGTTATCTGATGTCTAGAGCAATAATTTCTGAAAAGTTGGTTTTAGACCCTGTTCATGGATTCCACTTGCAATGTTTGTTTTTCATTCACTTGATGAATCAAGATGAAATGTAGGGTAGTGTTTTTTTTTATATACAACTACTACACTGTGCATGTTGGCGGTTAAAATACAAGTCTAAATCAGCAGAATAAAATGTGCAAATTTGTTATTTTTGCACAATCTAAGCAAAATATATCTTCTTAACACCTTAACACCTTGGCGTCTGGGTGGTTTTGGCGATTTTCGCAAAAACAAACAGCAGTTTTTGGTTGCCTTACCAACGCCCTAGCTCCTCCCCCAATTGCTCTAGAGAGCTGTTCAACGGTTCAAACGGATCGACCAGTCTAGTAGATTGCACTCGAAAAAAATTTTTGCCTGGGGGTTGCGGGTTTTTTGTGAGTGACATCATAAGTGAAGTAATTTTAGGGTCATTTTGGCTCATGTTTATATTTATTTATATATTTATTTTATTTAACGACGACGAGCGGCAGGCCGGAGCCTGAATGTACTCCTCGTCGCGTCATGTCGAGCGAACCAGTTTAAGACGAACAGTTAACGAGAGATTGCAAACAGACGACAAACAATTAACAAAAGATTGCAGGCACGAGTAGACACGGATTGCTAAACTGCAAGCATATAACTAATTATACAACGAGGAAAAAAAAAGTGAAACGGACAATTAAATTGCAGAATAATAAACAAGTTACTATAATAGACAAATCCAAGGTGTTATGGCGAGGTTAAGCGGTTAGTTAATTCAAGATATTTAGAGACAGCGTTTTACATATTGGCTCATGTTGCCTGGCCTAGGGCCCAACCACTAGGCTAAAGTGTTTACTGAAGTTTTCATTGGAAACTAGACTCGAGTGCAGGAGTCTTTTGAGCCTTTGATCGACTTTCTAGCGTTTCTGGTTCAAAAGTTATGATCTAAAATAAACAAATTAATTAACTAATTAGCTAATTAGTCAAATATTTTTACTAACTTACATCACAACTTTTGAACCCGAAACCCCAGCAGGTCATCCAAAGTATCAAAAGACTCGGATTGTAGCCTAGTTTCCAGTAA
>Ga0210059_1005581_pt1 | contig 20224 bp, 17 predicted proteins | sample Ectturendosymbi2_FD_188042 | JGI IMG/M metagenome (GOLD analysis project Ga0210059, IMG submission 188042) | Ecteinascidia turbinata endosymbiont from Florida, USA - Sample 2 (SPAdes) (version 2) | ecosystem: Host-associated > Tunicates > Ascidians > Unclassified | place: Key West, Florida... | reverse complement strand
TTCCCAATGACCTTGAGTTGAAGACCACCACTAAACACCGGGTGCAACAGAAGCCATGCCCGTAGCCATGTTTTAAGGTCTGGGGGGCCAAAATACGTTTTAGGGGAGAAAGATTTTCGTTTTTTACTTTGTTTAAAACAAATTTTTATGGGCTTAAAAAATGAGAGGCACTGCCCTTGAATGCCCCTTGGCGGCTACGGGCCTGAATAAAATACGAGCACTCCCTCCAAGTGCGACCATTGTACTTTGGGAGTTGAACCTAATGTCCATCACGCGGCCGTTTACCACAAGCTCCGAGTGAGTCAATCACAAAAGACAGACGATAAATCTATTCCTCCAATAGATGAATTGACATCAGTGTTACGAGAAACAAAGCCTCAACCTGTGATCCACGACACATGAGACGAGTATGTCCTGCTGAGCCAGTTGGAGGAGACACAGTTGTGCATGCCCAGGGCGTACAGGCCGATCTCAAACGCGGCCAGGACCAGGTTCCTGTGGACGCCAGACTGGTTGTTGCCCTGAGGTTGCTGGAAAAGAATTGTTCAGAAACCAATTAAGAAAATGATAAACGAAACGAAATAACACGACGACCGCCTTTAACATGAAGTCCAGCTTGTCAAACCAGGGTGTTATGAGGCATGCAGACAAGTGATTGAGTCTCGATTTGGGAGGCTACAGGTCTCGGTCACAATCCTATTGCCTTGAGACTTAGAATACTCGAAAAATATGGCTTGGCAAAACTTCCGTAATTCAACGTGTTTATTTTTCTGTTGTATCTGGTCTGCAGGTCAGGAAAACCACAACAGGTAGGAAAATGCCCAAAATTCGAAAGAATTTCAGTTTTAAACCGGTGATGACATTGTTTTCAAAATTTTTATAAAAATTTTGGCAAAATTCACAAACTTTCAAATCTCGAAAGTCTCGGTCTCGAATTTCAATTCTCGAGTCTCGGATTTTTGGGAGTCTCGGGTCTCGGAGTTTAAGTCTCAACCACATCACTGATGCAGACTGCTTGAAATCAAACACAGGCAACTGGTTGAAACGACACACCAAATCAGACACTTGCAATTTAGGTAAAATTTATTTAACTAGTTGCAGTTGCTTGCAGTGAGTGACCAGAACCACTGGTTAGATTTGCATCTGTTCGTTTCTTAGCAACCAAAAAATGAAAACAGGAAGGTCAACACAAAAAAATCGTGAGCTAATTTAGAGGGGCTTCTTTTCTAGCGAAAAAAAAACGAAGTTTCATTTCAGAGCAGTTGGTCATAGCAACTTGCGCCTCACACGCAACCGCGAAATCTGCAGAAAAAAATAAGAATTGCACCACGACAGAATACCTGCATGAAAAGTGACGTGCTGCTGTTGCCACCCGCCTTCACCAGAACGTTCTTCGCCACCTCGAAAAAGAAATGTGCCGCAGCTTCGGAAGGTTGGTTGGGAATGTCAGGCACATTCACTGAACTGCGCCCGCGTCCCTGTTCGAGAACACAGGCGCGGCTTGAAAGACTGCGGTTGGTTGAAATTTCTCTCTGCCCATTCAAGCGTATCTCTCTGCCCATTCGAGCGTGACGATTACGTCAATCTTTCCGCGTTAAACGAAAAACTTATAACAATTCGTACAAAGTGTCGGGCAGCTTGTTTCACACAGCGACTCCAGGTACATTCAGCAAAACCGGTTAAGATCATGGGCGTCGGGAAGATTTTTTCAATGGGGGGCAATAGTGGATTTATCAAGGAGGTTGCCAAAAATATTTCTTCCAGGGATGAGCCAACAGTGGCAAAATTTGTCAACTCGAAACTCAGAGAAAAATATTGTTCTACTATAAAGTTAAAAGAAAATAATTGAATTAAAAAATCTACGGCGATTGGTGCCCCTGCTCCCTTCCGACGCGCATGGTTGCGCACGAAGATAATAGTCAAAAAAGCGAGTAACGACGTGCGCTTTGTAACCGCCATGCTAATGCACAAAATGGCGACAGAATTTCACACATAACTGTAAAGCCCGCTGAGTAAGAAACGACCAAACGTTCATTCCAGCTAACCTTTCGAAAAGGGAAGTTCGGTTTGTTTGGGTTCCCGGCAGGCATGACCTGAGCGAGGGGTCTTGGGGGAGAGCGGGTGGAGCTCGAGGGCCGCTGGCTGTCCCCGTTCCTCTTATTTTCACTCGAACTGGTGCCGATCGAATCGCCGCTGCTGCTGCCACCACTTGGTGCGCACAGGAGAGGAAACATTAAAACGTGATACACAAGTAGATGACGCAACAATGCCAGCGCGCGCTATTCAATTTATTCCGTCGCTAATAAACCATTTTTTTCGCTGTTGTCTGCATTTTGCAGCAAGTGCTAATATAAACTTGTTCATTTTTGTTTTTAGCGCAAATGCTTTTAACAAAACATTCTGAACTATTAAAGCTTGGTTTCAAAATTTTGCGAGAAAACAAAGTCGATGCCATGGTCAGGTGTATGACAAGGTCGCCATCAAGCAACTTGTGTATCAAAATAGCATAAGCAGCTATGAAAGGGTGGTCAAAAACGCCACTTCTACCAACTATCATCGATATCTACCACAAACAAACACGTGTTCGTGACAGCTACGAACGACATCACACACGGAACCGCTGCCGTCACTTCAACAATGCATTTTTCAAATTTTATCAATTTCAAGCCAGAGATAGGTCGGCAACTTGCACCTACCTGTCGCTGCTGGGGCTAGAAAGGCAGCGCGACGAGGGCCAGTCGGAATTCCCCGGTTGGGCCCCGTTGGACGCCGAGCTGACCGGTATATTCAGGTTCCGGCGCCGCAACCTGGGGGAGGTGTCGCTCAACATCGCCTCCTCGGACGCCGAACTGTTGACGTTCGCGATGTCTGCGATGACAAGAAAAGATGCTTGGCAACCGCGTCGATTTTCTCATGACGTAAACAACGCCCTATTGTCTGTGAATGTGTTCGATTGTGACGGAACACAGCGACTGATTTTTCCACCGGCCTTACTTTCGAGCGAAAAATCTACTTTTAACAATTTTCTAGCGAAGGCGAAATAAAATTGTAAAAGAACGTCAGCATGTTTCGCACCTTTACCTTTAACACGCGCCCCACCATTTAAGAAGCTATGTATCAGTAACTGCCAGACGAGCCTCAAAAACGGAAATCTGCTATTTTCTATTTAGCGATGTGCAAATTTCATGTTTTTCATGTTCACCCAGTTAAACAATGGAGATATTTTTGTACAGTGAGGAAAAACTTTGTTTAGAGAAGGTGTAAAAAAGACTTTTGCGTGGTTGAAATTTCACTTAAGCTCAATCGAACTTTCGAGCTATTTTAACCAAAGTCTGACCTTTTTCCCACGAACTCAACACGACGTAAATGCCAGCACACATTGCCTCGGGCAAATTGCACAACAATGTCAATAAGTCTGACCGAAAATCCACATCTTCCAGTCAAAATCCAGGGCTCCCCAGGGAAATCACTTAACTCATTAGCTGAATTAGGCTTTGGAGAAAACCAAACGAGGTGCAAAAACCACGGGCCAAGAATACAACTTTTAAACTCAAAGTATTCAGCAAAAGGAAGCATTTGTTGCAAAACCGCCTTAAATGCTTGTGAGCTCGGATAAGAGCGTACGTGGTAGAAACAACGACCTACGCAAAAAAAACTTTTCTGACGTCATGCAGAACTAAAAATGTATCCATTTCGTAGAAAAATTATGTTCAGATTCTATTTGAATAAGAGCTGATGATGCCTACTGTAGTAGCTGATGATGCCTACTGTAGTAGGCGAAATATATGCTCCGTAAGATCTTAAAGTGTATGATTCTTTGCTGAGAAAGGACTTCTTTCCATGGACAGTGCTTCGTACAAAAAAGGTGATTTGCACGAAAAAATGTGTCAAAAACTCGAGTTTTTTTCGATTTTCCCCGCGTCCGGTCGCAGTGAGCTTTGAAAAAAAAACTCACGGTGTTGTTTCCGCTTTGGACGAACAGAGGGGGACTTCCACGATAGTTTGGCTTCCCGACGGGGGGGGCTGCACACAGTCGACGATGAAGGGTACTCGTCATCACATGACGTGGACGACTTGACGTCACCGTGAGGTCCAGAAGGATCGACGTCACCTGCAGAGAAAAGAGTAAATATAGAAACTGTGTGCACATGGGCGTCGGGTGGCAGGGGGTCTTGGCCCCCTGGATTTTTTAAATTGATATTTTCCTATCAACTTTTTCGGAGAAAAACGCTTTTTTCTTAGCTTCGAGTTGGTAAAATAAAATTTCACCCTCGTTGCCCCCCTGGAAAAAATGTTTTGGTTCAAGCTGGAAAAATCCATTATTTCCCCCCCCCTGGAAAAATCCTTCCGACGCCCATATTTGTGCATCAAAGTGGCGCTCATTCAAAATCTCATTCGCTTCAGGTTCAAACATGAGGAATATTTGTTTCATGCACAGACATATTTTTCTCGTAGTTCTTATAGAATGGTGATTGGAAGCCGCAGCGTATAGAAACGAGCGCTGTTTCTAAGTATGCCTTGAAACTGTCGGTAAAGTTTTATTGCCCGGGGCAACCGGTACATGTGACGTCATCATGTCTACGTACTTAGCTGGTGTCTGTCCTCCGCTCTGCTGTCGTCATCGTCTGTGCTTTCATCCGCTCTGGCAAACGTGCTTTGCTCAGATGTCTGCAAAGGAAGATTTTTGCTGTTTTTTGGACGAACAGAAACATGAAAAAGCAGTAATGCAACACAAGCATTGAGCAAGTTCCACAAAAACAAAACACACATAAAAAAGCACAATTCATTTGTCATTATCCTGCTTTTCAACAATATATCGCTGTCATACTCGCGCCCCCCTTTTCGAACCTCTCGCGCCCCATTAGGGGGCGCGTTCACCCGTTTAAGAACCCCCAGGCCTTAGATGAACCAGATTTCATCTTGCAGCCAGTAACTTGACGAAAAGCAAGCAGAGTGACAAACGAGTCCAAGCGAGTCGCTTACCCGAGCGAATCCACTCGTGCTCGGTTCATTCCGAGCTGAACTCGGCTGAGTCGGGCTGGAAGCGACAACGTGTGACGTTGTCGTGGCAACGGAGTGGGGAGCGCGTCGCGCGGAGCCGCTGGAGGAGCAGGAGGGGAAAGCGGAGGAGGCCCGGAGGTTGGGGGCCAGGGACTTGTCCAGGAAGTTTTGTAAAATCTGTCACAAAAACGAGGGCGCAGTTGAACAGCAAGATCGTCAGCACTGGAAGGAGGCGAGTGAGAAACAAGCAAACACAGAAGCCAAAACAGCAACGTTTGCATTGACACACAAGTGAATAAGTAAGTTTTATTTTCAAACGGAATCCGGAAGCTTTTTGATTTGCTGATGGAAGTAAATCCGGTCGTAATAATACAAGGAAAGGAATCAAACGTGAATGCAGGCAGGTCTGCATCAGAACTTTACTTTTTTTTACGACACGCAAACAGACAACTTTGCCAACGACGCAGAGTTAGAAGCAAGCTCACCAGTCTCAGTTTGTGATGCTGGTCCTTGTACAACTGCAGCATCTGCATGGCCAGCTCCCCCTTCTGTTTACGGGTTCCTTCGCAAAGCAGTGGATGCTCCGCCTCGGACACGTTCACCTGCACGTGACGTCAGATACGTGGACGATTTTCGTTGGCCGTGACCAGAAAGCGTGACCAAAGCGCAACAGTAGTGTCTAAAAGCGCATGACGACCTTTCCTACACGCGTCATTAAAAAAAATTAACGGATTATCTTGTGGTCGGAAAATTAAATTCAATGGTTTCAACGCCATATTTTGAGTTCTTCCTGGTTGTGTGAGTACAGCTTGCATTTGTATGAAAGTTTCGTGAAAAAGACGAGATGAAGTGTAGATTTAGAAATGGCGCAAAAAGTTCAAACAGGAAAATCGTTGTTTGTGTAAAGCCAGTGAATCTGGACAAGCACTAGTATTGGAAGAGATACTTGAGGAAGTTGGAGAAAAATTTATGCGAAACCCAGTCCAAAACTGTAAAGATACACATGACTGAAAACTCAGGTACGTGAAAGTGTTATCACAAAAACCACATGCGTTTGAAATCGTCGATCTAAATTCCATGGATAAATCTTGTCCTATTAAAGATTAAGTTTGTTTGGTATGCCTGGAGTTTGCAATTACTCAGAGATATGTATCTCAAATGGTAGCAATATTTTGGAACACGCTATATAGCTCCTAAACGAACTTGCTGTTTACATTAACAGCTTGACGACTGAACGCTTAACGAAATAGAAAAACACACGTGAACCAACAGCAACACTACAACGTTCTGCATTCAACAGCGCTGGCAGAAATGTACCTTGAAAGAAAGGGCGTTAACCGCAGCAGAGAATCCAAGCTCTTGATCAGGTGGCGACATGTTTTCGCGTCGAGATGAAGCCGTGTTGTTTCTACCGCTTGTGGGCGCTGAAATGCAAGACTCAAACCTTGGACAATCGCTCAAAAGCAAAGACACTTCACGCTGGACATTAACAAATGCTGTGTTGGTGTTTCGACAAATCGTACTGTCAACAAGCAGGTAAGATTCGGCCGAATCCGTGGAACAAGACTTATACGAAAACATAACTTTGGCAGTTAACGTGTTTTGATATTTACTATGACGACGTTTTTTGATATTTAACATGACATACTGCATTTCATGTTTTTGGTTTCGCACCTTTCACTCCAGGAAATAGTATGAGCGAACAGGTAAACATACACAAACCAACCATTCAAATTTTAAAGAAGCTGATACAGGGTAACACTTAAGCACAAAAATGGCGCCTTTATTTAAATTAATTTAATGGCATACGTGGCTGGCAAAACGCATCGAACAAGAAAGTGGCCAAAGTCAGTGGGAGAACGTGCTGGAACTCTTGGCTCGCGTCAACAGATGCCAGCGCGTGAGCTTTCTCACGAAGCCGAGCCACTTCTCTGATTCCCAGCGGCAGACGCTTCATCAAAGCGGCGAGCTCCCCCTGCTGGTAAAAAAGCTTCACCTGCAACAGACAGAAGATGGCGCTGTTGGTTAAACCTGTTAATTATTATTTGTCGGTAGCAAAATGGACGCAATTTTACCATATTTCAGGATTTAGTTGAAGTGCAACCAGTAGAAAGCATGTTTTGTAGTTACAGTACGTACAAATCGGACGATTGCTTGAGAAAACGCCAAACCTTACACTCAAACAAGGTAATCAAACGGCAAAAGTACAACATGCGACAGAGCAGCCACACGCAACATGTGTTGTTGTTAGGAGACAGCAGATCAAGCAAATCTGAATTTAGTTCACTTCGCTGGGCGGATTGAGGTCGCCATTATATTAGCAATAGTGGCTGATTGATTTGTTGTGACACCCTAAGAACCCAAAGCACGTAAACCAAACTTTGTACGATGGCTTGAATTCAAACAGTGGGTTCCAGGTGTGGACAGTCTGACGTTGAATAATCGATCACTTTAAATCTGAACTCACGCGGGACTTCAAAGCCAAGGATTAAAAAACCAGGTTGTACACGCGAGTTGGAAAAATCGACTGTTTACACAAGTTGGAAAAAACTCTGTTTGCACGGGTTGAAAAATACCCGGCTGTTCAAGCGAGTTGAAATATACATCCAGCAACAGCACTGCATCAGCGAAAAACAGCTCACCTCCAACGCTTTGCTGCAGGCGGAGAGTCGCTTCAGTTCCAATCCGTGCAAACCGACCCGGAAGGCGAGGGTGTGGTGGCGGGGGTGCTCGGACAGGACTGTGCAGAGGAAAAGCGCCCGTTGCAGCGCCTTGCAAGCGTAGATGGTGCTGTAGCGCGTCCACAGCTTGCGATTGCCCTGAAAAGTGCAAGCGTCAGCTGCTGAGAAAGCTGCACAAGTTAACAGGGGTTCCCAAATTGCAGTACATGCACCTCTAGGGGTACATTTGCCTATCCGAAGGGGTGCGTTTATTGTACAGCCGCAACAAATTAACTCTGAGACATAAAACGGTGTCTACCTTAATTGTTTTGAAAATCTAAAAGTTTTATGAGAAGTTCAGTAGATCTTTGTTATTTTACTCAGCTTTTTGTCATGAGAAATTTTAGAGGTACGGGTTCATCTGTCGAAAGGCTGCAGGGCTACATGGCCAGAAAAAGGTTGGGCACTCCTGCAAGTTGAAAACCGTCGCGTTTCGATTGAAGCTCTAGTTTGCACAAGATCGCGTGCGATCGTTAAGGACCTGACCTCGTTCGTGCGCTGCTCCCGGCAAGAAACGGCGCTGGAGCAACGAGGGGTCGCTTCAGGAGCAATTTGAACGAAAAGGCCGCTGCGGGCGCGTCCTTATTTCAATTGACGCAAAAACCGTTGACGGCGATCAGTGTTTGCACACGCAAAGCGAAAAACGCCGGTATCATCCCAAACACTCCACAGATCATGCCACAGACGAAGTACGGTCGCGCACGGCCATTAATGATTGATTTTCTACGCGTGGCTGACTCTCTCCGCGCTCACGGGAAACCAGCCTATCTAATGACGACGTGTGGTCCAATGGCGTGCTACATTAAAAAACACATCTGACGCAGTTTGAAACGATGACGATCATTTTTGAGCAGGTCGCCTTTAAGTCGTTTTATTATCACAGACTTCCAGTACCTGCAACGATTTCGGTTCCTTAATCAGTTCTTCCGGTCGACTGAGATACTCTTCGGCGAGGCTGATGGCCATCTCGCACGCCTCCCTCGTCCTGCCGTGAGTGTAAAGCGACTCGGCCCTGCGATCAATAGAAGACGGACAGGTCGCGATAAGAAACTCGCCCGTTCCCGAGTTAAGATTGAAAATCAGCTCGTAAGAATACGGGCGTCAGTTGGTGAAGCAAAAGGCGTTTTATTGTTTCAGATGAAACAAGAGCCAGCGCGTTGCATCGTTACATTCCAGTATCCGGCGCAGTCCAGTCCAAACCGGTTTCGGACTTCGGCAAAGTTTACCGTTCAATGTGCAGCACAAAGTGTACAGACGTGTTTAGATGCTGTGAGTTTCACAAACTTGTGGCGCCACTCAATTTTGCAATCGTGTGACACTCAGAAATGCCCAAATCCAAAACTTGATATCATCAGTGACGAAAATGTGTGAACAAATCTGTTGATTTAAAACGGCTTCCGAGCTTCAAGAACGTGCACAACTATTTCCTAACTTAAATGCGGCACCTGAAATTGCTCTTATTTGCACCGCAGTAAGCGTACAACACAGTTTGACAGCCCATCGATTTACAATAATTTGCATAATGCTGCTACCACAAGCATTTTTCCGCAGACGATTCAAAACCCCGGTGAGTGATTCATACTTCAAGCGACTAAACCAAACTTTTGTGCTATTTTAACCAAAAAAACGGCAATTTTTCATCAAACGCCTGTAACATCCGTATGCCAGTCCACGTTGCCAAAACATGTAGCGCTACAGAGTAAATAATTCTAACATGAAAACACACGATTTCTAATTTAAAGACCTCATCGAAAACTTATGGGAAATATACAAAACAGATTAAGATTCAAGTATTTCAGGTGGTAGTAACGTCCACAAGACATCACGGCAGTGTTCTCTCCAAGGTGCGCCAATGTTGTAAAGCTTCCCTCTAAGGCGCGCCAAATTGTAACATTCAAAATTTTAATACCGTGTACATATATTTCAAAGCCTTTTAACGCTTGAAACGCTTCACTGGTTGTGTGTCCACATGGTCGCGCAATTGCACGCGCACTAAAACAAATATTTGCTCAGTGCAAAATTTTCTTGGAGAGAACACTAACACTGCATCACGGCGTCAGACAAAAGCTGCCAGGACTTGGCACAGCAGGTCTTTCTAAAATGCACGTGAATAGAGCGCAGTTTCAAATGTTGTCGAAGAGGTTGAAACAAAAGATGTTTTTTTGCTGAGTTTTGCAAAAAACAATATGTCAGGCGTCTCGCACCATCTCCTTTCGATGAACAAACTGCAGAGAACTTCGCTTGATTGGTGATTTGCGACCAGCCGGGGTTTGTCGAGAGGTGATAGAAGTTTGACAATATTTTGCGCACTCAAGAATTGCCTAGCATTTCATGAATCGTCGCTATGCGACGAGGTGAAGCATGAATATAAACCGGAGTAGCCCCCAAATGGCTGTTAAAGTTCAATCAAAACACTACCATCATACAAAAGGGGTGAATTTGCCACGATTTGCATCTAAGAACGATTTATCGGAAATTGCAGGCTCACAATAACAACCCGTCAACGACGGACCAAGAGAACTTTACCAACAGCAACTACATCTGCTCTTGATGCGTGTCACGCATACCCACTCACTGCACGCGGGGTGCCAACAGCCGGCTGCTCAATTTGCATTTTAGCAGCGGGTGACCAGGTTCGGTGCAGATAGAAAGTCATCGATCCGCTTTCACGAGCAGCGGAACGACAGGGCGGTCTGACAGCGCAGAAGATGAGCGCTAATAAGACGCCGCAGTCTGTAAGACGCTTCATCGTGACATGACGCCAGTTTCATGACGGAGACCTTTCAAAAGTTACCAAGCAGAGTCTGCTCGAGTACAAACCTCGTGAATAGCGAGTCGAGCTCCATCCTGTACTTCGCTGACTCGGACTCTTCTGCGACCTCCTTTGCTTTCGGGGTCAAATCGGTCGAAGCGTGCCTGGGGCCTAGTTAAGAGCAGTAGCAAGAGAGGCGTGATATCATGTCGGGCTAGAATACTAGTGCAGGTTACCGACGGAAATACTACGCACTGATGACACTACTTTACCGGCAAAACGCTGGCAACGCATTTGCGGCATTGTTTCAGGCGCGAGGTGCGTATCGCATTACGTTAAGTAGCAAGTCGCCTGATCTACAACGACCTTATGAACTTGTTCAGACCAACCAACTGAACACACAGGTATTTTTAAGGAGCAGAGAAGGCTTGTAATCTGAAGAAACACTGACACGAACGAAATCCAACAAATCTTTAACTAAACTACATTGCAATGTTGGGGAAAATCACCCAAATTCCAGAAAAAGAGAACTCTAAGGTTTCATTTGTACATTGGTTTCACTCTCGTTGCAAACGCGCGACAAAACGTTCCTTTTTTTAAATTTAGCGCGGTCGACACTCCCAAAGCAGCCATGAAGCAACATAAAACATACAAAAAGCGATAAAATATGTGACTAGATCAAAACATAACTATGTGGAGGCTGCTAATGTGGCCATGAAAACTAACCTCCATTTTTCCAGAGGTCAGACTGCTGTGTCTTCAAAAAGGTGTTGCTCGCTGCTGAATAAAAAAACAGGTTCTAACCGGTTTTGACTGGAATAACGTGGAAACGTATTTAACGGATCTTGAACGCATACATGTTTCTGATGTAAATTATGAAAAATAATAACGGGAACGTATGTGAAGATTAACTGTTAATACAGATAATGCCGTCATATATGAGTCATTTAGCATGGATGTAAGCCAAACACCTAACGCGGAGTGCTGTAAAGCGTTTAACCACATCTTAGAGCCCAACATATTGAAAAAGGCGCTTTAAGTGCCTTTTTCTTCAAGAGCACGCAATCAGTAGCGGGACACGTGTAGGAATAGTAAAAAATTAATCATAACTGCCATAAACTAACAAATTCTGGAGATTATATTCATCTACTGTACGTCGATAGCATGTGGTTTAGGTAAAACTGAATGCATCCACAAACCATGTTTAATTGCATGGCACTCTGTGTTTCGCACACCAATACTTAGGGTTTTTAAATAGAACGTCTCAAGAGTAAGGGTTTTCAAAAGCGCCGGAAGGCCTATTAGAATTTGAAAATCAACATAAAGAAACAGTGAAGATCACAGACGGCCATCAATTGGATTAAACCGGTACAGCTGTAACGTGTGAATGACATGACGCAAATGCACAAACATCAGGTTTCGCTGCAAACGAACCCAGCAAAGATGCGTTGGTGTTAACCAACTCGTTGTCATCTGATGACGAATGGGTGAATTGCACAGGGGAGCAGGCCGATGAGCCGTCGTCCGACGTGAAGTCCAGAGGAGATTCCGTCACCTCCCAATTGCGGGCTTCTGCGCAGAAGACGTGTATGGTTGGCGAGGAGCATGTCGCTTTAAGGGATCGTTAGTATTTGGAAAGCAATAAATGTATTTAAACCTATCACAACGCAGTTAGGGAATCGTTATCTTTGCCGTGGACGTTAAAGTCTACAATAGTACTGACTAGCTTGAATACAGCCGACATTAAATGCACCGACATAAAAATTTGATGCTTTGCTTTCCTGCTGTAGATCAGTGGAAAAAAGACCATCGCATTCGACCAGCAACACTCTCCATGCATATTTTCGAGCAGGGGCGCATCCAGGGGGTCTGTTTCGCTGTCACAACAGGCCTATTCCCAGGCTTGTCCATGGGAATGGGATTCCTATGGCAATCCCATGGGAAACGTCCCATGGGATGGGATGGGACAGCACACATTTGTATTTCCCATGAGACTCAGAAATAGAATGAGAGTGTCAGAATGTTACTGAATTGTGATACTTAGACTATACTTCTGAATTTTAAAGTGAATAAATTTTGTCGTTTTGCATGTCTCTCTGTACATGTAGTCCTATTTAGTAGATACTAAACCTAAACTTTCATAAATTTAATAATTTTAATTGAATTGTATTCCATATTAATAATATAATAATGTTGTGGGAGTCCCATGGAATGGGACAGGCATAAATTGCTATGGGATGGGACTGGGACAGATAAGTATGTCCCATGGACAACCCTGCCTATTTGGTCAGGCTATATGCGCCACCGTGTGCGAGGATGCAGCTTTCTTCAGACTCAGTCAGTTTTCTATCATTCAGATGTCGCCAGTCAGGCCTGCATTCGTTTGTAACACTCACGAAACTCCGCGAACAACCACGAAACTTCCCGAACAATCGCGACACTTCGCGAACACCTTGTGGTCACCATTGCGTGCAGTAAATATTTACCTAAATGCATGTTTTCGATGTCGCGCTCAATGCACGAATCGTCGCTCGCGCTTTCGGCGTCCGCGGTCTTCCTGGACAATCGCGACCTGGAGGCGGCCGATGGCCTCAGCTTCCGTTTGATGTCCTCTTTGATAGGTTTGCTCTTAGGGGGAATGTCATAAAAACAGGCTCCCAACTCATCCTGAGAAAAGATGTCAGTGATTGGCATTGCTCCACCAACGAACGGACGGACTTACGCACGATTTAAAACTGCGAATCAATCCGCACAGACTGTTTTCACGACTCCTCGAGTCTGCTGGAAATGCTCCGTAATAATTTTTTTTTTTTAATTCAGGTGACAACTGGCGGCAGGAAATTTGCTTCTTGCCGGGACGGTTGAAGTGAATTAATGCTCTTGCACAAGGAGCGCTACGGCGATTTACTCGGTGGTCGTGGATCGAACACATAACCTTCCAATTGAGAGGCGGACACTCTTCCACTGAGCTATCGCCGCCATCATTATATCTACCCTAGTCTTACTCGCAATGGCCAGAAACGCAGGACGAGCAGTTCCAAGGTGTTTTGACATAAACATCTGTCGGGGAAATCCCGACCGACAGAACTTACTCGTCACGAAATCGATTTGTCATACGACCTGGCAATCAATCAGCGAATCACGTATTGAACAGCGGTAAAAACACTCTGAAAAAAGGGGGAGACCACGCATCTACTGACTTTGCTGGAGTTATGGTTGTTGTGGGCTGCTTGTGCGCTGCTAGCCTTCTGCGCAATCTTGTTGGAAGAGACAGAGGGCTTGGTTGAGCAAGCTTTCCTCGCAATGTGACTGCAAAGCGTGATCTCCGTTCCGACCCAGTCGAACGAGCAAGCTTCAATCGCCGGCTTGAATCCCTCGAACTGAAGCAGGTGGCTTTCCTTGTACCTGTACCGGGTGAAAAAAAAAACAACAACTCAACAATGCGCCGGTTATAACGAGTTGACGCTTGGTTCCGATGGTGAAAGAACAAAAGCACGGGAAGCGAAAGAAGGGATTTTGATGTGGCGCAAAATTGAAACGCCTAAACACAAGTGCGATTGACAACGATTGCAAAAATGAAAGCGAAGTGAATTGAGCCTGGATGTTTACTGAGCATTCAAGACGCTGACAACCGGGTTGGCGTCCAGTCTACGCCATTACCGGCAAGAAAACATCATTTGCTATCCTGTACGTTAATAACCCGAGAATCGCCGGCCGGCGGTCGGTTCAGTAAGCGCTGACGCATCAGGTCAAACGTCCACAGCTGATCGGACCACGCACAAAGCGTCCCTTATCGAGAGGTTGTTGACGTAACGATTTCCACCGCCTGTCATCGCTGCTGGACCTTAACATTGCTTAGCACACGACAATGCCGAACCGCAGTTGGCGACTGCGTCTTAATGGGTGCTGGGTTTTGTTCAAAGGCCGTATCGACACTGCTGGAGACGGAAAAGCACCGTAATGGACGAGAACGTAACTGCGCGGTCATTACTGCAACAGCTGCGTATCTGCCAAACGTAGATAACCGATCAACCAATCAAAAATCTAGATCACAGTTTGAAGCCTTATAATGCAAACAATATGAATGAACGTTCGATCTCTTGAAATCTTTGTGTCCGATGGCGGTCACGGCCATCGGCTATTAACTGGAGGTTGGGGTTCTCAACAGCTCTCACTTTCCACGCTTGATGATTTCCAGGGTCTTGTCGTGGAAATGCTCCAAGCGCTTCTTCAGCTCTCGTTTCTTGCCGTTGTTGCGGTCGAATGCAGGGTCCAAGATCACCAGTCGCCACAGGGTTACGATCTGGAAAGTATTCCTCGTCAAAAACGCGACATGGTGACGATAAACGAGTGAGAACCGCGCGAAAGGCAGCAATACAAAGACAAGGTGCGATCGGCTTCCTCGCGACCTCATTGCTACCAGCAGTCGCGGGATGAAGGCACGAACAAATACGATACGGCTGTTCCGTTTGACATACCCTCAAAGCAAAAGTTCTTAAAGTTTGCCTCAATTCAATACCCTCAGGGGATAGTTTTTTACAATTTTTTTGTTTTTAAACTTCGTTGATAAAGGATATCCAGATTGACTTGGGGTATCGAGGCGTTAAAATTTTAAGGATCACTGCCTTAAAAGTAAAATCAGAAGGCACCGAGTAAAGCCTGTTAAAGCCATAAACTTTGCGTCAGTGGTGGGAAAGCATACGTCCTGCACATCATAAAGTTTGGTTGCAACAACACGTTTCAAAACAACTTGCTTTTCAGCTTCAGTTGCGATTGATGGCGCTTCTTAAAAATGAACAAGGTTATTGAAAACGACAAAATATTCCGATCCGACGCTCTCCGGACTAAACGAATCTCTTTACTCAGAAAAAAACAGCATTTGACTAATGGTACAAGATCCTGCATGAAAAAGGTCAAGCAAATAAGATCGTCCGCCTTGACACGAAGTGAGACAAGGCCAGCAGTGTTTACTAAATACTAAGCGCTAACCACGAAAAGCGCGTCTTCAGCTTTTCAAAGCTTGTGCAACGTAACATGCACAACAGCAATCGACGACAAGTCGCGCGCGCCACATGTAAAAGCAACGCGCTGCTGCCGCTGCAAGCAAGCATCGCACCACCGTATCACGGGCGTCACACCTCGTCGCACATGCTCGCCGCTGCGTGCTGGGCGATCTCGGAGCTGATGTTGTTCGACGGCCGGTGCGAAGTTGCTTGTCCACCGCTGCCGCTGTGCAGGTACGCCGATGATGTGCGCGTGTTGTACCACCAGACCGCAACCTGACAAGAAAACGTCGGGCTCATGAGCCGGATGCTGGATGCTGGGCGGGCGCCACCTTTTTTCCTTTCGTCACGGGCGAAAACTCGCGCGCGTCTGTGACGTCACTTGCGCGCTGATCGGTGGCGCAGGGAGTAAGGATGGGGCGACGTGAGGGAAGTGCCCCTTTTACCGATGTATTTTGCAACCACATGACGGCGGTGACCCGTTTGCACCACGTAAAAATTTTGTCATGTTTTTCAAAAATTCACCCGTAGAAAATCTTTAATCTCCACATGTGAATTTTGTTTTCGTGAAACAAACTTCCTTTTTGCAAAAAAGTATATTTTATTTGACAAATTACTTGAAACTGAATGCAAAACAACACAAGCACATTGTAGGATAAACAAGGTTAACATTGATTATTTAGATTTTAAAAAAACTGCCGTAAAAAGTAAACATGCCACATATGAAATTACAGTTCACGGGTTATTCGCAAATTTCAATGGTAAACACTTGGTTGGTGGAGTTGGCCGCAGAAACAAAAAAACTCGTCACCAAATCTTTTTTCTTGAAAAATGTTATTTTTGTGAAAAAAATTTGATCACGCGACCTACTGTGTTCTGTGATAAAAAATCGGTAAGAAATAATTTTAAGAAATAAAAACCCTCTGCGAAAAAATAATTTTATTCAAGCAAACTGAAACAAATCAGAAACATGTAAAGAAACGCAACTGTGCAAATAAGCGCGATGACTTTGTACACGGCGCGTTGTACACACGGCGCGTATTAAAAAATTAGAGAAATTCAATGCGCTTTGATGAGCCGCTGTCACGTGGTTTCAACGTAGTCCAACCGGCGACAGATCGACTCCGCGCACAGCAAGTTAACACAGCACAGGCAGCGATTCCTGTGGGCTTAGACTTCAGGGGTCACTAACCTTTTTGAAACTGAGAGCTACTTCTTGGCTATCGGTTAATGCGAAGGGCTACTAGTTTAAAACAAACTGTTGAAACAAAAATCTTGCTCGAGTTACCTGTTGTTATTTTATTAATATTATTAATAATGGTGTTCATCTATGTGAAGACACTGATCATATTGATGCTATTTTCGGAACAGACCCGAGGGCGCTATGTTGTTGACGCCCTGGTTTCAAAGGAGCTTGTACATCTTGCAAACGAAAGCCGCAACAAACGTCTTTGCAGCTAAGGAGTGTTTGTTCGCGATTACTGGTCAGGACAAAAGCTCAGATAGCTTTCTAAATGGTGCGCCGATGATGTTACAAGAAACAAGGCGAGCTCGGAATTTAAACAATGAAAGTCAAACTGTATATCAGCAGCAGCGGCACCTTTGTAAAGGTTTATCCAGAAATCTGTCTGACTATATAGTTCTGTCGTGAATGGCTAAGAGCTCCATTCATTTGAAGTTTAACTGCCTACTGAATGACCGGCAAGTCTCTAGTTCTTATTATCGTGGGACCAAAACGAGACAAGTTCTCCATATCATATCTGCTCGATAGACCGTATGTGCCACGCGGAACTGAGGGGTGACAAAAAGCAGCCATTGCGGAGCAACAAGGTCCGCCCCTGGCGTGTCACGCCTCCGCAATAAAAACAACCCAGACACCGAAGGCAACAACCGATGATGACCGATCAACGCTGTAACTGGAAATGTTTTGTAAACATGTCACCGGGTCCGGAATGTCGGAATTTCATCTATTCGTTTTGTTGTGTTGTGTTTTGTTTTGTTTTTCGGCAGCAAGACGGTATTTCCCAATTTCAGTTTACTTCCAGCGTGCAGCGCAGCCCAAAAGCGGAAGCAATTAGTAACGAAGTGATCGGCGTCTCTGATCAGCTTGCTCACGGAGGCAAGCTGCAGCGAATGTGCGGCTGAAGGGTCAACGAAGGTATTGGGTTCGTTGGACTTTAACCGCCGATCTATCCAGTACATATCCTGGAGGTGAAACGAAACACGAACTTTTCAAAAATAATAAGATGCAACCATTTTTGAACAACAGGTTCATCTGAGGGCACCAAACCAGAGAATGCTTAGTGTGAAAAAACTGCTGCTACTGATTTGTTTGCTTCCCGAAGCTGAAAGGGAAGAATGCGGAACTTAGCTTTGACTATGAATTTTCTTCACAAACGAAAACATTTTGGCCAAATACTGAACTGCAGTCGAAAGAAATACTAATCTCTTACTGTTTTTGGGCCATTTCATGGGCCGTCTAACAGGAAATATGTGCTGTATTGTAAAACAGTACACAAGTTATACCGTGATGCTGTGGTAAAACAGTGTTTTTTCCAATTGAACGCACAAATCGCGTAAATTACTGAAATTGACAACCTGCTGATGAATTCTTAATGGCCGTACTTTCTCAGCAAAGACGAATTATGCCGTGAAAATTGAACTTTGGTCAGGGGGCATGGTGCCCGGCAAATAAAACAATACGTATACAGCAAGTAGAACCTGCTCAAAAGTGAGGCACTGGTCTGTGACGATGTCGAGCAACGGGACGGCGTTCGAGTCTTTTCTCTTCAACATCTCTCGCACAATGCTGAGAAGATTCCAAATGCCTTCCGGTTCTCTTCCGCTGCAAATGGTACGCGTCACGTTGCAGTATTATGTGGCTCGTGTTCGTAACCAGGAGCGGAGAGGTTTTGAATGATGCAGGTTGTTTATGATGTCACAGACATCAAAACGTGGCAGCAGCAGCCAACCATGGCAATAACGCACGAAATAGTTAAATCGACTTTAACGCGTGGTTGAAACTCTAGACGAACTCGAGATGACAGACGTTACGCAGGACATGACGCAATAAGTCATGGCCTAAAACCGCAGTTTTTTCTCCCAATTAAATAAAAACACAACTGCAGAAGTCAGAAGCGCCGGTCCGTGTAAGCTTCGGCAAAACAAACGACTCCCGCAAGAGTTTGATAAAGAAAACACACACAACCAACATATATTTTGTGTTTGCAGGCCACGAGGATACAAAACGCATTTTGCGCAGTGATTCGCCCAATAGTGGTGATCATCCCCCACTGAAAAAAGCTTAAGACTTGTTAAGCTAAGGTTGCCACGTGAGAAGCAGCGACTGGTTGTATCGTCGGCGTCGTCAGTTGTCACATATTAACGCCGAAGAAGCGAGCGTTAAGACACACTTAACCAATTAAAAATCAGTTGCAACACCTGGAGATTTACGTTCGACGCCCAACGCGCGAAAGTATATCCTTTCTAGATTTCAAATTACCGCAATTCAAAAGATGAAAGGCGCCAGACGACAGTGTGCTGCAGGAAGCGAGTATCTATTTTCAGAGTCGGCAGCAAATTCGCGAAATGCATCGCCTCGGTTCGGCGGCAGCCTCGTTTACAAATCAACCGACGCCTGCAACGCGACTCCTTCTGACAAGCGCCGCTGGTCACAGCTGTTACGGGTGCTGGGTCGAAGGAAAACACATTGAACTTATTTCGCGTCGCTTAGTCTTCAATGCACTTCAAGCAAGCGACTCCGCTGCCTCAGCAAGCGTTTAGTGTGGCAAATACCTGCTGAGGGGGTCGAACCAGCCGCTAATGATCGCGCGCTGCACGACAACACAAAGAAACCACGACATAATTTAAGTAACTCGCATTATCGGTATTAGTCCAGCGACGATGATTGCTGCTGAATAAACGCAGCTGCGCAACGCATATGCAAGCACCAACAGCGAAGTAATAAACCGAAGCAAGCGAAGCTTTTTGTTTTCACGCAGGTAGCGAAAAGCACGTTCACCAAGGCCTCCTAGAAAATACCATCTAGGCCAGGGTTTTTCAACCGAGACCCCCCTTCGGGGCCACGGAGCGGTTCTCCGGGTGCCACGAGCAGAGACCTTTACTAAATAGCTCTGCTGTGATGATATTGCAAAATGCCAAGCAATGCTAAATATTTTTATTGATGAGCAAGGGACACAAGTGTTGAGAGTCTTTGGAAGAGGGCCACAAACCATGGAAGTTTGAGAACCACTGACTCTAGGCCAGTGGTTCTCAAAGTGGTCGATATCGACCCCCAGGGGTCAATTAGACCATCCAAGGGGTCGATAAATAGTCAAGGGGTCGAATGGGGGTCACTGAATGGCCAGGGGGTCAATGAATAACTGCTGCTTACATCTATAGTTCTAAGCATATTTTCAGATTGTGTATTATTTTACCATGCATTTCAAGTAAAAAGTACTCAAATTTATTTTGACACATACTTTTCTTGTATTAGTAACTGTTGGGTTAGGCCACGGGGCCTACAGAAAATTGCATGCTTTAACTGAGGTTCAACGTGCAGAAAAGTTTGAGAACCACTGCTCTAGGCCTTGCGTTCCCTTACCGCAGTGGTCGATTTTTACATTTTATATTCAGCAAATAAAGTAGTCCATCTGGCCAGATGTGAAACACAAGACTTGTACAATATAGATACACCTGACATGAATGAATCACAGTCATGATCCTTGCCTTCGCTGAATTTTCTTAGT